>Ga0255047_10002495_pt1 | contig 12106 bp, 10 predicted proteins | sample JV7_2_1_MG_FD_183640 | JGI IMG/M metagenome (GOLD analysis project Ga0255047, IMG submission 183640) | Seawater microbial communities from Jervis Inlet, British Columbia, Canada - JV7_2_1 | ecosystem: Environmental > Aquatic > Marine > Inlet | place: Canada: British Columbia | collected 2016-10-06
TGCCAGACTCCCGGTTCTTGCGCACCCTCTTCACACTCATCCTCGCTTCGATCGTCCTGGTGACCCTGACCGGGCCTGTGCGAGCGGATTTCAACGACCCGGGAGGCAATTTCATCGATGACGACGGTGCCTACTACGAGGGCTCCGTCGAGGCGATCGTCGCGGCAGGAATCGAGGTTGGATGCTCGGATCGAGCTCAATTCTGCCCGGATCGCGAAGTCACACGCGAGGAGATGGCCGCTGCCTTGTCTCGAGCCCTTGGCCTTCCAATCGTCGAAGAGGATTATTTCATTGACGACACCAACAGCATCTTCGAGGGGGCAATCAACCGAATAGCGGCGGTCGGGATCACCCGGGGATGCAGCCTGCCGTTCAACGATCGCTTCTGCCCGAAGCGAACGGTGAGCCGTGAGGAATTCGCCACTTTTCTCGTCAGGGCCTTCTCCATACCCGCGACGGCCATATTGGATCGATTCTCCGACGACGACGGATCCGTTCATGAGGACGACATCGATCGACTGGCCGGAGCCGGCGTGACGGTCGGATGTAACCCACCGGCGAACGACCGTTATTGCCCACGTGACAAGGTCACCAGAGGTCAGATGGCGGTATTCCTCACACGGGCAATTCCGCTGCAGACGATCGAGCCACCACCCAGGCCCCCAACCCATCTGGTGTCGCGGTTCACCACCTATCACAGTTGTTGTCAGCCTCGGGTCACCAACATCCAGCTCATGGCACGAGAGATTGATGGGTGGATCGTCCTTCCGTGGGAGGAGTTCGATCTGAACGAGGAGCTCGGCCCTCGAACCGAATCCGAGGGGTACGTGGCGGCGCCGATCCTCCTCCGCGGAGAGAGCTACTGCTGCGATCATCCGCTCAACATCGGTGGTGGGACGAGCCAATTCGGCACGACGATCTACAATGCCGTCTTCTGGGGCGCCTACGACGACATCAGCCACAAGCCGCATAGCCGCTACATCAGCCGTTATCCCCTGGGGATCGAGGCGACCCTCGGAAACCCGAGCCCGAATGTGGTCTTTGTCAACGACACCTGGACACCGGTCATCATTCGCACGTCGTATACGTCGACATCGATCACGGTCGAGTTTTGGGGAAACAACGGTGGCCGAACCGTCGTCGGCTCCCATCGGAACTCCAAGACGACGATCAACGTCACGAGCGGTGGAGACAGCACAGCCCGCAAAGTGACCGCTCAGGTGACCGGGTCGGCCACCTTCAACAGCGGTGGCTTCGTGACGATCAAACGAACCATCTCAGGACCGGACGGGTCTGTCACCGAGACCTGGAATCACACCTATATCGGATCATCCGGGTAGCCGAAGCCGGCTCAGAGGGCTGTGAAGACAACACCCGCCATCGCGGCCACGATCACGAAAAGCCCAGCGACCAGTGTTACGAAGAGACGATCGATGCGCGAGTGGAGCAAGGCCTGACCGCTCTTGAGGTCGCCCAGATTCCCATCCATGCGCGCCATGTCCGTCTTGGTGGCCGTCCTCAACTCGGCGATATCGGTTTTGGTGGCCGTCCTCAACTCGGCGATATCGGTTTTGGTAGCCGCCCTCAACTTGGCGATATCGGTTTTGGTAGCCGCCCTCAACTCGGCGATATCGGTTTTGGTAGCCGCCCTCAACTCGGCGATGTCACCCTTGGTGGCTACATCGTCTGGATCGAATTCGGGTAGATATGCCATGAGAGTGTCTGCCCGGTCAAGACCGAGAAGTTCGGTGAGACCATTGTACAGGTCGTGGCGGGCGGCTTCAGAAGTCGGCATCACTGACAAGTTTGCCAAAGCCAGCCAGCCCCGACAACCCCTTTATCTGGCTCCGATCGACACCGGGACCGCCTCCCGACTCTCCCTGGCGTGGTAACTGGACCGCACCAGCGGACCCGACTCCACATGCGGAATTCCCAGCTCCTCACCGAAAGCCTTGTACTCGGCGAACTCGCCCGGGTGCACATAACGATGGATCGGGCGATGTCGGGCTGTGGGGCGCAGATACTGGCCGATGGTGATGATGTCGATGCCCACCGCCCTCATGTCGGCCAGAGTTGCCAGCACTTCTTCCCGGGTCTCCCCCATTCCCACGATAAGACCCGACTTGGTGAGACCATCGGGGCTCATCTGCTTCGCCCTCCACAACAGTGCCAGCGACCTTCCGTAGCTGGCCGAGGTGCGGATGTCCCTTTGCAGACGCAGCACCGTCTCGGTGTTGTGGTTGAGCACTTCCGGCCGGGCGTCCATGACCGTCTGCAGCGCTTCCCGATCGCCCTTGAAATCGGGGATCAGCACCTCGATCTCGGTGTCAGGCGACCGACGCCGGGACTCGGTGATGGTTCTGGCGAAGATCTCCGCTCCCCCATCGTGGAGATCGTCACGGTTCACCGACGTGATCACCGCATGCTTCAGGTTCATCTTCTCGATTGCCTCGGCTGCACGGAACGGCTCGAATATGTCGAACTCGGTCGGCTTGCCCGTGGTCACGTTGCAGAAGGAGCACGCCCTGGTGCATTTGTCGCCGAGGATCATCAGTGTCGCGGTGCCCATACCCCAGCATTCGTAGATATTGGGACAGTTGGCCTCCTCGCACACTGTGTTGAGATCGAGACCCCGCATCAGCTTCTTCAGCTCGAGATAGTCACCGTCGAGACGAGCGGTCACCTTCATCCAATCAGGTCGCACCGGCTCGCCGGGAAGACGCCCATTGACCACGACAGACTTCTCAGCCCGCTCTCCCGGGGAGAAAGTGCCCGCTTCGAGCAGACGATCGACCTCAAACGACGAGACCTTGCCCTGGCCTCGAACAAAGGCGGCCAATTGCGTCTCCGTCTCGGTGTATCCGAACACATCTTCGAAGTGCGGAATGAGAGTCTCGACCGCCTCCTCCAACGTGACTTTGCGCCCGACCAGGTCCGAAACGCTGGTCACCTGCCGATCGGCGATCCCGCACGGATTCATCATCTCGAAATAGCCCATGTCCGGATTCAGATTGAGGGCAAACCCGTGCATCGTCACCCTGCGCGAGACACGGACCCCGATCGCCGCAACCTTGCCCTTTTCGGTCCAGACGCCCGTGTACCCCTCCTCCGCCCAAGCCGCGACGCCGTAGTCGGAGAGCGTTTGGATCAGAGCCCTCTCGATCCGGCGGACGTAGGGGACGATTTGCTTGGGGTCGTCGAGTTTCAGAATCGGATAACCGACCAACTGACCGGGCCCATGGAATGTGATGTCCCCGCCACGGTCGACGTGATGCACCTCAGCGCCTGCTTCGGTCACAGCGGACCGATCAACCAACAGGTTCGACGAGTCTCCGTTTCGGCCGATGGTGAACACAGGCGGATGCTCCGTCAGGAGCAGATAGTCGTCGGCCGTGCGGCCCTTTGCCTTTCCTTCGTGGATGGCTCGTTGTAGGTCCCACGCCTCGGTGTATTGGAGACGGCCCAGCCAGCGTGAGCGCAACAACGTCACGCCAGTTCCTGGGACCAGTCCCAAGTTTCGAGGTTCTCCTTGATCCTGCGGAGAAACAGCACAGCGGTCGATCCGTCCAGGGCGCGGTGATCCCAGGTCAGACCCAGGTAACCGATGTGACGGATGGCGATGGTGTCCTGTCCGTCGGATGTCGTGATCACAGTCGGGCGCTTGACCACCGTGTCAGTGGAGAGAATCGCCACATTGGGGATGTTGATGATCGGAACCGACATGAATGAGCCGAATGGGCCGGGGTTGGTGATAGTGAAGGTCGAACCGGTCAGATCGTCCAACTCCAATTTCCCGTCACGGGCACGTTCGGCGAGGTCTCGTATCTCACGGGCGAGGCCCACCAAACGCAAACCGTCGGCGTTTCGAACGCGGGCGACAATCAGGCCACCCTGGTTTAGGTCGATGGCAATGCCCAGATCGACCTTCTTGTGGAAGACCGCCTTCTTCTCCTCGAGATAGAACGAGCTATTGACCACGGGAAAAGCCTTCAGGGCATCGATGGTTGCTCTCGAGATGAACGGCAGATACGTCAGCGAGAAGCCTTCATCGCTCTTGAAGCGGGCCTTGTGGGCTTGACGCACCCGTTCCATACTCTCGAAGTCGACCTCGACCGACGTCCAGACATGGGCTGCGGTCTGTTTCGACTTGATCATGTTCTCGGCGATGCGAACCCGGATCCGATCGAGTTCGATCTCCTCGCTGTCAACACCGGCTGAAGGCATCGGCGCCGCATTGGGAGCCCCCTCCGTCTCGACCGGCGCAGGGGGAGCCTCCTCCGTCTCAGCTTCCGGCTCAGCCGCCTCCCCCGCCAACGCAGGGGGGGCAACGACGGGTGCAGGAAGGGGTGCTGCCACTGCCGGCGCCCCGGCCATGTAGGCCTCCACGTCGTTTCGGGTTATCCGACCACCCTGTCCGGTGCCCTGAATCTGGCCGAGATCGATGTCATTCTCTCGAACCAACCTGCGAACCACCGGCGAAAGCAGCTGTGACGAGGTTTCCTCTGGCGAAGGCTCGGCGAAGAATGCCTCGACCTCGGCGTCGGTGGGCGGAGCTTCGCCGGCGTCACTCGCCAACGAAGCCTCGAAGCCGGTGTCGGGCCCGGCTGGTGTCTCCGAGGCCGGATGAAGATCTTCTCGAGGTGCGGATTCCGGCTCTGGTGCAGGTTCGGCAGGCTCCTCTGGTGCGGCGGGCGACGGCTGCTCCCCGGCTTCTCCGATCACCACCAGATCGACGCCAACCTCAACGGTGTCCCCTTCGGCGACCAGGATCTCGATGATGGTGCCCGCTACCGGAGAAGGGACTTCCGTGTCGACCTTGTCGGTCGAAATCTCAACAAGAACCTCGTCTTCCGCGATCGAGTCACCGATCTTCTTCGCCCACCGGAGGATCGTCCCCTCGGTGACCGTCTCCCCCAGTTGGGGCATGGATACCGTCGTTGCCAAGTCTTGCTCCTCTCAGTGCAGGCTTCTGCCTGCCGCTGACATCAGTGTCTCACCTATCGCCTCGGAAACGGTGGGATGGGCGTGGATGAAAGCGGCCGCTTCCGATGGAATGGCCTCCCAACCCACGGAGTACATCAGCTCGTGGATCATCTCACCGGCCTGGGGACCGATGACGCTTGCTCCGACGATGGGCCCGTCTTTGGCGGCGACGATCTTGACATGACCCTGGTTCTGACCCTGGATGATCGCCCGGCCGACACCGTTGAAAGCGTGCTTGGTGGTCTCGACCTCCAGTCCTCGCTCGGTGGCCTGTTCTTGGGTGATCCCGACTTCGGCCACCTCAGGGTGGGTGTAGGTGACACGGGGGATGGCGTCGTAGTTGACAGGCTGGGCTTCACCAGTGGCGATGTGAGTGACTGCTGCAATGCCCTCGGCAAAGCCGACATGGGCCAGCTGGGGCGTGCCGGCGACGATATCGCCGACCGCGTAGAGACCGGGTTCCGCCGTTTGCATGCTGTTCGGGTCAACGTTGACGAACCCCCGATCCATTTCGGCCTTGGTGGTCTCCAGACCTACACCTTCGGTGTTTGGGCCCCGTCCAACGGAGACCAAGACAACATCGACGCTCACCTTCTCGTCGCCGACCGGGACGCTCACCCCCGATGGACCGACCTCGGCCGGTCCCACGCCGACACCTATGTGGAACTTGGCCCCGCGACGTTGCAATTGACGTTGCAGGGATTTGGCAGTCTCTGGATCAGAGCCGGGGATGATCTGATCCAACATCTCGAAGACATGAACCTCGCTTCCGACGTCGGTGAGGAACGAGGCGAACTCGCACCCGATTACCCCGCCACCGACGATCCCGACGCGTCGGGGCTGGCTGGGCCAATCGAGAGCGTGGTCTGAGGTGACGATACGGGTGCCGTCGATCTCGTATCCGGGGATCGTCTGAGCATGGCTGCCTGTGGCCAGGATGACCGCGCGTCCTTCGAGCGTCATCGAGCCCTCACCCGAATGGACCTCGACCTTGCCCGCGCCTGCCAGCTTTCCGAAGCCCTTGATCACGTCGACGTCCCGCTTCTTCAGAAGACCGGCCAGACCCCTGACCAGGCCTTCTACCGTTTGGTTCTTCCGGGCGAGAGCAGCCGACCAGTCGATCTGTGGCTGGGAGGTGACCACACCGAACTCGGCGGCGTGACTGACCGTGCTGTACACGTCGGCGATGTGGAGCCACTGCTTGGCGGGGATGCATCCCCTGATGAGACAGGTGCCTCCGGGGCGCTCCTTGTCGACAAGCGCCACCGACAACCCGAAGTTGTGGGCATAAAGCGCCGCGGCGTAGCCGCCGGGACCGCCACCCACGATGACAATATCGTGCAACTCTTGACCTTTCCTATTCCAGACGGTGAGCCTAGTAACGGCCTCAGTTACCCTCCGAGACCCATGCAAACCCGCTGGTTGCTCATCACATCGGCCGTGCTGGCAGTGGTCATCGTCACTGCTGCCGCCATCTGGCTGCTCCGCCTGCTCACATGACCGAGAGACTGACGATCACCACCTCAGACGGTGTAACACTCGAGGCCCGGATCGATTCCCCGGGCGCTGCGGAGCGTCTCACAGTGTTCTGCCACCCTCATCCTCTCCATGGCGGTTCAATGAATGCACCGTTGATGATCGGGGTGACTCAACGTCTGGTCGAGCGAGGGCATTCGGTGCTTCGTTTCAATTTCAGGGGCACCGGTGAGAGCAGCGGCTCCCACGACTATGGCGAGGCTGAGCAGAGCGACGTTGCGGCGGCCATCAAACACGCCGGGTCCGGAGAGCTCTCGCTGGGTTTGGCCGGCTGGTCTTTCGGAGCCGGCACCGCATTGCGGTGGCTTGCAGCGGCCGGCTCGACAATTCCCTACGTAGGTATCGCCCCGGCCGCGGAGGATTTGCCGTCCGAGCTACCTGAGGGCTCCAAGCGGATCATCCTCGGTGACCGGGACCAGGTCATCGACGGTAAGGCAGTGCGGAGCTATGCCGGGAAAATGGGCATCGACTTGGTTGTGACGCCCGGGGATCACTTCTTCCACGGACGCGGGAAGAAGATCGGAGACTTCGTCGGTGACGGTCTGGAAGCTTGAAGCGTGTGCGCTAAACCGCTTTGAAACCCCTGTTGGCCGCCTCGTCGAGAGTGTCTGGAGCGAATGACTGGAGAAGGTTGAGGTCGAGAAGAGCCTCCTCCTCGACTCGCTCCTCGAGTTCGCTGAACTGGTCGGAGTCCTCGCAGTCGTAGACCAGCATCGTGTCTCTCGTCCCGATGAACCTGTAATCCTCGAACCGGCGCAGCCGGCTCACTCGCCGGAGTCTTCCTCGATGCCGGTATCCACCTCGGTCGAGCACATCGGGCAGGTGACCACGGGGACCATCCCCACGATGAACTTGAAACCGCATTCAGGGCACTCGATCTTCGGCATGGGCAGGTCCGGCTGGGGCGGCGGCGGTGGAGGTGGTGGCGCTCCCATACCTGACGGCCCGACACCGGGTGCTGTCTGGTAGCCACCGACGTCAGTCGGCGGGGCAGGTGCCTCCCGCGAAGACGGCGCCTCCCGAACAACATTCACCGAGCCACACACCGGACATGGAAACCGGCCTGCCCCCGGGACATCGAACTCTGTCCGACACGATCCGCAACGAACCTTCATTCCTCTTCTCCCAATTCGACTCGCTCTCCAACCGCCCCGATCGCCATCAAATAGTCGGCCTCGAGACGGAGCACTTCCTCAACGTCTCCAGGAGAGTAGGACACACCGTGCTTTGCCTGAATCCGACCGACTATCCACTCCACGGAAGCGTCGTGGCCCCCGGCAACCGTCTCCACCGGGGTGCTCCGATGATCCTGGGCGAGACCCTGTAGGTAGAAGACCTCCCATTCCAGAATTCGGCGGACATCGGGCCTGGTCAGAGAGGAATCTTCGGCGAGTCCGGCGTGAGCGTGCCTCACTGCATCCTCGACCACATATTCGAGTGGCTCGTATGAGGGACGTCGTTTCGCCTCCTGCCAGACGATGACGGCGATGATCAGCAGGAACACTCCAGCAAGAAGAGCAACGAACGAGACGATGGCTTCGGTCGACACAGCCGTTGAGTATCAGAGATGTTCCTGGTCTGAGCAAACCCTTCAGAAGGATGTACCGCTCAGAACGCTTCGACGGGAAGATCCATCAGGGAACCGTCCTCGGCGGTGGCGGCATCACGACGAGCCGCAACCTTGGGTGCGACATCGTTGAGCAGCCAGCGGGCCGACTCCACCTTGCCCAAGTAGAACGGGTCTTCGTCCACTTTCTCCATGGCGATCTCGGCGTGTCTCAGCATCTGCCAGACGATGACAATCTCGGACAGCGACTCGAGAAGCGCGTCGGTCTGAAGACCCACCTTGTAGATCTCCTCTTTGTCCCCGGCTATCGAGGCCATCAGGTGCTCGACCATCGACCCGAGCTGGGTCTGGACATCATCGAGGATCGTCCCGAGCTTCTCTCTCTCAGCAGCTAGCGGATCATCCTCTGCGCCGCCCTTGATGAACTCGACGATCTCAGCCGACAGCGCTGCAAGCGCCGAGCCCTGATCACGTGCGATCTTGCGGAAGAACAGGTCGAGGGCCTGAATGCCCGTCGTCCCCTCGTAGATCGTGTCGATCTTGGCGTCCCTGATGTACTGCTCGATCGGGTAATCCTGGGTGTATCCGGAGCCGCCGAACACCTGCATCGAGGTGGCCAGCAACTCGTAGGCCTTCTCAGACGAGTAGCCCTTGACCATCGGAAGGAGGAGGTCGTTGCGACGCTTCCAGTGATCGTCATCGGGATGAAGCTGGATCTGGTCCTGGACCCACGCCGTGTAGAAGACCAGCGCACGAAGACCCTCGACGTAGGCCTTCTGCTTCATCAGCATCCGGCGAACGTTGGGATGACGAATGATTGGCACTCTGGGCGCGGTCTTGTCGCCGACCTCGGTGAGGTCGGCGCCTTGCACACGCTCCTGGGCGTATTCGAGAGCATTGAGATAACCGGTGCTCAGGGTTCCCATCGCCTTGGTGCCGATCATCATCCGGGCCCACTCGACCACCCTGAACATCTGTCGGATCCCGTCGTGCTTGTTTCCGACGAGATAGCCAACGGCGGGATCATCAACGCCGAAGGTCAACTCACAGGTTGTCGAGCCCTTGATACCCATCTTCTTCTCGAGGTTGGTGGCGTAGACCCCATTGCGTGGCCCCAGGGACCCATCGTCGCCAACCAGATACTTGGGAACCACAAACAGTGAAAGGCCCTTGGTCCCCGGACCGGCGCCTTCGGGGCGGGCAAGGACGAGGTGGATGATGTTCTCGTCGACGTCATGTTCACCGCCGGTGATGAAGCGCTTGACCCCTTCGAGATGCCATGTTCCGTCACCTCGATCGATGGCTTTGGTGATGCCGGCGCCCACATCGGAACCGGCGTCGGGCTCGGTGAGGACCATTGTCCCGCCCCAGTCGCGCTCCATCCAGAGCTTGGAAAACTCCTTCTGCTCCTCTGTCCCCTCCTCGAAGAGAACCCGTGCGAACAGCCCGCCGCCACCGTAGAAGTGCGCTGTGGTGTTGGCACCCATGAGCATCTCCGACATCGCCCAAGTGACCGTTGGCGGGACGGGAGTCCCACCAAGCTCCTCGGTCAGTCCCAGACGATTCCAGCCACCTTCTTTGAAGGTCTTCAGACTCTTCTTCACCGAGTCGGGGATCGTTATCTCGCCATCGACGAGCTCGAGGGGAATCCGATCCTGGTCGACGTATGAAGCGGCGAAGTCCTCGGTGGCGATACGCTCGATCTCGGTGAGGATGTCGTCAACCGTCTCCCGATCGAGATCAGCCCAGTCGCCAGAACCTAGATAGTCCTGGATCTCGAGGACCTCATGGAGATTGAACTCGATGTCACGAAGGTTCGACTTGTAGTGGCTCACTTCTCCGTCCTTGTCGATATTTGAGTGATAACTCTAATTTGAATAAACGCTCAACCAAATCAAAACGTTCCCTCCACCGCTACCGTGCGTCCATGCGTTACAAAGCGGGTCTGGAAACCCGTGACAGGATTCTCGACGCGACCCGTCGTCTCATCGCAGAAGCTGGACTCGAAGGCACCACCATCAAGGCAATCTGCGACCGGGCGGACGTGCTTCCGGGCAGCTTCTACAACCTCTTCGACTCCAAGGAACAGGCCATCGTCACGATTGTCAGGGAAGCGATCGAAGCGGTCGACCCCGATCCCGAGCATCTTGGCAAAGACACCCTCGCCGCCCTGGTTGAGGCATACATCGTCTTCATAACGGAGCAATCCGACCTTGCTGGTGTCTATATCGCCATCGCCGTCTCCGGCACCCGCAACAACCCCGACCTGAGGGAACGCTTCCTTCGCCACCACGAAAAGCGGGTCACTCGCTTCGCCGCGGCCATCGAAAGAGAGCACCCGGAGATCGAAGCAGGAGCCAGGTCCCGTCGGGCGGAGACGCTGGTTTCGGCGCTCAACGGGATCGCGCTTCACAGGGTCCTCGATCCGAGGTTCGACGCAGCAGGGCACAGCCGCGCTCTCCTCAACGGTGCTCAGATCCCCTTCTGATGGAATTCGGGGTCCAGGTCCGGGGCGATTGGGACCACGTTGTCGGTGTGGCGCAGTGGGCCGAGGACCGTGGCCTGGTCTCGATAGCTCTGCCCGACCACTATCTGCAGCGGGGCGACAACCTCGACGAACCGGCTTGGGACCACCTGATTCACCTCGCCGGCCTGGCCCGTGAGACCAGTCTGGAACTGGTTTCGCTGGTGTCTCCGGTGACGTTTCGACATCCTGGGGTCCTTTACAAGATGGCAGTGACCATCGACGAGATCTCCGGAGGCCGTTTCACACTGGGTCTCGGCACAGGATGGATGGACGAGGAGTTCGAGGTGTTTGGTCTCCCCTACCCCGAACTCGACGTGCGCACGGAGATGCTGGAAGAGGCGATGGCATACATGCGTGCCGCGATCACGCCTGGGGACAAAGGATTCTCCGGAAAGCACTATCAGTTGGCGGACTTCGACCCCCACCCCCATCCCACCAACCTGCGACTGATGATCGGAGGCGCCGGACGTCCCAAGGGGCGTCGCATCGTCGCCCTCTACTGTGACGAGTACAACGTCTACGCCCGCAAGCCTGAGGTGTACCGGGACGTCTGGGAGGCAACCCGAGCCGAAGCGAAAGCGGCGGGCCGCGACGCGGATTCGATCTTCTGGACATCCGCCGGTCCGGCCCTCGCCGCGAAGAAGGACACGGACTACCGCCGGCTCCTTGGAGCTATGGCCGAAAAGACCGGCCAATCCACCGACAAGATCGAGGAGACCTACGAGGAGCGGGGATACCCCCACGGGGCCGGCTCGAAAGCGGCCGAGATGGTTGCAGCTCTGGGTGAAGCCGGCTGCCAGCGCTACTTTCCGCAGATCTTCGCCGAGGACATGGCCGACTTCGACATCAACCTCGATGCCTACCAGGGCTAGGGTCGGGCAAATACCCGTTTTGTGAAGATTCGCGCGGCTATAACCCGCGTAAATCTTCACAAAACATCTTCAGGAGGTGTTTTTTGAAGTTCTCGATCATGACAGAGCCCCATCTCGGTGGCACTTACGGCCAGCAACTCGAAGCGGCCCGCTGGGCGGAAGCCGAGGGCCTGGTCTCGTTTGCCCGGTGCGACCACTTCCTCTCCGATGGCGATCCGACACCTGACGCCACCGACGCCTTCGCCGTCCTCGCCGGTCTGGCCCGTGACACGACCGACATCCGGCTCTGCGTTCTCGTCTCCCCCATCACCTTTCGCCACCCCGCGGTCATTGCGAAAAACGCGGTCACCATCGACCAGATGTCGGGCGGCCGGTTCGACCTTGGCGTCGGAACTGGCTGGATGGAGTTGGAGCACGTCAACCTGGGGTTTCCCTTCCCGGAGTGGAGGGAGCGCTGGGCGAGATTCGAGGATGCCCTCAACTACCTCGACGCCGCTTTTGGCGAAGGTCATGCCAGCTACGAGGGCGCCTATTACACCCTCGACGCCGACGTGAAGCCCAAGCCGACCGGCATGCGACGGGTCCTCGGGGGCAGTGGCCCCAAACGCACACCCTCACTCG
>Ga0255047_10002497_pt1 | contig 12100 bp, 12 predicted proteins | sample JV7_2_1_MG_FD_183640 | JGI IMG/M metagenome (GOLD analysis project Ga0255047, IMG submission 183640) | Seawater microbial communities from Jervis Inlet, British Columbia, Canada - JV7_2_1 | ecosystem: Environmental > Aquatic > Marine > Inlet | place: Canada: British Columbia | collected 2016-10-06
TCCACTTCAATTATCTCGCCCGCATCAGCCTGACGGGCCGCGGTGTCGGCCGCGTCCGCATGGGCCGCCTTGGCAGTATTCGGCGGCAGGTTCTCGTCCAGCCGCTCGACCTCAGCCAGCACCCGCTCCAGGTCGTCCGGGTTCACGTCGTCAGCCGCGAGCTGTTTCTCCAGCGCCCGTTGATCCACGCCCAGGTCCTCCGATAGCTTACCAAGCGACGGCCGGGCTCGGGCGAGGCTGCGGAGATTAGCGGCCACGGTCACGTCGATCGCGCCGCCGACCGTTGCGCGTAGCACCCCGGATCCGACGCCTGCCCCCAACACCATGAGCGCGGCCTCTTTTTTGGAGTACGGGCTCTCGATCTGTTCCTTGAAATCCATGACCTCGGCTTGGATGATTGTCTCGGTACTGGCGCCGATCGCGAACTCCGACGCGAACGCCCTCGCGAGATTGCGGCCGACTCCGGCGCTGGTTTTCAGCCAGCCATAGCCTAGCGGCAACGTCGCCAGCACCAGCGGATCCATGGTCGTGCCCGCTGCCATGCCCGCGAACGTCGCAGAGCCTGGCGAACGCTGCATCATGCTTTGATTATGCCGCCGCCGGACCGCCAGATCCGTGCTGACTTCCCGCCAGATCTGCGCGTCGGTCTGGACCTTATCCGGGAACATTTGGGAATACTTGGCCACGGCCGCCATATTACGGGCCATTTCTTTATTGCCACCACTGAACAACGCGCCCCATAGCGCCCGAGATCCCTCGGCCTCACGCAGGACCAAGTCGTCATTAGCGTCGAGTGCGATCTCACCGGAGTCGATTTTCTCGGCTATCCAGGCCTGCGAACGATCGAGCGGATCCGGAGTGTATAGCCCGACGGTCTCATATCCGAGCTCGCGCAGGGCCGTGGTCCGCTTGGCCAATATGGGCCTATATGCCCTGGTGCTGCTCGTGCTCTGCCATTCGTTGCGAACGTCACGAAACGCCGCGCTCATGCCAGCCGTCCATTTGGCTGGTGTCAGCTCCTCGACAGCCGGGGCCGTCATGAGCTCGCCGCTGCGGTCATTCGTGACCAGCGACCTCAAGAACGAGTCAGTCATGGCTGGGCCTTATTGCGGCGCTGGAATCTGTTGTCCTTTTTGGTATTCTGGAACTCGACGATCAGCGGCCGCCTGGCGTTAGTCGTGGCCTGCATTGAGCTCAAAAACCTGGCGTATGCCGTCCCCTGGTCCGGGGTTTTGAACTTGCCCAGGTGCCGCCCAGTTTCCTCAAATTGAGCACGGGCCTCGACGTCGCTCATGATAGTCCCGTCCTCGGCAATTTTCGGGACCAGGATCTCGGGGCCGCCCTTCTCGGTCTGGATCCCCAGGCTCAGGATCGAGTGACGTCCCGTCCCGTCCTCGGTTGGCACATCGGGCCGGTTGGCTATGTCGATATTACCACGTTCGACCAAGCCCGCTGGATCCTTGCCATTAACGAGCTCGATAAATTTGGCCGGATTCTTGTCCGTCATAGCATGGCGTCGGACTCCGTCCCATTGCATGAGCTCGACTCTGAACCTGCCAGGGCCCTGCTCAGGCGCTGAGAACAGCCACGCCTCGCCGTCCTCCCACATTTCGCGCACGGTCTTGGATCCCTCGATCTCGGGCGCAGCAGCACGATCCAGGTCCGTGAGAAATTCCTCGGACCCGACCCAGTCCTCGGCCATGCTGGTCGTCGCGCCCTCAATGGCGGGATACTTGCGATCGTTCGCCTCCCATAATTCGCCACCCGTCACGAGCCTGACGGACCGCTCCATGAGGTCCTGGTCGACGGCCTGATCAGTCACCGACGAGCTCGGATCTCGGGCCTCAGTCCACGCCAGGCCCGCATAAGTCTGGATAATGCCCTCCTCGACCGTGGCCCTGGCTTTCAGGTTTTCAGTGTAGGCGGTCCCGAGCTCGGTACGGATCGAGTCCCGCATCACATCGTCGCTCGGAATCGCGACCGCCTTGGCCGCCAGCGCCTCCTGGCCATTCAGCATCCAACCCGCAGCCGTCGGATCCGCCTGCGCCAGATGCCCGGCCAGCCCCAGGGATCTATGGCCCTCCTTGTCGACCTGGGCGAAAAATGCTGGTCCCTGCTCACCCAGTCCCGCCGTGACGGTTGCTAATAGCTGGGCCTTGCCCTGAGCCGGGGCGCCCGCATAAGTCGCGATCCAGGCCCTGGTTTCCGGCACCGTCAACGGGCTCACGGACTTGCCATAGTGCTCTGATGCAACCTGCGCCGCCTGAGCTCGTGCCACGAGCGCGCCGACAGGATCCTCGCCGTCCAGATCCGGCAGCGTATCGGAGTCCACAATCCCCTGGCTTTGCGCAAACCCCATCGAATCACTGACAAAGGCCTGGGCCTGCTGGTTGCGGATCCGCGTCGCCACCTCTACCAGGTCCGCGCCCGCGTCGCTGAAATTGCTGGCCAGCGCCGAGCTCTGGTCATTGATAAACTGATCTTTTTCCAGATCGCTCATGGTCATGAACTCGACCTCGTTGAGCTTGTTAATCAGGTCTACGTCAGCCTGCATGGCCGCGAGCTTGTCCGGGTCGTCAGCCACCAGCAGCGCGAGCTCCGCGGTCTCCAAATCCTTGTCCCAATCATCCGGCAGCCCGAAGCCCAGCGAATACTGGCGAATCCCCTCCTCGACATTACTCAGCGCAGCCACCGCCGCCGCCTTGCCCTGGGCCCTGATCTGCGCCTGTTCCCGGTTGACCTTGACCCGTTGCTGGTTCAGCAGCGTATTGAGGCGAGAATTTATCTTGTCGCGCTGTTCCGGGTTGACCTCGACGTCGAGCTCGGCCGCCGCCGTGTCCCAGGTCTCGATAAACTGCTGACCCGCCTCCAGACCACCTGCCTGCAAATCCCGCTCGAACTGCCCCACGATCGTATGAGTGTCGAGATCAGCATCCAGGCCCGACATAATCGCGGCCTCCTGCGCTGGTGTAATCAGTGCCGTCCCGCCCTCGTGCTCGGCTTTCGAGTGCAGCGCGAGCTCGTCAGTCAACGCGATCAGAGTGTCCTCGGCGTCGTCAAAATTCCCGGACCGCGCCAGGTTCATGACGTCGTCGCGTTGATTCTGTAGGTGCGTCAGGACCTCGGACTTGCTTTCCTCGCGGGCCCTGGCCTTGACATTGTCCTGAACGTGACGCAGCGCCGCATCGCTGAGTTTGTCGAAATTCTTGGCAACCGGGACCCGCAGCCTCGGATCCTCCAGCCCATCGACGTATTGCTCTCTAAGGCCCTCAAATGCACCCTGGAGCAAATCCGGGTCGTTGCCGTGCTCGCGGGCACTGGACGCGATTTTGTCCCGCATATCGTTATTGACGCCCGCAAAATAGGCCTCCGAGGCCGCGGTGTTGAATGCGTCGTCATGTAGTCCGGATCCGTCCCGCAGATCGGGCCTGCCCTGCTCCCCCGCTACCAGGCCCGCAGCCTCAGCACGTTCGCTCCCGGCGCGCTGAATGCCGGGCAGAAATCGCTGCTGTAGATTCTGGCTGAAATCGGTCAGGCGGGCGCTTAGGTTGCGGTGGAGTTCAGCCTCTCCGGTCGGCGTAACCGCGCCGAGCTGGCCAGATGATTGCGACTCAATGCGCTGACGATCAGGCATTAGCCGCTGGCCTGAACAACGCCCGCTATATCGCTGGCGCCCCCACTGATCGCCCCGATCGAACTCACCAGGCTCTGGCGGCCCGCGTTCGAGCCCTGGGCACTAAAGCCAAGCTGCCTGGAGTCATTCGCGGCCTTGGTTGATAAAACCCCGGTTTCGTGCTCGCGCTTGTTGGTCTCGCGCACCCTGAGCGGCGTACCCTGGGCGGGCGCTATGTTGCCCGCCGCATTGAGGACAGCATTCGAGGACTGAGCCCGGATCAGTTTCCGGTTACGGTCAATGAGCTCGGTCCTGGCATCAGCAGCGGCCGCCCGCCCGGCCTGCTTGGCGGCCTTTTTTGTCGCCTTGCCCTGCTGAATAAATGAAGTAACCCCGACCGCGCTCGTGACCGCTGTCGAAACTACCAGAAACTTCCCGATCGCCGGTAATGCTGTGAACCACGCCATGGCTTAATTGTCCCTTGCTTCATACATAACCTCGACAGCTAATAATGACATAGGCAGGGGCGCCCCTTGCGATATGGTCACGGTTGGCAGGTAATCGCTCGGCTGGTCTTTCGGTTTATGGTCGATCACGCCCTCGCGTTTCGGCGGTGGCGTATCCAGCGGATCCACATCAGTCTGGCGGTCCGGGATCACGGCGCCGTCGATCATCATGGCCCGCGTGTCCCTGACCATGGCCTTGACCCGGATGATTCGTTTTTCGTCCATGACGCTGGTGCCGCCGCCGCGACCCGTTGCTGGTGGCATGGGCTCAACCAGGGGCGAATAATCGAGGCCCGCGATCACGGTCCCTTTCGGCGTAACCTCCAGCGTGATATCGCCGCTCACGACGGTCTGGTCGGCGAGCTGCACCATATCGGCCGGGTACTTGTCCAGGACCTTGATCTTGCGCCCCTCAAGATGATCGTAGCCGCTCACGACCAGCCCCGAGATCGTGCCCTCGACCGCCGAGTCGAGCGTGTAATCAACCCGCATAAGCTCGATCATCCAGGTCCCGGCGCGCTCCACGAGGAAATAGACCTCGTCGTCCACGACCGCCACGGATTTATAGTTCCCGTCCGTCGTCCAGAGCGTCCAGGCCGCGACCTCCTGATCGACCTGGGTCAACAGCACCGCCATGGTGCCGTCAGAATTCACGACAAAAACATAATTCGAGGTATCGGTCCGGGTGCCCGCAAGGACCGCGAGCTGGACCGGCTGACTGATCAGGTGCGGGCTCAGTAGCGAAATCGGGCGAGCCTTCCAGGCGTCTTTTTCCCACACGTAGCCAATCTCTAATATCATCTTGCCGAGGCGCTGCGCGAACATGGGCTGGCCCTCGACCAGCACCGACTTAATCGGCATCGAGCCATAGTGTGACTGAATCGGAAAGCTGATATTTTCGGGCGTGATCGGGGAGTCCAGATTCGCGAACTCACCGCCTGTCGTGTGAATAATCAGCTTGCTCGCCGCCGACAGCCCCGTGACCGCATTGACCTGGTCAGTATCGAGTACCACGAAAATCCCGTCGTCAGCATAGGCGTCGCCGAGGTGGAAATTGAAGAAATCATTAGTAACGGAGCCGAATACGCCGGTCGGCTTGGACTTGGCGCCGCCAAACCAGAGCCGCCCCTCGTAGAATAGCGGGTACTTGGGCCAGCCCCTGGCAACACTCCAGACCGGCTCGCGGCGCATGGTCCCGGATACCGACAGCACGACCGCCACGGTCCCGGTGCCGTCAACATCGCTATACACCACATCAATGACCTCGTAACTGTCGGCGTCCTCATTGGCGAAATTGATGTGATAGTCAGGCGGTCCCGCGCCTGTCGTGACCGTAATGCCGCGACCCGTGAGGCCCTGAATTCGTGAGTTAGACTTCTGGATCCGGTCCTCGACCGGGACCTCGTCAACGCCTCGGCGCAGCCGCTTGCTCGTGATTGCTGTCGTCAGGAATCGCCGCCCCGTAACACCCAGCCGGTCCTTGTTTAACACCATATTCCGGACCCCGTCCAGGATCCGGTCGGCCAAGGTATCGGCGTCGGCGCTCCAGTAAATCCGACCGGATCGCCAGTCCTGCATCCCGAGCCAGAAAAAATCACCGGCAGCCCATACCCCGGAGAACGTGACGTCATGGACCTCGGTCACGGCGCCGGGACTGGTGCCGTCATTAAAATCGCCGAGCGGGATATTCGTCAGGCCCAGGCTCCCGATTGTCCAGATCGCATCAGTGGCGCCGCGCTGGATTTTCTGCGGCTCATGGTCCTCGTGGCACACGATCATGGTGTCCGCGGATTGCGCGGTCCCGAGCTCCATCGCGATCGCTTTCGGCCAGGGCGTGACCACGGTCGCGACCGGGGCGCCGTTGCGATAAATCTCGACTTCGAGCTCCCCGAACGCAAACAGATAGGTCTGCTCGGTATTGAATGCGAAGCCCTCCACGCGGCCACCATTCTGGTGCGGGGCGTCGGCGATGTACCTGGAGCCGGGCTTGCGGTCAACGCCGCCCTGAATTTTGGGCCAGACGTTCCGCAGGCGCCTCGCGCCTTTGTAATAATTCGCGGCATCGACGCGGCCCGCGATCCTGGGGTCGAGCTCCCCAGCCGTGAAATCGGTCTGGAAGGCTTTGACGAAATCCGACATTAGCGCCGCGTTTCAGTGAATGGCGAATGTACGATCGGGACCTGCGGCCGTTGTTGTGAGTCCAGCGATTGCGCGATTCCGAGCAGGCCAGCCTGGCCCGGCACCCCGATAATGTCCTCGCCAATGCTGTCTTTTAGCGATTTTTTACCCGTAACCCCGATGCAGATGTTTTTCGCAAGCATGGCCGCCAGCAGCGCGACAAAATACGGTTTTAAGAACGCCTCACTCGGCCGGACCTTGACGTCCAGCGCGACCCCGGTCCCGATATTACAATGGAGCTGCTGGCCATAGATTTTATAGTCCCGGATATGCGGAATCGTCTGGAGAATGTCAAGGACCTCGGGCTCGGTCGGGATTTGGTAGGCGTACAGATACTGATTGATCGGGGTCCCGGCCAGCAACGACAACGAGATCTTGTCCATGCCAAAGGTCCAGGGGTGCATGTTCAGCGCCAACCCGTAAACGGTATCATACGAGGCCCCGGCCATCGCCGCGACCTTGGAATCCTCGTCAAGACTCACGACAGCGGGCTCACCCAGGATGATCGCGGCATCCTTGATAATGCTCAATTTACTCGGGACAACCGCCACTTACGACCTCCGGATATAGAAAGGGCGGCGACCCAAGCCGCCGCCCTAGTGTGCGCCCATACAGGGCAGAGGGTTAAACTATCGCCAGGGCGTTCGCGAATGTCGTGACCGTTTCGGTCCCCGTATCCTGCGGCCCGACCGCCGTGATCACGACCAGGTGGGTCAGGCTCGTGATCGTGGTCGGATTCAACACCGTCCCGGTTGCGACGCAAACCACATAAATCATATCGCCAGCCCGGACCTCGTTGTTTACTTCGAGGAAAAAATCCGCGTTGTCGATAACCGCGATCGCGTCGGTTGCGTTGAGCGTGATATAGGACCAGTGCTTGGACCCATGGCCAGCGCCCGGACCGATAAGGTTAAAATTCTCTCTTTCAAATGACATGCTGCTCTCCTGCGACCGAGTCGCGTGGTTGAGATTACGCCTCAGTCGATTGGATGCGTACCAGACCGTTACCGTCCCGCACCGTCGCCCCGGCCTTCAAGATGCCGTTAGCGAGCCACGAGGTTTTTTGTGGGATCCAGTCCACGTTAGTCGTGAAATTGATACCGCGGGCGATGCCGATCGCTTTCTTTTGATACGCCATGCCGTCCCGCACGGAGGCCGCAATCGTCAGGCCGCCCTCGTCACGAGCCGCGACCATGTGCCATTTGTACCCCACGAAAGTATCAATATCGCCATGCACCAAGGCCTTGACAGTATTGTAATCAGACGACGTCGCCTCAGTCGTGCCCAGCATGGCCTCCAGGCCGATAGCTGAGTGAAGCAGATGCCGGTCAGCCTCGTCAACGGCCAGGTTATCGTGGAGCCGCTTGGAGCGCCGGATTTTCGCGGTGTTGAGATCTGTCGCGGTTCCGCCGATATTGGTGCCGACGTCGCCCGCGTGAGTAGCAGCCGCAGCCGCCACGTCCATCGCGTCGATGCCGAGCTGGTCCTCGCGGCGGCCAATGGCGCCCGCAATCGTTTCCGACAGCTCGCTGACCTCGTCGAAATTGACCTCGGCGTCGTCGAAAATATCAGTGTATTCCGGCGCGTTCCAGTTCTCCAGGACCGCAGGCACCAGCGCGTGGCTGACGTTCATAGGAGTCACGTCCTCAGACGAGCTCTTTTTGTTCGCCATGCCCTTGCCCATGGTGCGGAAATTGTAAGTATCGCCAGTGATGCCGTTGCGCTCCGTCCATGTGGACGCGAGCCCGCCGCGCTCCTGATATGCGTGTTTGACGTCAGTATCGAATTCGGCCGACGCGGCTGCTGATAGTGCTTTACTCATGGCCCTGCCCCTCCTTGGGGTCGGTTTGCAAGTGTTGATCGTTTGGCGATCAGGTCGTCCTTGCGGGCCTGTCTAGTCCTTGGTGCCGGGCCCTGAATAAGGGTCGTCCGGGCGGGACTTGTCTCGACTATAACAAAAAACCGCCGGAGCGAATCGCGGCGGTCAGTAGTGTCACCAGAATGATTTAAGACGTGCGGGTGAAATTGACCTCAGTGTGTTTTTCGCCCTCGCCCTCGACCTGGACCCAAGCCGCCCGGACCTCCTTTTGGCGGGCCGGATCATTGTCATAGATCCGCTTACCGGCCTTGGCATGACCGTCGGGATAGGTCTCGTTTTGGAGTTTGATCACGTCCTCGGCCGTCATGCCTTCCTTGATATCGGACTCGTTGCTCGGCAGATTCGCGCCCCGGATCCGCTGACCCAGGAACTCTATAAACCGATACCCCTCGGCCGTGGCCAGGGCCGCCTGGTAGCCTCTCAGGACCTGACCGCTGGCCTCAGCATTAAGGCCCTGAGCCTGAACCAGGTTCTTGACCCATTGCGTCATGGTGTCCAGCATTTTCTGACCGTTCTCGGGGTGAATCTTGGTGATTTCGGCCTCGCGGTTATCGGTGCCGCGTTGATCCGCTTCCTTGAGCCCCTGGATCTCGTTCTCGGCATACCCGCGCATGAGCGTATCCACGCCAGCCTGGCCGAGCCCCATTTCACGCGCCGCCTTTAGAAACCAGGCCACCATCGGATTATCAGGCGCCAGCGCGTACTCGCTGCCCTCTGGCACGAGATCGCTGAGATCCGTGGCCGCATAGTCACCATCCGGCGGCGCGTCGGAAAACGCCCCCAAGCGGCTCTCCAGGTGATTCATACGACTCAGGACGCCGTTGACGTCCAGCGACCGCGGCGCATCTTCCTCCTCGGAGATCGCGGTGTAATACTTTTCCGGCACGTTGGCCGGGCGTCCGTCCTCGCCTGCGGCGCCGAAAATCTCGGCATCGGGCACGTAATTGACAGCGTTCGGGGTGCTGTTATCCACCAGTGAATCAGCCATGATCTTGTAACCTCTCTGCTATGTAGAACTGTTTTAAAATTTCCTTGACCACGTCCTCGCGACCGAGCGCACGGTCGGCCGTGATATCCATGTGTGGCCCCATCAAATAAGCCGCGATCAGATGATCCAGGGCCTCACGCCCGCCAGGCGTCGAAAACACCGCCCGGAACAATATGGCCCTGGCCCTTTCCTTCTCGGCCCGCTCGTCATTGCTGGCCAAAAATTGCAGGGTCTCGTCGTAGGTGTCACGCGGATCCCAGTCCGCGAGGCTCGCGACCGGGCTCTGAGCACTATTACCCACTAGCTCAGGGCTGCGGGCGGTTCGGCCGTCAGGCTCTCGTCGAGCTTATCCGCGAGCATCCTCAGACACTTCGAGGCATCGCTGCGATCGATATCGTCGTGGATTACCGCGACATAATTGGAGGCGCCAGCGCCGCCGGTTGCGATCGTGATATCGTCAGGATGGTCCCCGACGTTCATGCTTATTTGATAACTTGCCATAATTGCCTCGCTACGTTACCGCCAGCGGCCAGGACCCGCGCTCATTGGCGTCGATCATATCAGCCAGGCGCCGCAATGCGCGAGCCGCCTGGGACTTGGTCGGGGTGTAGCCGCCGGTATTAGATACAACCAGTTTCACCTGGTCCCCGCCGTCGGCGAAGGTCGTGATAATAACCCCGGATAAAACGTCGTCATTGAAGTTTTCGGATTCCGATGCTGGCATTTGAATAATCTTCATTGTGTTGCTCCTGCGGGCTCCTGGCCCTGTATCTCTGCTGCTTGCTGCTGCCCGGCCGCAATCATTTCGTCGCGTTCGGCCTCCTCTCGAATCAGCTCGGTCGGTACGCCGAGGCGTGTGGCCAGGGCCTCCGGCACGAGTTCACCCCGGATCCCGAGCGTCATGATCTCGGGCCCGACCGTGGCATTGCCGACCTCGTAAAGCTGGCTAATCGCCATAATATCATCGTGATCCTGGGCCCGTGACAGCGGGCTCGTGTGCTTGACCGTGACCTCACGCCCATCAACCCTGAGAACCGGGGCGAGACCGAGGTCGATCATGATAAAGGTCAGGCGCTGTATAGTCTGCGTCGCGAGCTCGGTCTGGAGTCGACCATATACACTCGCCTCCTCCATGGTCTGATCGCGGTCCTCAATGCTGGCCTCGGTTGCGGACCGGATTGCAGCATCGACGGGCCGCGTGTTGTTTAGGAAAATGTCCTTAACGCTCTCGCGCAACGCCGCGAGCTTGGCATCCATAAGCACCGGATCCCCGGCCCGCTCCAGGGCCTTTAACGTCGGGTTGGTGTTCGAGTTCGACGCGACCGGGATCGTGGTGCCGGGATAAATCGTGGTCGTGTATGGGTTCAGGACGCCGTCGCTGACAGCGGTCCAGGCACCCGCCGTCCCCAGCGCCAGATTTTGCAGGTCAAATTTCACCATCTGGTTGAGCGTCATGATATCCGGGAGCGCCGCCATTGCGCGACCGCGCCCCATGACCTCGCCCGGAATCTTGTCCTCGCGGAAGATCACCCAGGGGCTCGCGCCAGGGCCTTTGCCATTGAACTGCGTCCAAATCAGTTTATTCTCGTCCACCGCGATCAGAAAGCTCCAGTATTCATCGTCAGCCCGGAATTCACCCGGCACCACCAGCGTCCCCTCCAGGACCTTGGGCCGGAAATCCTTGCCCTTTTTGGCTGCGTCTGCCGTGCCCCACTCGGCCGGGATCTCGACACCCTGATATTCCCGCTCAATCACCGGCACCGTCATATTGGGCTCGCGCCAAACATTCTCCAGGGTCCCATGCGGGCCCTCCTCGAAGTACACCGACGCCAGTGGCTGCGCCTGGCAGCGGAACGGATCCACAACGTCGCCGCGGTCGATCTTGAGCGCCCCGGTCGAACCCGTCATATCACGGCAGGCCTCGGGCAACACCTGGTAGAAATTCGACAGATTCAGATAGCGAAACATATCGTCGCTGATTTTTTCCAGTATCTCGGCGATTGACCTGGCCTCGGGCCGGTCCTCCCAGTCAGCGCCAGGCGTCAGGATCGACCAGCGCGTCCATGACGGCATAATCTTTGCTATCAGGCGGCTGACGTACCGCTGAGATCCCGAGATCCCGGTCGAGTCATATACGTCCTTATAGCGGCTGGAGCCAGGCTTCCGCTCGGTATAGGTCTCGCGGTTCGGGGCCGTGAATTTGAATATATCGCTTAGATACCCGGTCCACTGATTGCGCCGCGACCTGGCGAACCCGAAACGGGTCAGGAGCTGCTCGGCCGTACCGAGCTCGGGCGGAAGCGGCTGCATCGCCATTAGATACGGCCCACCAATGAACTAACGGGCCCGGCTGAGGGCTTGCTCGTGATCCCGAGCTCCGAGGTCGTGATCAGCATATTCCGGCCAGTCCTGGCGCGACGAATGGCTGCGTCCCTGGCGTCGATAATATCCTCCTGACGCGAAAGCTCGCGGACCTGAGCCCGTTCCAGCTTGCGCTGATTCGCGGTCTGACCGCCACCACTGGCACCGCTTCCCATTATCGTGATCTCATGTGCTTGCCAGCTCGCAAATAATTAAATAATTGGTAAGGCGTGAACACCAGCGGGGCCCGTATCCCGATCAAGTGCTTAATGGCCTCGACGCAGGTCGCCGGAGCGATGCCCCACGGGATTCGCGGGATTCTGCTCGGCGGTCTGGTCTCGACCAATATCTTGACGGTCCCGCGCAGTATTCTGTCCTGAGCGTCGTAGCCTATCATGGGCAGCGCCTCGATCTCGAAGCCGGACAAGGTTGGCTGAAACCTGAGCCACTGACGCCCGTCCCACCGCGCCGCATAAACATGGTGGAAGCCTGGCTCTTGCCAGCGATCCATCCACGACACGACCGCGCCCTCGCTGAATACTATCCACCAATCCCGCGGCGCCTGGTCCCCGTGT
>Ga0255047_10002499_pt1 | contig 12093 bp, 24 predicted proteins | sample JV7_2_1_MG_FD_183640 | JGI IMG/M metagenome (GOLD analysis project Ga0255047, IMG submission 183640) | Seawater microbial communities from Jervis Inlet, British Columbia, Canada - JV7_2_1 | ecosystem: Environmental > Aquatic > Marine > Inlet | place: Canada: British Columbia | collected 2016-10-06
TAATAGTAACTTGCCAGCTAGATTTAATGAAGAAGGTGTAGGGCTAGTATCTGGAGCATCACCTTCAGTAATAAAAGCTGTGTTGTCAGGTGAAATTAGTCCAGATAAGGTTATGTTAAGAACTATTAACGATCCTAGATATGATAAAATAATAGTTGACATAGAATAAAACTTAAGTTATACTAAATATCTGAAGGCTAGAGAGTTGAAGTGTATCTAGGAATTCCTTTAACTTCAAGGTAACACCGAATCTGATAAATCGGAGTTAGTTGCAAAAAAGCGTAACATGCTTCCTAAAGTTCAGTGGCTGGACAGTCAGTCAAGGGTTATGTTCTAAAGTTGTTAGGTTGACGAGCTATCGTCTTTTAAAACATGAGGAGTTATTATGGCAAATCAGTAATGACACTAACGAGGCGATGATGCTGCGCCTACAATCATGTGTCAAAAAGGTGTCACATACCTCCTGTAGTTGGGTTGTACCAGTTTGATCTGGAAAGTTGTGAGGGCGAAGGCAGATTGTCTTAGTTTGCTAGAGTACAAGAAACTAGCTCGTGACCAAAGTTGGAGGGATTTAGCTGTACCCAGATCCTGACTAGAAACAGCTTTTGTATACTAAACTATACAATTTTAAAATTTAAAAGATAATGCATGTTAAAGTATACTGGGGAATTATGGGACTTATTAGACAGATTATAAACTTAATACTTAGACTTCTTGGATTAAACTCTGTAGAAGTTGAAGGTGAAGATTCTATTGACCAACAAATAGGAGATAACGAAATTAAAATTGAGGAGATCCTAGATGAAGACTATGATGCTGATTCTATCGCTGATGCTATTAACAACGATAAGTAGTTGTAATAAATCTCCAGAACGTGGTAAACTTCAATTGTCAGGTACTTGCTACTCCTCTACTTCCGGTAGTGGTAAGGTATATAGATCTTTAGTTTATAATGTATTTGGTAACTATATATTTTGGGATAGTACTTATCAAATACATTTTAGTCCGTTTCTTTGGAGAAGGTCAGCTAAGGAAATAATATGTCCTAGGAGAGTGTTCGATAGGAATGGAGTTGCTACCAAAGAACTAAAAAAAAGAGGGTTATACGATGAAGTTACTAAGTATATTACTATTATTAATAAGCTATAGTTGTTTCGGTCAGGACGCTATCCGTTTAGATAAGGATCAAGTTGCTCCCTTCTCAGGAAATTTAATTAAAGTAGAGAGGCTTGCAGAGTTCTATAAGAGCCACAAGACACTCCCCCTTGTAGAGGCTAATTTAAGCCTTGAGAGGCAGAGAATTGAACTATATAGAGATAGACTAAGGAAGACTGAATCAGAGCTTACACGGGCTAAAACAAAGGCTTATTTAGGTACTGCTGGAGGGTTTTTATTAGGAGTACTGATAACGGGATTTGCAGCTAAAGCAGCTATTGAGAGTGTTAGGTGAAAAAGTCCTTTAAGTTAAAATTTAAAGCTCCTAAAGTTAGACTACCTGTAGCTAATAAACCTAACACTACTCATAAAGATAAATCTAAGTACCAGAGAATGACTAATCGTAATTTGGTGCAAGATGCCATAGAAGAGTTAGATTATGAAAATGAAGATGATTTCGATGAAGTTGAAGATAGGTTAATAAGTTTGTGCATACAAGCAGAAGACCTAGATCCCACCTATAAATGTACATGCCCTAATCCTGAATCAGAACTAGCCTTAGATCATATAGATTATTTAATTAAATTAATAGCGGAGAGTGCGTGAATATACATGATAGTAATGGCATTTCTATAGATGCTTTATTTCCTACATTTAAGTTTAACAAAAAAGAAGAAACACTAGTAGGGACTTTTACGGAAACTAAATTTGATTTATCAACAAATTTTATGTTGACAGAGTACGAGAACTGTGTAATAATGGAAATTAGGATATTAGGAATTGGTCTTAAAGTTATATACTTTACTAATTCTCAAAATAAGGAACTTTAATGAGGTCTATAGCAATTGCGGCACTATTTGGTGCCTTATATAAGTATCAAGTAATCCCTGCATGGTGGTCCTTGTTAGGTATATCTATGGTAATAATTCCGTTAGTACTTAAGGCAGTAATTATATATCATGCAGACACTATAGTGCAATATAAAGGGGTCATAGTAAAAGCTCCTAAAATAGTTTACATTGCCACTGGGTTATTGGCGGTAATCACAATATTACAATGGATAAATATTTTATCTACAATATTATACTATACTTTTCGTAGTTAATAAAGGAACTTTAATGAAAAAATGGACTAAACCAGCTATTGATCTAATGTTGAAGCTTTATGCAGATCACACTTACCCAGAGATAGCTAAGAAATTAGAGAAGAAGTTTAAGGTAAAATATACCTCAAATGCTGTACGAAAGGCGCATGAAAGATATATGCTAGAACCTAAGAAGATTTCAAACAGACCGAAGATTCTTATTTTCGACATTGAGACAGCTCCTATGGAAGTATACGCTTGGGGTTTATGGAAACAGAATATTGGACTTAATCAGATTATTAAGGATATTACTGTGTTATCGTGGGCTGCTAAATGGTACGATGAAGATGTAGTAATGTATGAAGATGTTAGTGATAGGAAAGATGTTAGAGATGACAAGAAGATTCTAAAATCTATATGGAAATTACTGGACGAGGCTGATGTTGTAGTAACACAGAATGGTCGTAGGTTCGATCAAAAGAAATTGTTCTCTAGATTTATACAGTCGGGAATGAAACCTCCAAGCTCTTTTAGACATGTTGATACTTTAATTATTGCTAAGAAACATTTTGGATTTACTAGTAATAAGTTAGAGTTTATGACTGATAAGTTATGTACCAAGAATAAGAAGTTGAAACACGCAAAGTACCCAGGGTTTGCCCTGTGGAAAGCTTGTCTCAATGGAGACAAAGAAGCTTGGGCTGAGATGAAAGAGTACAATGAGATGGATGTTTTATCTCTAGAAGAGTTGTACGACAAGTTAATTCCTTGGGATGATTCTATTACTTATGGTCTATATTCAGAAGAATATTCATGTACTTGTGGATCTACATCTTTTCGAGAGAATGGGTTCTATTATACTAATGCATCTAAGTATCAGAGATACGAATGTACTAGTTGTGGGAAAGAGTATCGAGATAAGAAAAATCTAAAAGGTACTGCTAAAAGGTTAACTAATAAACGAGGTTAATATGGATAATATGAAACTAACTTGGTGCAATAAGAGATCCGATTGTTACTTATTAATTCACGTTGTTAGATATAGAAATGAAGCTACTGATGTTGTAAAATTCAAAGGTAGCTTTTGTAATCGAGTTGATGGGTATGTTTACGAGACTAAAAACTATAAGATGAGTCTAACTAGATTTAGACAGTTAGAATTGCTAAAGGATTAATTGGTGAGCGATAAAATCAAAGATGCTGCTGAATTATTTCACAGTAATCACCTTCATATACCTAGTAAGACTATGTTACTGAAAGGTTCAGTTGACGAAGATATGTATGAGTTAGCAACTAAGAATTTACATATACTAGATCAGATTAATGATGGTACACCAATAACCATAAAACTTAATTCTGGCGGTGGTGAAGTTACTCAAGGTCTAGCTATATACGATTTAATAAAGGCATGTAAAAGTTATGTACGAATAGTGGTAGAAGGTTCTTGCGAATCTATGGCTACTATTATATTACAGGCTGCTGATGAAAGGGTTATCCTTAAGAATTCTTTTTTAATGTTACATATTGGTACAGAAGAGTACTCTCAAGATCACCCAGAAAACATTCAGAGATGGAAAGATAAGTGCGCTAAAGATGAGATACTTTGTCAAGATATTTATTTATCGAAGATTAAAGAAAAAAAGAAGCGTTACACTAGAAAAGACTTGCAAAAGATACTAACATTTGATACAATATTATCAGCTAAGGAATCCGTAGCTTTTGGACTAGTTGATGTAATATTGGAGAGATAGTGTACGAAAGAAAAGACGAAGTTAGAATTAAGACTAAATATTTAAAAAAAGATTATGCCGATAAAAAGAACCTAAGAGAAGTTTCTAAATCTGGAAAACTAGGTAAATGTAAAGTTGGTAGAATTATCCAAGTTGAAGGTGAGTTTGCTAACGTAGACTTTTGGAGCAGTATCCCTACTAAATTTACAGTTAAGCTTGAGCATCTTGAATTAGTTAAGAAAGCTGATGAGAACTTAAAGAAGTTAACTGGTATTGGTAATATTGAAACGGAAACACAGACACTTGCTAAATCTGTAAATAGAGCTGCATCCACATTCGATAAAGATCATGTTCCAGTTGAGACTCCTAAAATGTCTAAGGAAGATTGGTTAAAAAACAATGTTGATCTAATTAGTAGACTTACTAATGGAACAGAATCAAAAACAGTAGACATGATCGAAGAGGCTTTAGAAAATACTCCTAAATACTCTGAAAAAGCCGCTAGGTACAACGAAGGTAAATTACCTATGCACTTAGTACCTCCAGATGCATTGAAGGCTATGGCTGCTGTGCTTGATGTGGGGGCTAAGAAATACGCACTTAGGAATTGGGAAAAGGGAGCTGATTACTCTGTACCTTATGCAAGCTTAATGAGACATTTGATGGCATTTTGGGAAGGTGAGGATAATGATCCGGAAACCGAGCTACCGCATCTTTACCATGTAATTATGAACGCTGCATTTTTAATACGATATTATGAGAAATTTCCAGAATTAGATGATAGACCTAAATCAAACTAAAGGAAGGTAATGGCTAAACCAAAAAAAATACCTGAGAAAGAAGCGAAAAGTGGGCAAGTAGATAAATTAAAAAAGAGAATATCAGCATTAACAAGGGAACGAGATCATTGGAAGTCTAAATTTTTATCAGCAGAAAAGACTTTTAGAAGTGCTATAAAAGAGACTAGTGATTCTTATGGTGAATATATCCAAGATGTTAAAGTCGAGGAATTGATTGAAGCTTGTAATGATAAAAGAGATCTTAGGAAATTGTTAAAAGACCGCAAGGAAGTTGATAATTCTAGAACATGTGGTAAATGCTACAGCAATGACATACATATTGGTGCAGCTCATCACGGAGCTTTAATTATTTGTAGATCTTGCAAACATACGGAAATATTAAAAGATGGTTAAAATAATTGCCCCACTATTTGTTATATTATCTAAATCTGCTAAAGGTAAGAAATACCATCTTAATCTAAACCAATATAGAAACTGGCATTATATAGCTAACAACAATGTTAAGAAGAAATATAAAGAGCTTTTATCGGACCAATTAAAAGAGCTGAAGTTTGAAGGTAGAATTAGGTTGACTTATACTTTGTTTCGTGATACAAATAGAAAGGGTGATAAGATGAATCCCCTTTGTGTGCATGATAAATTCTTTTGTGATGCGCTAGTGGAATTAGATTGTATACCAGATGATACCGATGCTTTTATTGAAGATCATATATTTAAATATGGTGGAGTAGACAAAGGTAATGGAAGAGTAGAGATAGTTATAGAGGAGATAGAATGAAAATTACTATAGAGGAACGTAGATCAGGGAGGACTTTGGTTATGATGCTATAAGAAATTGCTTCTTGACAATTGGCGAGAGTTACGGTAATATAGAAGTAGCAATACCCAAGATAGGCTGTGGACTTGCAGGACTTGATTGGAGTATCGTTGAGAATATATTAGAAGAAGTATGTAAAGAAACTGGTTTAATGTTAACAGTTTATAGTTTGGAGGATTAATTGTACGCTACATTTGACTTTAAATTAATATCCTATTTTATAGTATTGTCAATCCCTTTGTCAATATGGAAACTTATAGATATACTAATATGGATATATAAAAATGTATCTATTAGCATAGGAAATTAAAATGGCTATTATAATTGCAACAATAGGATTGATAATATCAGCATCAGGAGCTTTTAAGCTTGGAGATGAGGATAAGACACCAGCAATTAAATTAGTAGCTTTAGGGAATTTTATAATGATGTTATCAATGTGTTTTAGAGGTGTTTAATGTCTACAGTTACTCATTTAAAATTTAAAGATGAAGATGGTGAAGATGGTAATGAATTGGAATCTATTAAAGTAGATATCAAGGGAAGAGGTTATCTAGCTACTTTTATATTTAGAGATGGTCAAGAAGTTGAGGAAGTATATTTAGATAAAAATTTATTAATGAAAGATATTGAGGATAACTTATAATGTTAGAAGCTATATTTACTTTATTATTTATGCTTAGTGGAGAGAAGACTCAAGTAGTAGATACTACACCAATATGTGAGAAACCTTATCAATGTAAGACAGCTCCTAGATATAGTCGAGAATGTTTAAAAGAGGCTATAACATTTAGAATGGAGAACTGTAGTCGGATTCCAAAATGAGTAAATTTAATTGGGAAGAGGAATGGAAAGATATGCCAGAATTTGTACAGGAGAAACAGACTCCTTATGCTAAAATAATTTTTAGGTTTGATAATGAAGAAGATCTTCAAGAGTTTGCTAAACTAATAGGACAGAAGTTAACATCTAAAACAAAGTCAGCATGGCATCCGAAATTAGAACGAGGCAAGAATAAACATAAGAGATATGTTGATGAATCCTAGTTACCCCGTCTACGTTATATCTAAAGGTAGAAGTGATAAGTGCTTAACGGTACGTGAGCTTAGAAAAATGAATGTACCTTTTAGATTAGTAATAGAACCTCAAGAATATGATAAATACCTTAAGATAGCGTCTAAAGAAGAAATACTTGTATTACCTTTTAGTAACTTAGGGCAGGGATCAATTCCTGCTAGAAATTGGGTGTGGGAACATTCTATCGAAGAAGGTCATGCTAGGCATTGGATCTTAGATGATAACTTAGAAGGATTCCATAGACTAAACAGGAACATTAAACCTAACGTAACATCCGGTACTATATTCAAATGTGCCGAGGATTTCATAGATAGATATACTAATGTAGCCATAGCAGGATTTAATTACTACTCTTTTTGTAAAGCTACTGATAAAGTACCAGCATTTTATCTAAATACTCGCATATACTCTTGCATACTTATAAAAAATGATATAGACTATAGATGGAGAGGGAGATATAACGAAGATACTGACCTTAGCATTAGAGTATTAAAAGATGGTTGGTGTACAGTGTTATTTAATGCGTTTTTATGCGGTAAAGTTACTACTATGAGAATGAAAGGCGGTAATACTGATAATGTGTACACTGACAATGATAACAGAAGAAAGTTCGCAGAATCATTAGAGAAGCAACATCCTGATGTAGTAAAAGTAGTTTGGAAGTTTAATAGGTGGCATCACCAAGTAGACTATAAACCTTTTAAAAGTAATGCTTTAGTAAAGAAATTAGATGTAGAAGTAACAGATGGGATTAATAATTATGGAATGGTATTGAAGGATCTTAAGCCATGAAGAAATTAATCTACGGGAGCGTAGCTGCTAAACATTGGTTTCCTGACTTTAGGGATACTAAAGACTTAGATTATATATGTGAAGATACTTCTAAAAGGAGTAAAGAAATAGAATATCACTGGACTCCTTCGTTCCAATATGTTTTAGATAATAATGTGGACGACACTTACGTAGATCCTAATTTCTTATATACGATTAAATTTAGTCATGCAGCTTGGGACATTAGATGGACTAAAACTATGAAAGATATTAGATTCTTTAAAAATAAAGGATGTGTCCTAGATTTAGAATTATATAACATGCTACTAAAAGATTGGGAAATTATACACGGTAAAAAGAAAGTAAACTTAAACCAAGATAACTCAGAATTCTTCACCAAATACGTAAAAAGAGAGTACGACCACGATTGGCTACATGGATTCTTGGCTTTCTATGATGAACCTCTACATACCAAGATAAGAAAAACGGATAAGCCTTTATGTTACAAAGATCTTTGGGACGATTTATCTTTAGACGATCAATATAAATGTGCCTTAGAGGAAATCTACGTAGTGGCTACTGAAAGATATGATAATTACCCCCCAAAAATAGCTAAATTCAAATCTATGAAAAATATAATAACTAGTATGACGAAAGGGTGGTTTAACTACTTTCTTATTGACAATTTTGAAGAGCTATTGTATAATGAATACGATAGCCATTGGTTAATTAAATTAGAGGAGCTTAGGAAATGAAAAAAGAAGACTTACCAAAATTTATGAATGAGATTTATGTGCTTAATAAAGATTCGTATTATGGGTACGAAGATGGAGATTCTATTAGGGAGGATGATAAAGGAGGGCTATTCGAGTACAAAATCCCTATTTTACCGGACGATTATACTACTGAAATAGTAGAATCATTTGGTGGTGAGGGAATGGGAGATGACTACTATGTAGTCAGAAGATTTACTAGCCTTTCTAATAAGGAAGATTTTTACGTCAAGAAGTCAGCTTCTTATAATTCATATGAGGGGTGTTATTGGGAATACGGAGAGGAATCTCTAGTTGAACCGATAGAAATAGCAGTAATAGTCTACGAGGAGGTTGAATAATGAAAAGGAAAGAATTACAAGAGTTATTTGATATCTACGATATTTTAGGGGATGTTAATGTTGCTTACGGTGAACTTGAGGACATGCTTGGAGGGAGTGGTGTAAAAGCTGAATTGGTATACGAAAGTGATTGGGGAGAGGATATAGGAACCAATATTGAAGTAGTATATAAAATAGTTAAAGATGATGTTACTTTTGTAAAATTTAAAGGGTACTATAATTCTTGGGACTCTGATGAAATGGAGGATGATTTCTGGATAGTAGAGCCTTATCAAGAATTGGTAACTAAGTATAAAGAGGTTAAATAATAATGATGAAAATGAATGAGCTTGTATCTTGGTTTCAAATGGAATACCCTCGTATAGTAAAATCTATGAAAGCTAGTGACCATCATTTAAACTTTGCAGATACTCACAAAGCTGAAGTTTTCCCAGTTTTTGGAGCTGGGAGTACTCCTGAGGATATTAACCCATATCACCAAGAAGGCGACGTTTGGACTCATACGATGATGGTCTGTAAGCAAGCTGAGAATATGCCTTACGAGGTTCAGATAGCAGCTCTACTACATGATATTGGTAAGCCTTCTACTAGAAATGTTAATCCTAAAAATGGTAGAGTTAGCTTTTTTAATCATGATGCAGTGTCAGCTTTTATGAGCTTGAGCATTTTAAATAGAGAAGGACTTGGATTATCTAAGGATCAGAAAATTGAAATATTTAATTTGATAGCCTTTCATACTCAGATATTTAAACTCGACTTACAGCAATTAGCAAGGTTAAGATCATTAAGTAGTACGTTTTTACAAAATCTGTTCTTACTTGGTCATGCTGATCATGAAGGTAGATTTCACGCTCACGAAGGATCTGACATTCCTAGCTACGAGACTATTGAGGGAATAAGTTCTACTGCTAGATTAAGAACTACCACCAAAGAAGTGCACATTATGTGTGGGCTTCCTGCTAGTGGTAAGAGTACTTTCGCTAAACAATTGCAGTTGCAAATAAATGCTCCTTCTATAGTATCTAGAGATGTTATCATAGAAAACTTGCATAAGAACCTATCCTATAGCGAAGCATTTTCTAAGTGTGACCAAAAGTGGGTAGATCGTAAACTAGAAACTAATTTTAATTTCTCAAAAAATAATGATAAAGTAATTGTAGATATGACTCACATGAGTAAAAAATCCAGAAGGAAATCATTGTCTCATTTTGGTGATGATTACAAGAGAGTTTGTCATGTATTTCTTACAGACTTAGATACTATTAAGTTGCGTAATTCTAAGAGATCTGGTAAGATAATAGATAAGAATGTTTACGATAAAATGATGAAAAGTTTTTATCCACCAACATTAGAAGAATTCGATGAGATTATTTATCATTTATAGGAGCGTATACCGTGTTTGCAAATTGCACAAAAAAAGACATTAGAGATTTAAAAAAACTTATTAAAGAGTACATAGTTGATAATTTAAAATGCTCAGTAAGAAAAGAACATAGGTACTGTCAGGAGTATACAGATCATGTTGTTTCAATGTCTTTAGAAGGCGAAGATATTTTTGAGTTTACAATAGAGGGATGATATAGTGAAAGTTGGTTTGTATTAAAGAACGTGATTTGTGTGGTGTTGTTTTTGGAAGATTAACTGTCTTGAAAAAGGGAACAAGTAAGAGGGATAAGTCAGGAAGGTCCGTCTCTACTCTAACCTGTGAATGTGTATGCGGAGTGATTAAAGATATTAATACATCTAATATAAAAAGAGGGTCAGTTCGTAGTTGTGGATGTTTAGCTAGAGAGTTAGCATCGGAAAGGTTATCAGGAAAAATACAACCTAATACGATGGAAGAGGGAGAAGCTAGTTTTAATATATTATATAGTAGGTATAGGGAAGGAGCTTCTAAAAGAAATAAATCTTTTACGTTATCAAAAAGAGAGTTTGAAATATTAACTAAGGCTGATTGTTATTATTGTGGAATACCTCCTAACCAAACAATTAAAGGTAAGCGTACAAACGGAGAGTACTTATATAATGGAATAGATCGTGAAGATAATGACCATGGTTATGAGTATTGGAACTGTGTAGCATGTTGTAAAACTTGTAATTTTGCTAAAAGTAAAAGTTCTCAAGAGGAGTTTTACGATTGGATAGAGAGACTTATTAAATATCACAAAAAAGTTATTGACAAAGAATCTGAAGAGTAGTATACTATATTTAGATTAAGCACGGTTCTTCTATCGGCTAGGAAATCCGGTTTTCATCCGGAAAAGACGGGTTCGATTCCCGTACCGTGTTCCACTTATTATACAAATGTGACACCTACAATAGTGGTGAGAGGCTTGACTCTGGATGGGGAATTATTGCGGAGTAGAGCAGTTGGTTAGCTCGTCGGTTTCATAAGCCGAAGGTCGTGAGTTCAAGTCTCACCTCCGCAACCATATTTTAGGAGATTTTATGAGTTACTTATTGGAACGATTGCAAAAACTAGACAAAGAAATTTCAGAAGCTGAAAGAGCAGTTACTCATTTAAACAAACAAGTGGGATCTAAGCTTGAAAAGATTAAACAACTAAAGGCTGAACGTAATGAGGTTTCAGGAGAATATAAGGAGTCTGTAAGTGAGTAGTTTATACAAAGTTCCTTTAACTACAATCACAGAGATAAATCCTCATAATGGAGCAGATCGTCTTGAGATCGCTAAAGTATATGGCTTTGATGTAGTAGTCCGTAAAGATTCGATGAAAGTAGGAGATGAAGTATTATATATTCCTATTGATTCTATCCTCCCATCAGAACTAGAATATCACCTATTTCCAGAAGGATCTAAGATTAAGCTATCTAAGAATAGAGTTAGGCAAATTAGAATTAGAAAGATTGCATCTCAAGGTATGTTAATATCTAAAGAACAAGTTAAGGCAGTATACAATTTTGTCCCTGATAAAGTTGAAGAAGATTATGCTGAGAAATTACGTATCACCAAATATGAACCACCTTTGCCTAAGCATCAGATAGTTAACGGTGTTAAAAAACGTAGACCTTTGGAGAATGTTAACTTTCATAAATACAATGGACTTACTAATATTAAATGGAGTCCTCTAATGTTTAGTAATGATATTGTAGTATTCCAAGAAAAGGTTCATGGCTCTAATGCTAGAGCTGCATTGCTCCCATTCCAACCTCATACTCTATGGGAAAAGGTTAAGGCATTTTTTAATAGAAATCCTAAGTTTGAATTTTGCTATGGATCTAATAATGTACAACTACAGAAGAGAAAGGGCTGGACAGGATTTTACGATGAAAACATTTACGGTAACGTATTTAATAAGATCGAAGCAGAAAAAAAGCTAAAGCCAAATGAGACTATTTTTGGTGAGGTATACGGTGCTGGTATTCAAAGTAACTACGATTACGGATTAAAATCAGGGCATGATTTCGTATTATTTGATGTTAAAGTTTTAGAAGAAGATGGGACTCAAAGATGGTTAAATCCTGATGAAGTCAAGGCTTTCGCTGAAGAACGTGGATTTGAAATGGTTCCAGAATTATATAGAG
>Ga0255047_10002500_pt1 | contig 12092 bp, 15 predicted proteins | sample JV7_2_1_MG_FD_183640 | JGI IMG/M metagenome (GOLD analysis project Ga0255047, IMG submission 183640) | Seawater microbial communities from Jervis Inlet, British Columbia, Canada - JV7_2_1 | ecosystem: Environmental > Aquatic > Marine > Inlet | place: Canada: British Columbia | collected 2016-10-06
TTCTTCATTGCGTCCCCTACAGTTCTATCGTGATCTTCATGCCGCTGTCGGCGATGTCTTCCAACATCCCGGCCGTCACGTCGGCGTCGTCGAGCACCAGCTTGATCTGAGCCTTCGTTGCCCCCGCGTCGAGCGCCTGCTCCTTGGCGTCCTGACAGCTCCCGAGGAGCTTCTCCATCTCGCGGATCTTCTTCGCGCTCATCTGAGCGGGCTTGTCCCCGAGGAACATCGACAGCTCTATCGAGCAGAGGAAGAGGTCGTCGAGGATGTCGTCGAGCGTGTCGCGCTTCGCCATCAGTACATCCCGAGCTTCTTGCTCAGATTGCGCAGGACGTAGCGGTGGATTCGCGCGTCGTCCGCGTCCTCGTAGTACGCCTTCGCGAAGCCGATGCCGATGAACATGATGAGCCGCTCGACCTTGGCCTTCGTGAGCTTCCACTCCCAGGTGGTGTGGTCGCCCCGCCAGACGCCGACCTCCTGGCCGTAGAACTCGGGGTCGGTACGCCCGTCCGCCCAGCCGAAGAACACCTGCTTGACGTCCGGGTTGTCGGAACGAATCACGTACTTCGTCCCGGACTTCTTGATCGTCATCCGTCTCGCCATCAGGCCACCTCTTCCATCGGCTTGAGCTTCACGCCCGCACGCCGGAGCGCGTCCTCGACCTTGTAGATGGTGCGACCGCCCTGGCCGTAGCGGCGCGCCACGACCGGCCACTCGCCGTCGTGCTCGATGAGCGAGACCTCGCGGCCCTTGCGACCGAGCGCTCGACCGTCGGTCATCGCCGCACACAGCTCCGCACGGATGTCGAGCGCTTCGCCGTATGCGAGGTAGACGCCCGGCGGCATACGTCTCAGCCGCCGCCTGGCGTCCGCGGGCAGACGCTGGGGCAGCTCGGCCTCCCGAGCGGTCGCGATGGCGTGCCGGACCCGCAGGACGACCGTGGAGGACGCCGTGAGGCCCGTCTCGGGCTCCTCGACCTCGACCTCGACCTCGACCGACTCAGGCTCCACAGGGGGCAATTCTGCGGCTGCAAGCGGCAGAACCACCGGAGGCTCCGGGCTCGCCACATACTCGACGCCCGCGGTGGGCTCGGGCGGCAGCGTGACGGTCGGCAGCTCGGGGAGCGTCGGCGAACAGGGGGTCAGGCACCGGCGGCGCATCTCCGCGGCCATGATGCGCGTCAGCTCCGAGAGGCGGGCGACGGCGATCATGTGCTTGCGCTCCAGCTCGCGCTGGTCACCGAGCGACCACTTCAGCGGCGGCGTCGCCAGGTCACCGAGCAGCGCGGGGGCATCGACGAGACCCTCGGCAGCCAGAGCCTCGGCGGCGGCCGCGCGAAGCTGGCGCGCGTCGGGCAGCAGGTCGATGTCGAGCCCCAGCTCCTCGGCCAGCTCGGTCAGCTGCGGCGCGTAGCCGATCTCATCGAGATTACAGACGAAAAAGGTGCCGTCGTCGTAGCCGTAGAGGCGGTCGTGCCACTGAAGGCGGCGGCGCCCGGCGTACCAGAGGATGATGCTGTTGGTCGGCTTGTCCGTCTTCTGACGAAGGTCCGAGCGGTACAGATATCGTTGTCGCTGTCGAGGCATAGTGTGTCCGGTCGGGCCACAGAAGCGAGGACGGTACCCTTTGCTACGGGCTGGGCGCCTGGAAGAACCTCGTCACTTGGGTGGATTTGGCCTTCAAGGGAACCGGCCCCGCTTCTGGGACCCGAGCGGTCTACTACCTACCTCGACAGTGAATCAACAATCCGATCAAGCTCCGTTTCGTTAGCCAGCCAGCCACTCATCTCGACCTCGAACAGGCGCAGGTCGAAACTCGGTGGCCGGAGAACGCGCGCGGTGGCCTGGATGAGATCCCCAGGCCGTGCATACGCCGCGAAGTTGTTGCCCGGCGTCACGACGCCGGTGCCCTGGAACGTGTTGCCCTGTCCCGTGCGCGGCGCGACGGTCCCTGGAGCCTGCGGGCTGCCGGTCACGATCGGCACCCCGGTCCCAGGTAGGTTCGTCTGGAAGTCGGTCAGCCCGCGGTTGCCGAGGTTGAACGAGAAGCCGAGGTAGGTCTTCGCGCGGCCCGCGGGCACCTCGACGAGATCCTCGATGCCGATCCCCGAGTGCTGGTAGGCCCGAAAGGCGACGCTTCGAAGCACGATCCCCTGGTTGGTCGGCGCCTGGATGGTCGCGATGTTCACGTTGCGCGGAAACGGCGGTCCGCCCGCCACCTGGATGGGGCGCGGGTAGGCCGAGAAGAACTGCCGCTGGAAGAAGAGGCGCGAGCGGCCGGGCAGCGTCTGCGTGAAGCCGTTGGTGATGCGGATCGGCTTGCTGGAGCCACCCCTGTGGCCCTGGGGGAGCCCCGACGGCACCACCGGAGAGGTGTTGCCGTAGGGATCCCGATCGCGCCTCGGATAGCCCATCGCCTCAGACCGCCGGGGACTGCGCCTGGAGGATCTTGTATCCGAGCATCGTGAAGTAGAGCGTGCCGCCGATCGCGACCGACACGCGACCGGCCCCGCCCGGCGGACCGGCGACGGTGGGATCGGGCGCCGGGGTGAGGCCCGGCCCCGCGGAGAAGCCGTTGGCGAGGAGCGCGTAGTTGACCTCGGCGAAGCCCAGCTCGCGGGTCAGCGTCGAGGCGAAGCGGATGGTCGAGCCGCGCTCGAAGAAGTCGCTCGTCGGGAGGTAGAGCGGGCGGTCGAACTCGCTGAAGAGGTAGCGGCTCGGGATGGGCACCTGATTCTGCCGCAGCCGGTCCACGCCCTCGTCCGCGATCTCGAAGAGGAAATCGATGATGCCGGGCCGGAACGTCTGCGCCGTCTGCGCACCCGCGATCGTCGCCGGGCCCATCGAGCCACCGATGTAGGCGCCCGCGAAGGGGTCGGCGCTCGACGCGACCGGCCGGAAGCGGCCCGTCAGCGGCGTGATCAGCTCAGCTCCGGCAGGGGGGTCGGCGGGTCGGCCGGTCACCTGATCGCCGAACGGTCCGAGCGAGTACGTCTTCATCAGGAAGGCGCTCAGGTAGGTCGTCGCGACGAACGGCCCGTCCATCGACACCTGCTTGGTGTCGCTCAATCGCTGACCGGCCACCGTGACAGTCGGCGTAGTCGGTCCGGGAATGTTGATCTGGAACTGCATGAAGTAGGGCACCCGCTTTCCAGGGATGTCCTCGATGTAGCGGATTCGTGCGGCAGCCTTCTTCAAGGCCTTGCGCAACTTCCCCAGCTCGATCTTGTCGTCCTCGTGCTCCGCGGCCATCGCCTTGTAGCGCTTCAGGACCGACTGCATCTGGCCTTCTACGCGCTCCTGGCGCGTCGCCATCTGACGCAGATACGCCGCAATCCGCGGATCATCGTTCGGCATTTCTCAAACCCTCCGGGCCTACGTCCCCTCTCCGGCTCCTCGCCGTGTCAGGGTTGCGACAGACCACTCGCACTTTCGCGCGGTTTTTCCACTCAATCGTGGTTCCTGGGTCGGCAAGAAACCGTATTCTCCGACCCAGGAACCACGAGGCGAGCGCGATGATTCAAACGCTCGCCGCGTGGACTCGATGGCAGCTAGCTGGACGCCTAGAGGACGTCTCTGCTGTGAATACCATCGATAAGGTACTTGACATCCTTGGCGATGTCGTCGGACCCGTTGACGGTGAGGCCGTTGGTGCCCTGCACGCCCGACGTGATGACCGACGCCGGGTCGAGATCGCTCACGAGGCCGTTCATCTGCTCGATGATCGACGCGCCCGCGGTCTGTCCGATCGGCGACGCGATGGCGACGACCTGGAACCCCTGCCTGGGTGGCACGAGAATCGGACGCGCGAGTCGCATCAAAGCAGCCGATGTGGCTACTCCGTTGTTCGCACGGGGCAGCCGCGTGTCCGCGAAGAACCCGTCGAGACCGCCCGCCGCGGGGGTGTACGCGGTGAACGTGGTGAGCTGCGGCTTGTCACCAGCGATGAACTGCCAGAAGAGCTGGTTCTCCGTCTGGTGGTAGAGCTTGTGGACGCGCAGGATGCGGTCCGCGGTGACGGTGCCGATGGCACCGGCGACGTTCGCGATCTGCGGCTGGGCACCGATCGGCTGCTGCGCCGCGGCGGCGTTCGCACGCGGGCTTTCCGCATTGAAGCGGAAGTAGGTCCAGACCCTCACGGCAAGCGTGACGAACGTCTGATCCGACGGGAAGAATCCCCCGGTCGTGAGATTGGAAACCGCGACGTCGGCTCCCTGGCGCACGAAGAGCTGCGAGCGGGACTGCATGGCGCCGAAGACGCCCACGTTCCCGGTCCGCAGATCCCCCGACCCATCCACCCGGAGGAGGGAGTCGTAAAAAGGCTGATGAACCCTTTCGCGGGTTCCGACGATTTTCGGCATGTCTTGTCTCTTCTTCCCCCAGGGCTCCGTTAGGTTTCTTCCCCTGGGATCTTTGCCGACTCCGCTTTGCCGACTTCCCGCTGATCTATTTGACAGTCTCTCAGATTGAAACTGCCCCCGCAACCCGAAATCTCCCAGCGGTAGGAGACTTTCACCCGTCAGCTATCGGGTTGCGGAGTGACTTATGTGTTGGGTCTTCTAGGTCATCCCCGCGAAGAGGTGACGAGCGTAGATTCCGCCCGCGTATCCCATGCCCTCGGGCGTCGGGATCTGCGGCGCCTGAGAGGTGGTGAGCTGAGGTCCAGGCGTGCCGCCGCCCGTCTCGGTCCCGGACGGGGGCCACGGGTCAATGCCCGGATCGCCAGCCGGGTCCATCCCCGGCATCATCCCCGGCATCGCCTCCATCAGCATGGGCAGCGTCGCGGCTTGGCACTCCGGGGACGGCATGGCGGCGTAGTCCGAGGGCATGAAGCAGGCCCGCTGCTCGGCCGAGGCCGCCCGACAGTGCTTCAGGTAGAGCGCATCGAAGTTGGGCACCATTCCGGGAGGCGGCCGCTGCTCCGCGGGCATCGCCGCCAGCGCCTGAGCGCAGGCGTCCGCACCGTTCCCGTTCTTCTTGCGCAAGAACCACCACGCGCCGACGCCTGCGGCCCCGAGCAAAAGCCAGGTGCTTCCCTTCACGTCAGCCTCCCATCATCCCGGAGAAGAGGTGACGGGCGTAGATGCCGCCCGCGTGCCCGCGGTCTCCGCTGGCGAAGCGCTCCGAGACGCGGCGCTCCTGCGGGAAGCTGTGAGCACGGAGCGCCGTGTCGGTCGGGATGATCGTGGACTCCGGCTCCACGCGATCCATGGTGCGCTCGACCTGCGCCTGGTCCGCCGGATCGCCGAGCGACCCGAGCATCCCCTGCGTGTAGTAGGCCGAGAGCCCGTCGCCGGTCGTCTCGGCCGCCGCTTCGGCCGCCGCGATCTCCGCGGGCGGGGCGTCGGCGGACACCGGGCCCTCGGGCACGAGTACCGCACCGCCGTTGCCGTTGGTGAGGGCCGCCGCCGCGCGACTGCCGCCGAGGAGCGGGGTGTCGCGCAGCCACGCCTCGGCGGCCGCGAGGCCCATGCCGAGCACGATCGCGCCCGAGTTCCGAGCGACGACGCCGCTCTTCATCCGGCGCGCGACCAGGAACGTGGCGGGGATGCCGACACCGGCCGCGATCAGCTTGCCGGTCCGGGGGTCGGTGGTCCCCCAGTCCCGCATCGCGGCCATGTTCCCGAGGTAGCGCGCGGCGATGAAGCCAGCGGCGCCACCCGCGACGGGCACGAGGACGTTCTGGACGAGGTTGCCCCCGAAAAGTTGGTTGCGACGCACCCTCCGCCGACGCCGACGCCGACGGTTGGCGACCACGTACCTGGGGTTGCGCGAGGTGCGGCGCCGACGGCTGCTCCGGCGGCGGCGGCTGGTCCTGCGTGCCATGGGTTGCTCCTTGTTTCCCGAGTGAGGTTCGTCAGCGCGTCAGCGCCTAGAACATCCCCGCGAAGAGGTGACGGGCGTAGAGGCCACCGGCGTAGCCCTTGCCCTCAGGAGTGACGAGGCCCGACGGAACCTTGCGGTCGTAGGGCATCGTTGCCGACACGGGGAAGGCCGTGGAGGCGGGGGTCTGGATGGAGACGAACCCCGGCTGCTGCTTCGCATACCAGTTCTTGAGGCGCGCGTCTGCCTCGCCCTGCTGCTCGTACTCCGCGAGCCCGGCCGCGGCGTAGAGCGTGTTGCCCATGCCCGCGGCGGCCTCCATGACCTGACCGGTTCCGGCCGCGGCCTCCATGACGTCCATGAGGCCATCGACGCCCGCCATGTTGGCGGGATCGACGCCCTCGGCGTAGCCGGCGGTGGCGTACATGGTGCCCATGCCGGCGGCGGCGTAGAGCGTGTCGCCCATGCCTCCGAGCGGCTGGCTCACGTACTCGCCGAAGCCGGGGGTCTCGACGTAGGCGCCGAGCGGCTGGGAGACGTACTCCCCGAGCGGCTGGGAGACGTACTCTCCGAAGCCTCCGCTCAGGTAGGCCGCCGCGTCACCGGTGACCCGCCCGAGCAGCCGATCGACGAGCGCGAGGCCCATGCCGGTGACGAGCGCGCCCTGGTTCTTCTTGACCATCGGCACCTTGGCCGCGAGGCCGAGGGTGGCGATGATGCCGAGCACGTTGGCGGCGATCTTCGTGTTCTCCGCGTCCGCGGCCGGCTTGTCCTTGTCGAGGAGATTCCGAATCGCCTCGACGTTCGCCAGACCGTTCGACAGGAACCGCGCGGCGACGAAGCCAGCGGTACCCCCGATGACGGGCGTGAGCACGTCCTTCATCAGGTCAGCGCCGAAGAACTGGTTGCGCCGCAACCTCCTCCTGCGCCGACGACGCCGGTTGGCGACCACGTACCTGGGGTTGCGCCTGCTCCGGCGCCTGCTGTTCCTGCGCATCGTCGTCCTCCTGCGGTTCTTGCTCACCCGGCGCTTGTGGGCAGCCTTGGCGGCGCCGCCAAAGCGGTACTTGCGCACGTAGGCGCGCTCGCTGACGCTGGCGGGGATCAGGACCGGGTAGCCCGTCATCCTCCGCCTCCGGCCGCCCTTACCGGGCCGCCCCTTGCTCTTGGGTCCGAACTCGACCACCTGATAGAGGCGCCCCTGGGCGCGCCCCATCCGGTACTTGCCGCGCCCGCTGTACTTGACCTTGGAGGCCGCGAGCATGTTCCGGCTCAGCCTGCGCCTGCTGCGGCGCCTGCCCCTGCTGCTGCGACGCCTGCTCGTGCGCCTGCTGCGACGCCGGTTGCGGTACAGGCCGGGCTTGCTCCGACGCCGACGACTGGTGCGCCTGCTGCGCCTGCGCCCGCTGCGCCTGCGCTTGTTGGCCGCCATGCGCCGCCTGCGGCTGCCGCCGTAGCTGGCGCCGATGGCGTAGGACCGACGGCGACCCTTGCGCGAGGTGCGGCGCTTCGACAGGCGCCCGTGCGACCCGGCGATCGGGTAGCTGAGGATGGAGGGACGTCCCGAGCGATGCTTCGAGGACCGACGGACCCGCGCGACGGCCGGCATGTAGCCGCGCGACAGGTACTTGTCGATGTACTTGCGCCCGGTGCGCCTGACGCGCCGCTTGCGGTGGTAGTAGCCGCCCGAGGTCCGACGCTTGCCGCCCCGAGAGGTCCGGCGCGAGCGCCGCGCGGCGCCGCGCTTCGTGGTGCGCTTCGGGGCGGTTCCGGCCCGGCGACGCCTGGCCCAACCCTTCTTCGCGGCCGCGCTCCGAGCGGCCTTGCTCGTCCGCTTGCGGGTCGTGTAGGCCGCGCTGTAGCGCCGCGCCTGCGAGCGCGTCACGCGGAGCTTCGTGCCCTTGACCTTCCGGGTGGAGCGCCTCTTGCGCCAGCCCTTGAGAGCGGCCGCCCTTCGGGACGCCTTGGTCGAGCGCTTTTTGCCGCCACGCTTCGTGGCGCGCTTCTTCGGCTTCGGACCGAAGGTCGCGTCGTAGCCCGCACGGTACGCCGCGCTGTTGCGACGAGGCCGACGCCGCCGACTCGTGCGGCGCGAGCCACGCCGGGACCGCCTGCGACCCGAAGACCTGCGCCGGCTCCGCCGCCTGCCCCGGTTGCGGCTCACCCGCTTCCGACTCGTGCGCCTGCTCCTGCGCCTGCTGCTCGTCCTGCGCCTGCTGTTGCGCCTCGGGCGCCTCCTCGCGGCACTCCTGGACCGGCGGCGCGTCGTCTTGCGCCTCTTGCGACGCCCTGGCGACGCGACCCTGACTCCGCCCGCGGTCTCCATCTCGGAGACGGCGCTCCCGCGCCGTCCGCGAGGGTTGGACCGCATTGCGCGGCGCAGGGCTCCGATGTTGTAGGCCATTCCGGTCCTCCTGTTACTCAACAGCTTCTTGTTGACGGGTCGAGATACGATCGTGCCCCGCTCGTCCACGGGGTAGAGGCGAGCGCCCGATGACGGGCGTCGCTTCTTCCATCCCAGCGCCTGCCGCAACGAGTCGTACTCCTTGCTGGCGTGCCGGTGCCGCTGACCGCGACCCTCGATCCACTGGAACGGGTTGCCGGACACGCGACGGCGACGGCGACCGTTCACCACGGAGAGATGCGAGACGCCCGGATTGGGCTCCATACCCGGAGAGCGCTCGTAGGCTCGCGCCTTCTTCGCGTCGCTCCGTTTGTAGGTTAGGGCCATGCACGCAACTCACCTGTTCGACCCGCCCGTAGCTGGGGGAACAGGGTGCGGCGCCCTGGGTCTTCGAGAGGAAGATAGACAGGGCCGGTATCCCTCGTCAAGCCCTACTTCTTGTCGAGTGCCTGGCGCGGGAGCCCCGACACAGAGTCTTTGGACGAGACGCGCCGCAATTCCAGGCGCGCAATGCGATGGTTCATCTCCTCGACGGCCTTCGCGATGCGCTCCACGAGTCGCCGATCCGACCACCATTTCGGGCGGTTATCGTCGTCAAGCGCCTTGGGCCCGAGATGAATCTGGTGCAGCTCGCCCACCTCCTGGGTGAGCTGAGCGAGCACCGTTGCAATACCCGCGAGCGCGCCGGTGATGGACGCCAGCTGCTGCGTCACCTCGACCATCTGAGCCGGCGGCTTGCTGTTGCGCTTGGCCGTTCGCTCCTGCCACTTCAGGATGAACTGGAAGGCGATGTAGACGACGGCAAGGGCAAACATCCCCCACGCTGGAATCTCAGCACCCTCGATATTCATCCGTCGATACCGTCCTTGAGCACGCGCAATTTGCCGCCGCAGAGGGCAGCGAGGAACCCCGACGAGCCGTTGGGCTGCTTCTGCGGGGAGTACATGAGGAGGAGGTTGCCCGAGGGCGACGAGAACAGGTAGCAGCCGCGGGGGTTCGCCTCGTAGATCTCCGAGTCATCCTTGCGCACGAACACGCCGAGGCAGTAGCCCAGGAGCGCAACCGCCTTGGGACGCGCTACGGGGAGGCGCTGGCCCTGCGGGGACGGCGTGTAGATCTTGACGCCGCGGTTGACGGGGTAGGGCTTGTCGTCACCCGCGTCGTGCAGGTGCTTGTAATCCTCGTCGGTGCCGTCGGCCTTCCACTTGTCGGTGCGGTACATGACACCGAGCGCGTCGCCATCGTGCCGCCACTGCTGCGGGACTTCGTGGTCCAGCTCGGCCACGCGGATCGGGGCCTTGTCGTGGAAGATCTCGTAGCGATCCATCGCCGCGTCGAGAGCGCCACCCGATACATCATCGGGGTCAACGTCGGCGCCAAACTTCGTGTCCATCGAGGCGCCCCGGAGCCGCCCCGTCCGATTGGCCGTAAGAGGCTCGTGCGCCGTCTCTGCAACAAGACGCTCGGCAAGCAGCAGCGAGGACGAACCCTCGCCGAGGTTTGGCGCCACACGGCGCGGGCGCTCTCGGCTGGGACGGGACGTGCGCCGGGGGCGCTCCTCTTCACGCGGCCGAGAAGTGCGTCGGCGGATCTTCATCTTCCCCTCCGCTTCCACCACCACCACGCCGAAGCCGCGAGCGCTCCAGCGCCAAACATGAGCCACCCGTTGCTCGTGGGGCCGCCACGACCGGCATCGTCACCGCTCTGGCCGAGTGCGCCGCGCTTACGGCGAATCTCACCGCGCGCGATGTGATCGTAGCCGACGAGGCGCGCGTTGGACGGCAGTGGCTTGACGCCCGAGTCAGGGTCGGCGCCGATGACCGACTCGCGCCGCGGGCGATGAGGAAGCGGATCGTCGCCGACGCTGACGCGCGTCTTCGTCCGATAGATGGCGAATGCGTTTCGATCCCAGTCCCAGACGGAGTAAAGAGCCATGCTACCTCTTCGCCCAGGCGCCCACTTCAGGCTACCACGCGCGCAGTAGGGGAAGCATCCCGCCGTGCAGTGGCTCGGGCAAGCGGCCCGGCGCAAACCAGCCGGCGCGATCGTTTTCCCAGTTGAGCCGCGGACGGAACTCGTTAGGCACGTTTCCTACGAAGTGGTGGAACACGCGCTTGCGCTCTCGCTGCGCGCCCACGTACTCGACGCGCATCGGGCCCTCGTAGCCCGTCTCCTCACGGAACTCCCGGACCGCGGCGTCCAGGGGCTTCTCGCCACGGTCGAGTCGCCCCGCGGGACACGCCCAGAGGCCCGACTTCGGCACCTGGCGACTCCGGCGCAGGAGGAGCAAGCGGCCAGTGGTATCGGCCACCACGGTGATGCCCGCGGCATGTCGCATCAGGGGATCTCGTACTCGACGACTTCGTAGCGGAGCGGATGCGGAGGCCCCGAGTAGAGGATCCAGGCGTCGCTCCAGTTACGATGGAGTCGGAAGCCGCGCGACGAGCCGAAGAGGCGCACGGTGTAGAGCGGTTCCCCCTGAGCATCGGTCCCGACGTTGAGCGTCCGCAGGCGCTTTCGCGTCTCGTGGTACCGCGCTCGCTTTCGCGTGGCGTAGATGGGCTTGCGCTCCAGGACGAGGGTGTCCCCGATGGCGAACGGCGGGCTGTCAGCGCCGTACTTCAGGGGAAGCTGTTCGCCCATCTGCTCGTAGAGGGGGTTCGGGCGCAGACCCGAGCGCCGGAGCGCCGACTCGATGTTCTTGATGGCGCGGTGGTCGGACGGGGTACTCGACGTGGTGACAATCGACTTGTCGGGGTCCGGCGGAATGAACTGGAGGTGACCGCCTTTGGTGAACGTGACGATCCAACCCTGCGCTTCAGCCTTCTTCGCGAGCTTCTTCAGCGACTTGTGGGAGATGCGCCTCTTGCCGCCACGCCCCGTCTGCCGCGCGTTGCGGGTCGTGCGGCGCTTCGGAATCCGAATCTCGCCGAGGTCGATGGACCTGGCGGCGTTCGGGTCATCCCGGAAGCAAAACAGGGTCGGATACATGAACCGACGCGACCCGCGAGCCCACTCCTTCACGTCGTTGCGGACGCACCATCTCTCGCCGGGGTTGTCTCGCGCGTATGTACGTGCGAGCGCCATGGCAGCATCGCTCTGGTCATACGTGAACTCCGCGATGGCGCGGCCCCAGCCACCTGAATCCGTTTTGCGCCGGACGGAATAGCCATCACGCTGACGGGAGGTGCGGCGCGCGTTACGAGACGGGCGACGACGCGAAGTTCGACGACGTGAGGTTCGCACCTAGTACCCGTACCACGAGCGACGTGCCTCCGCGGGCGTCAGAACCGGCCTGTTGTCGCCTCTGCGCAGCTGCATTCCGTGCCGCTGTGCGAGCGCGGTGCCGCGCTTGAGCGCGCGCGCCTTGGCGCCCTGGCCCTGGTAGATCTTCACGATGCCGTCCCGGTCCTGCGCGTAGTAGTCGCGCCCACGGCGCCCCCACCAGATGACCTTGTTCATCGCGTTGCGGGAGACCCTCTTGCGAGGGCGTCCGCGCTTCGGGAGACCCCAGTCCCTGTGGTTGCGACGACGCTTCGGCAGGCCGTACCGCGCCGCCAGCGACGACGCAACATCGGACGCCTGCTTCTTGGCCCCGAAGCCCCGATAGAGCCTGATCTTCCGGTTTGGTGCCTCCACGTAATAGCCGTTGCCGTGGCGCCCCCAGTAGATGGTCTTGTTCATCCACGCGGGGAGCGCGTTCCTCGACACCCGCCTGCGGCGATTCGCAACCGCCCTCTTCCGCTTCGGGAAGCGGTAGGCCGCCACATAGCGCTCCTTCCTCCTCCGCTCTCCGCGCGTTGTACGCGCGCGCCGCCGCCGCCGAATTGCCTTTTCGACCTTCGGCCAAGACGGCCCTTCGCTGG
>Ga0255047_10002502_pt1 | contig 12089 bp, 14 predicted proteins | sample JV7_2_1_MG_FD_183640 | JGI IMG/M metagenome (GOLD analysis project Ga0255047, IMG submission 183640) | Seawater microbial communities from Jervis Inlet, British Columbia, Canada - JV7_2_1 | ecosystem: Environmental > Aquatic > Marine > Inlet | place: Canada: British Columbia | collected 2016-10-06
TAATATTCCGTAGTTGCATCAAGACCAGTTGGGAGTGTAGAGCCTGAGTAAGCATTTAGAAAAACTCTATCATTCAAAGCTAGTCCATTAGTAAAAGTAGTATTTACAGTATCTAAAGCACTATCAAAAGTACAAACATCTTGCAATAAAAACCTTTCAAAAGATTTTAAAATATAATCCACATTAACATTAATGGGTGTATTTGTTGAAATACCTGCTATGGTAGTAAAGGCACTGTTACCAACAAGAGTCAATTTGAGTTTAGATGTAGAATCAGCCAAGCCAATATTTCCATTAAATACCGCATTAATATAGCTTTGACTCAAGCTGTTTGCCGCAAAAATTGTACCATCTTGAGAAAGTAAAGTGAAACCATTAACTACTATTTGACCGCCAAAATCTTTTATTGATTCATCAAAATTAAATAAGGTTTCGTTGCTTTGTACTTCGCTTGAACTTTTTTCTATAAAAGTAGAGACAACACTGCCAGAAACATCAATTATAGTAGTCGCTGCATTTTGACTAAATACAAACCCTGTTTCAATTATTGCTATTTGTGTTCTTGGTACTAGATCTGTTCTGTCTGCGAACACAAATCCGGTTGAATAATCAAAGAAATTACAAAATTTACTATTAAAAGTATCGCATTTGACGGTTCCTAAATTGCCACTAGCAAAAATTGAATCAAAAAGAAATACTTGACCGCCGTTATCTAAATCAAAATAACCACTCGAGCCAATTGAAAGGAAAACACCTTTTTCTGCCACGAAAGATGAAAAATCACTACCAACAAATAAAGGAACTGTATTATTTATAATACCAGCATTAAGAGTCGTGAAGGTAAAGAATACACTACCAGACGCAGGTAGTCTAAAGGAGTTTGCCTCAATATCTACAAACTCATTAAATAAGTATTGAATTGGCTCAAGTGCTATTTCTCCACCTGAGGGGGTGGGTAAATCAACTAAAGAATTGACAATTTTTATATTAGAGGCAGGTGATAGCGTATCAAAAAATCTTACCCACTTTCCAAGTAAGTTATTTTGCTCGTTAAAATATTGTAAAGGAACTAGACCGTCAAGTGTCCCAGCATTCTTGTAGGCATCTGGAATCTGTATTTTGTTAGGCAAAGATTTCCCAGAGCGTGTTTCAGTTACGTCATTTAAAGCCCAATCTGGGTATATTGTAGGTTTAGACATAATAATATAAACGCCAGCAGTCTATATTAAAAGGTTATAGGCAAGTAACCACCTTTATCATCGCTATTTCCACCAAGGTCTGTAACAGTTATTTTTTTGCCATCATTTATAACAATAAAATTACCTAAGTTGTCTGTCAAGCTATTTGTTGCTACTGTACCCATCCCATCTCCACCATAAAGATTCAGTAAATCATCACCTATTGCATTATTTATATTTACAATAATCTGTAAACCTATATCATTAACAATATTATTACCGTTATTATCGATTAAGTCGTTATAAACTGGTTCTATATTTGGGAAAACTAACGGAGGGTCGCCTAATCCCATTTCAACTGTTACTGATATTCCTGCGCCAGTTAATCTATCGATTAGTTCATTTAAATTGCCGTCAATCTTTGATCCGTCTGTGTATATAGTGTATGCGGCTGGTGGATGATCTGAATAAACTATTTTTGTCGCCTGTGTTACTGTTTTTAAAATTAGTATTATTTCTTCTACTCTTCCGTTAGAAGTGTTTTGAAATATTTTAAATTTTATAGCCTCTCTATATTCTTCGTCAATTCTTCCATCTCTAGCTATAACTACAATCGCACCTATTATATCTAACTGATCACCAACGGCACTATTTATAAGAAAAGCAATCTTTAGATCTTCAAAAACTTTTAAAAGCTCATCACATTCAGTTGTAAAAACTTGTAATATTTTATTAAAGTTTTCTGACTCTCTAAATTGCTGGGGTATTTTGCTAAATATTTTATCGTAAATAGTCATTATGGAATAATTGCGATTCTTGAGCCATCAAAGCTCCCAAGCTGTCTAAGGTTAATAGATATATCAGCAGTTCCATAAGCAGGAGTTCCGCCAATTGTGTCTGTTATGGCAATCTCTATTGTTACCCTTTTAATACCCGCAATTTCATAAATAGGGGTATATAATTTTTGTAAAATTATATCATCACCTATATTAAAATTGTCATCAGCGTAATTAACTATGCTATCTTTTATAGCTATCTCAAAGTTAGTTGGCAAAGTTTCTTCTGTGTTGTATGTATCAATTGTAACTTTAACCCAAGAGAATTTTACCTCAGGTCTTGAGAATTTTATAGTTTGTAAAACTCCTTCGCTATCAGTAACATTAACAGAAGTGTTTCCAGATAAACTAATGCCTGCCGTTTTTATCACTAGAAGGTTATTGGCTATATCGTTGTCTGATCCACCTTCTACTATTGATTCATAAGATTTAGCATCCACGCCATCAACTTCGCTCAATGTGTCATTTTCCTCAACTCTTACAAAAGATACACCTTCAACATTATCCAATAATTGAGCCTTAATACTTGAAGTAGTGGCACTTCCTACTACTGAAACGCTCTGATCTCTTCTTATTCTTAAGTTGGGGTCTTCCTCTTCTTCTGATCCTATGTTTCCATCAAAGAAATTTACAACACTATTAAGCCCTGGTATTGATGTATCAATTGTATCAATACTTGTTGCTGGTGATAAAATTTGACCATTTAACAAAGATTCAAATTCTAATATGCTTTGAACTTCAACTATTGTAATTAATGAAGTTGCATTAATATTATTAGTGTCGTTCAAGTCATCTGATTGAATATTAAAAGCACCGCTTGAATTGTTTGTTAGAGTTAACCCAATATCAGCAGTAACTAATAAAGCAGATAATCCATCGACTACTTCGTCAAAAGTCGGGTCTGCGTCTGTGATATAAGTGTATGTAATGCCGTTTATAATTAAAGTGTATGCGCTTGTTGGTTGTAAAGAATTAACCTGCATGTCAATAGAGTTAGTTATTGCATTACTAATTAACCCTTGAATTTTATTAACAAAAATATTTCCAGATACTGATTGTGACAATTGAGTTTCAATTGGAACTACTGTGGCATTAACTCCCTTTAGGCTGACATTTACTTTTGTTGGGCTTTCTGAGTTTCGTTCAATTCCAATCATAGCGACATTATTATCTAAACTTACGCCAGAAGACAAAGGGGGGTTCATTGAATTATACTGATCCTCCGCACTATCCCACAACTCACCAAGAGCTAAGGCCATCATGCCAACTAAAATCGTATTTGGACTATCGTTGCTAAAATCTTGATCTTGCCCTAGTTTGCTTTTCCAAGTAGCTTGCATGCTACTTTCAGAATCACTAATTGTCTTTTTATTAAAACCTTCTGGCGTTACTCCGAACATAATTAAATATTAAATGGTATTGTTGATCCAATTGTATCTCCCTCAATTTCAGCCTTAAAAGAATATAATACTTGCCTATTCTCGTTGTCAATATCAATAATTGATTCTATAATTGATAAAACACCCTCGACTTCTAATATGGCATCATTGAATATTTTACTTACTATATTAAGGTTAGCTGGTTTTTTACCTAGTATTTCTTGATAATAAGGTATTCCGTGTGCAGTATCTAAAAACCACTCGCCTTGAAAAAACCTTAGTCTCATTTTAACTCTTTGTAAAATCTCTTCGCTGTTGCTAGTGGTAAAAGTTAATCTGTAATTAGTGAAGTAAAAATCACTATCCTTTAATGCTAGGGCTGTCATAAGCTTTTATTATTTGTGCTTGCTGTTGTTATTGTTCCTGTTACGCCTGCCACAACAACGCTATCACCTAATCTTGCAATCCCTTGGGCGGCATTTTCTCCTAATGAAATATCATCAGATTTAATTATTGCTTTTACAGCTTCAATATTGACATTTTCACCATTAACATTAATATTAGAACCATTGACAATAATATCTCCACTCTTTTTTATTGCAATAGTTGATCCTGAATACTTAATTTCAAAGTCTTCATTATTTGAAGCTGGGGATGTTTTGGAAAATGGATTAAGTCCAGGGGTCGCAATTCCATCAGTTAAATCATAACTTCTGGGGTCGTCTGGCGTTCCTATTAGTCCATTACTAAGCCAGCTCTCTAAACTCCTTTGGCAAAATCTTACTTCAACAAAATCACCAACATTAACAGGCATAGTCATTGAAGCGCCACCACTTGCAGGAAATATTAGAGGAATATTATTTATTATAGGCAACGGTAACGCATCACCTTCTGGTGTTACATGATTTACCAATGGCTGAACACTACATTTTTGCGTCTTAAAGTCATACTTAGTTATCTTGCAGGGCAATAGTGTGTTTATTTTTGATATAGCTGTATCGATAACTAAATTTAGTATTTCTATGTTAGACCGTTGCACTTTTTACTACCTCCATTTCTGCTATAAAATCATTTTCTCTATTACTGCCAGTAAAAACAATTGTTTTTACAACAAAATTATCACTTCTAGGCTCATCATTTCCTAATTCTTGTATTTGCATCCTTATCAGGCTTTTAACGTCAAGACCTGGAACTATCAAGCTTTTCACTTCCCAGCCATCAAAGGTTTTTTTATTCCCCCCTTTTTCTGTGACTGCATCTTGCTTTACTCTAACTGGCCTTAATATTAAACCACTATCTTTATTTAAAACAACAACAGGCAAAGCATCTTTGCTTTCATTTATATTTGTTATCAATAAGCTATTATTTCTAATACTCCACTCATAGCCTATTCTATTAATCACCTTGTTTAAAGCGTTTGATATTTTACCAATATAAGAAAAGCCATTATTATATACTAAGTCTGGTATATCATACTCTTTGTCGGTTAATTTTGTAAAATTAGCTATTGATGCTATTTTATTTATTATTTGACTAGTGGTTGTTCCTTCGTCAAAAGATAATGATATTACTTGATCCAAACCCTTCCATCCATCTTTACAAATTAGGTTAGTAATAATATCCGTACTACTAGATTCATTTTTGTAGGATAAAAGATTGCCAAAGAATATTCTATTTAAACTATTTTTCCCCTCCGCATCAATGACATCTTTTATGTTTCTGCCATAACCCACCAACAAACTAACATCAACTTTTCTATTCTTTGATTTAGCATCTTCTATTGACTTTCTTGTATCTGACGAAAGATTAAATATATTTATTTCTGCCTCATTTGTTTCTTTTCCATCTGTTTTCTGCACCTTAAAATTTACTTTCAACTCCTCACTAAAACCTATTCTTCTTAGGTTTGAATCTGGTATTGTTACAGTTTTCTTCTCTGTGCCTTCGTTCCATTCTATTATTACCTGTATGACTCTGTTAAATAGCTCCAATCTCTGCCTCCGTTAAATATAATAATTGGAACTCTTTACTAGAAAAACTTTTTCTTGTAATTTCAGCAATATCAAAATTACCGTTACACACAAAATCGCCCTTGGGTAAGTTAGGGCTTACATATTGCTTTATTATTGGAAAGTTAGGAACAAGCCTTAATCCTGTTATAATAGGGGTGTTGTTACCGTCTTTAATATCCATTACCCAACTGTCTTTTGTTTCGTTGTATAGGAATCTTAAATTGAAGACAACATTATCTAGGGTGATTGCTAGCTGATGGTTTGGGTCGTTTTTTATAGGTACTATTATCGGCATAATATTAATTATAGCCAGCAGTCAAGTAAATTATAGATATTAAATTAAAATAATCTAGTTAAAGATTATAGCCTTCTAAAATCACCAATAGCCTTGTCTCTATCAGTTGTCTGCATAAAGTAGATAAAGAACAACTTTCTTTATCTGCTATTTTCTTTAGCATTTTTATGTCTTCTGGTTTTAAAGATACTGTTATTTGTTTTTTACTCATAATCAAAATTATTAATTAGTAATTAGTAATTAGCAAGCCCTAAGAAAAACCCTAGAACAACATGTAATCTAGGGTTAGATCTAAGGTTTACTTTAAAATAATATTATTAATAAGTAAAGGGTTTTAAATGGAAATACATTATTTTACTTGACATTTCATTTTGAATAGCACTTAATGTAATTGTCGAAAGGCATTTATTAACACAATTTAAATGAAAATGAAAAAACTATCATCAATAGCGTTATTACTTATATCTTGTTCTTGCGCCCAGTTGACTAATGATTTAATTAAAAAGGCGACTAGTTCTTTTGATAGAGTTGTTGTAAAAGATTGCAAATTAAACCCACCAGAAAAAAATTACCATCATTTGTTCACAGAGGATCATTTAATGTATGATATGGCTCATCATTATGCCACGAAGAAGAATGGCAAATATCTTTATTATAAAGAACTTCACAAAGAGCCAATGCGCAAAGGTGATAATCCAGTAAAAAAATATTACACTAGGTCATTATATCTTAGTGGAGCTTTGAAAGAGTTTGACAATAAATTAGAACAGATATTGGTTGAATACCCAGATACTAAAGTTTTGGGCGTTTCTGCCCTTATTCAAGATCAAAGAAAGGGGGTGTTTACTGTTTCATCACTGACTAGTAAACATAAAACTAGCTACGGATCAATTATAGGATTCCCTTTATTTCAAAAAGGAAAGATAGATCATTCAGCGGAGTTACTGGGGTCTAATATGGTTATTGCAATCAAGGTTGATTTTGAAGCTTTAAAGAAAATTATTAAAATACCCTTAAAATCTTTAAGTAATGGATCATTAAAGGATTATAATTATAATCCTATTTCTATGAACGGAGCTACTAGGAGCGGTAAACTATATTATAAACTGTTCTTGAGAAGTAATAAACTAGAGCTAGAATATTGCAACTTTTTAAGTAGAGCTAATATAATTAAAGACGACTACAAAAGATATACTGCGCTAAAAAGATTAGAAAGTGACTATTGAATAGGGGTGTAATTTCCCGATCTATTCTCAAATCTATTACCAATAAATCTAAGGAGGTCAATTTCTTCTGTTTTAGTTTCTGATGCTTGAGCCGCTTGTTCTCCTTTAGATGAAATTGGTTTAGCGGAATCGATTCTATTTATCTTTACAGTCTGAATATCTGAAAAGGCTATACTTAGTTGTCTAAAGGATATATTGAATTTTAATGTTGTGCTTGTGTCTTTATCGTCCAACATTCTAAGACTTTTAACATACATTTTTCTAAAAAAACCACCCTTTGGGGTTTCGATAATAATTTCTGTTAAATTAGTTCTCAAACCCTCTAAAACCTTGTAAGCTTCTGTCAAGCTTTTTCTTTCAAGTGTACTGCCAAAAGGTAATGATCTTGTTATTCCGCTTAGAATTGAATTTCCTATGCTGGCCTCCGTTATCAATCCGTCAAAATTTATTTCTATTGGTTTCTTAATTATATGATCAGTTATCTTGGTTCCATCTTCGACTGGATTTTCTGTAATTTCATTCTCATATACAGCTTCTCTAGTTTTAACTATGTCAAATTCAAATAAATTCAATAAACTTCTTGGTCCAATTTGATCTGGGCTTCCACCCTCTATTTGTAGGCTTTGTTTAAATTTCTCTGGAAATACTATTTTTGCGGCACTCGTTATAAAATCAGCCATTATTGTTGTAACCTCACTTGAAATAAGTCATTAACGACACTTTGATTCATGCCCTCAATTACTGATTGTTTGATAGTTTCTTTATCTCTGTTGGTTGTGCCAGATGCAAAACTCATATTGATTGTATTGTTGGTTTCTGTATTAGGTGCTTTTGTTTGATTAACGCCGAACGCATCCAATCCTCTTTGCGTAAGCTCTGGATTAAATGTTCTCTTTAGTGAAAGGTTTTGTTTTATGTCTTGATCTTTTTTAGAAATTCCCAAGAATTCCAATAGGGCATTTTTAGCTTTAATGAAAATACTTACTATCTTTTGCCAGTTCATAATAATTAAAGACGTAGCCGTTAAAAATAACCCCAAAGGATTAGCTAGAAAAAAGGCAGCGAATCTAAGTAATAAAGGAAATAGCAATCTCAAGGCCACGCCTAACTTTCCAATAGAAGCCACTAGACCCAACAATATACTTCTTGCAGTGAAGCCAGTTATTAACGCAAATAATCCACTAAACAGACTTATTAATAATCTTATTGGGGCAAAAAGAAGTAAAAAACCAACTCTAGCAATAGCAAATCCCCTAATCAAAAGACCTAGTGCGAAAGTTACTGGCCCAATAGCGACCAAGAATCCAACTGTCCATAATAGCAGTTTTTTACCACTATCATTTAACATATCTAAATCTTTAGCTGCATTATTAAACCAGCTAGTCAGTTTTATTAATCCATCTTTTATATTAAAAACTTCTTCACTTGCTCTGCCCATTGAGGACCTAAGCAAAAAGAATGCCGTACTTAATCTATTTAATTGACCTCTGGTTGATGAGGCACCAAGTTCTATCGCTTCTTTAAAGTCAGTATTTATTACATCGGCAACTTTCTTTAACAAATCTGACGATACACTGCCTGTTTCCATTAGTTTAAGAAATTTAGACTCCGTAACATCCATTGCTTTAGCAAATAAAGAGATTGCCCCAGGCATTGTATCGCCTAACTGCAACTTTAATTCCTCTGACATTATTTTAGTTTTGGACTGCATTTGCTCTATTGACCGCATAACTCTAGTCATATCAGCGGGGGTAAGTTGTAAGGCCGCACCAAGTCCAATAAATGATTTTGCGACTTTTCTTGTATCTTCTATGCTATCTTTAGAAGCGGCAAGATATTTTACATAAGGTTTTTGTATAGACTCAAGAGATACACCAAGATCATCAGCGGTTTTTCTCATAAACTCCATTTCTTGGCTTACGGCTTGATTTATTGGTATGCCTAATTTGTATTTATTTAGAACTGATGTTAGAGTAGCCTCTAAACCTTCAAGTCTTGATTGAGCTAGAACAGAAGAAGCACCCAACGCTAAAATTGGGGTCGTTAGAAATAATGATGCACTTCTTCCGAATGATCTAAATTCTTGTGATACTCTGTTTATTCTTTTGGTTGTGTCCGCAAATTCTTTATTTAGTCTTCTGATTTTTGTGTCAACATCCTTTGTGTTGGCTGTGAATAATACGAATAATTCTTTAAGAGCCATTGTTTTTGTTCATTTCTTGTTCATCATGCAGTTCCATGTCATGAGTTAAATCTAAAAAAGCGTGCATTTTTAAAGCTTCCTTGAGACTTATGACTGTGCATAATTCTTGGTAAGTCGCTATTTTTTTAAGAATTAACCTATAAAGAAAGAAATCCTCTTTTACTTCTTCATCAAGTCTTGCAATGAGGTGTTCATATTTTCCTCTCCGTTTAGTATTTCTTTTATGTTCTTCATCTTGTCCTTCAAGAATGGTATCGTCTCCGCTTTCTTCATAAGATCTGTAAAGAACTTTTTCGTAAAAAAACAGTTATAATCTATAACCTCCAATAAAACCAAAGACACTGAATCAATGTTTCTCGCAAAGACTTTATTAAATAGATCTTCGCTACCTAAATTGTCATCTCCGTTTGATGTCTTAGAAAATATTTCTTTAACTAAACTTTCTGGTAACTCATAAACTAGAGAAATAGCGGCTTTCGCTAATTGAGCAGGAGTTAACTCTTTTACGTCTAATTTTGATTTTACATGACATATTATCTTGTTCCTTAACTTCAAAGCCTCCCATGCTGAAAAAGGATGAATATCTAGATTGTGATCATTTACTGTAATTTCTTTAGAAGACATCCTAGACATTATTCATTTCCTCCGACAAACATTGCATATACTGATCCTGTTTTAATCACCCACTCTCTTACCTTACCCTCTTCTCCGTTAGTTACTGTGGGATGTTTATTGAGCCATGCGCTTTTAGCTGATATTGTAGTTGTTCCATTTAAATCTTTAAAAGCAAAGGGAGCTATGCCTTTTAGCGTTAATTTATCAGCAATAAGTAAAGCCGACAATAAATCATTTACTGGACTTGTTTGAGCCAATTGAATAGTTATCATTAAAGAAGTTGAATTATTCTTTATTCTATCAGTGTACCCATCAGCGCCGTTTTCACTGGTAAAATCATCACCTTCTTGTTCTATCTTAATAGAATCACCTTTAGCAAAGCTTTTTATTGGCAATACTCCTAGTAGAGTTGTTGTTCTTTTTAAATCAAAAGTTCCTATATCTTGCATAACTTATTTAATTAAATTTTTAATTCACCATTAATAACAATAGTATTCATAGCACCTGCTAATCTGGCTGTGAACTTAACACCTGGGTAATTTCTATCAATTCTATCTTGAGCAGGTACATCGTCTACTAGTGGAACTGTGATTGTATAATCACCCGTGCCATCTTGTTTAGGTGCGATAAATCCAGCAGTTACTCCTAAGTCTAAAATTTCTCTGATCAGGTTTTCAATTATTGAACCACCTTCATCAGTGAAAGGAATTTTACGGTCTAACTCTGAAAGTCTAGCTTCTTCTAGGAATATTCTTTCTTGTATTCTTACTTTTAACCAATCAGAACCCCTAATGAGATCAATCCAATCGCCACTTGCAACTTTTCCGTATCTAGTTGAATCTTTACCAGAAATATTCTGATAAGTGTTCCCATTATTAGTATTTAGGACTGAATCAGATTCGCTTGATTTTAAGATGTCAGCAATAATACCTACTAGGGTTAAATAAGCCCAATTTGCACTACCTGGATCAGAAGGTAACCTTCTTGCAAGCCAAGCAATATCTATGTATTTATTAACTGAATCAGCGTTGAAAGTTGTTAGGGTTCTTGAGTAATTTAGAGCTTTTAACTCTGCCATTACACTGGTTGTAATTACTTTGTCTAAGTTATCTAAATCAGAAGTACGAGCAAAGAATATTCTTCCTAATGTTTCTATTTTAGCGGCTGAATCTTTGATGTCTGCTTGTACGTTACTTGTAATTGTTAAGGCATACCAACTATTGTCAAAATCAAATACGCTTTGAATAGCCTCTCCCCAAGTTTCAGAAGCTCCATAAGTTCCGACTATTGTTGCATCTCCAGCAGGATCAGTTAGTAATTCGGCTTTAACATTATTAACATCTGTGATTTCTGTAATAATGAAAGCACCATTGTAAGCTGCTGGGGTAAATCCTACTGTTGTAATAGTTGCGCCAAGCTCTAAATTGTGGGCTGTGATTTCAAAATTAACTGTTGTAGTTAAAATTTGACTAGCTGAAACAATTGGTGAAGCTAACGCAGTTGATACTTTCTTACCTATTGTTAATCTTTGAACTGTGATAGTTTGTGAAAAGGCGATTGAAGCCATTTTATATTCAACATCAGTAATTGCAAAATCATCTGCAACCTCTGTAATGTTAGCATAGCTTTTTAATCTTCTGTCCAATTTCATACTTTCGCCAAGTATCATTGGGATACCGAACCCTTGAGCTGTTAAGCCTTGGGAATCTCTGGTGATAGTTAAATTGACTATCTCATCTAATATAGTTGTCATAATATTTTGTCATAAAACCCAGCAGTCTATGATTCAAAATTGTTTTCAAAGCCATCAATAGTTGACTCTATTTGTATAGTTTCTATGTAAGAAACATTATCACCTAAATCTTCAGTGTAATTTTTAGATATTCTAAATCTTAAGTCAACTGCCGATCTATGTTCAAACCTTCCATCTATCTTTGTTGTAATGTCATTTACATCACCATCTTTAGTAACAAATACCAATTTACCTAAAAGCTCATAATTCTCTTGCAAATCAAATTGACTTATCAATTCAGCTAATATCCCCATTGAATTTTTAGAAATACATTGAACTGATAAAACAAATTCTCTATTACCTTGAGTTTTAGCTTTACCTAGGTTATTATTATAATAACCACTATAATCTTGAAAATATAACTTATCAAGAGAATTTATTTTTAAAAATATAAAATCACCATCAGGAGTATTTCCATTCTCTTCTGACCAAATAACTGTTAAACCAGTTAGAGTAACTATTACATCTCTTATATCTTTTTGTAAATCTAAAAAATTAATCATTTGATACTAATTTACTTATAAAAACTTTATAATGATTTATTATATCATTT
>Ga0255047_10002504_pt1 | contig 12084 bp, 16 predicted proteins | sample JV7_2_1_MG_FD_183640 | JGI IMG/M metagenome (GOLD analysis project Ga0255047, IMG submission 183640) | Seawater microbial communities from Jervis Inlet, British Columbia, Canada - JV7_2_1 | ecosystem: Environmental > Aquatic > Marine > Inlet | place: Canada: British Columbia | collected 2016-10-06
GTTTTTATTGCCTTTACCCAATGCACCATCTTCTATTTTTGTAGTATAGACAGGTGTCCAATCAAGATCGTAAGGGGGAATTATTTTAAAAGCCATAATTATTTTTTAGATGGGAACATCTTATTTAATATTGATTTTCTTTTATTACATCCACAAGGGACATCAACAGCTTTTGATATAGTATCAACTACTGATTTGATGCCCGTTGCTTTTGTAAATTTTTCTATGTTATCACCAAATCCTCGTGATTTCATAAATTTAAGCGTAAGTTGCTGTTCTCCAGTACATTTGTACAGGTGTAGCAGCTTGATCTAGTCCTAGTGTACACTTAGTTTTTACTCCTCCTGGATTAGCAGTTAATGCTGATCTTACCGCGTCTACAAGTGGATTTGTGTTTCCAGTTGTAATATTAGGATTAACCGCAGCTCCTTTGTCAGTAGATACAGTTAAAGTTAATCGCGCAGGATTTGTTGCTGTTGCTCCAGCAACCAAAGTGTCAAAACCTAGAACTACAGTTTTAGCGTTTACACCACTTGCACCAGTTGCAGTAACTGATCTAATAGTGTCTACGTTTACTAAGACCCTATTATTTGGTCCTAGTGGCTGTACAGCTGCATTGTTAATACAGTTGAATTCAATAAATTGTGCCATAATTGTTGTTTTTGTTTAGTTTAGTTTAGTTTAGTTTGGTTTTATACAGCTCCATGACTGTTTTATTAATTACAAGTATTAGTTGTAGAATTCCACGTCCCTTTATCAAAGTTACATTTTCTTTTGTTAAATTCATTTTTAATATCTTGAGTTGTTTTAGTTGGAATATCAGGATATAAATTAGGATAAGTATTTATGCCAGATGTAGAAGTAGTAGGTATCATGTCCTTTATAGGAATAGTAGGTTCATATACAAATTCAGGTCTTTCTTCTATCCTTTCGCCTGCTTTTTTAAAAGCTTTTGAATATTGTGCATTTCTTCTTTCCTTTGCTTTTTTCTCTTTCTCTTTTTTCTCTTTCTCTTCTCTACTTGGAATTAAATTTTTAACCACCGCAGTTCCTATATCTCCTACTGCTTTAATAGCCGCTGTAGTTGCTTTAGACCATTCTCCACCTATATTAGGGTCAATCCAACCCGCGGGATTTTGTTCTAAACTTTGTACAGGTGGAACCCAATCTCCGCCATACTGATTTGTATAACTAAATGGAGATCTATTCTGAAAACCAACATGAAAAGAATTATCTTGGTTTAAAATGTTTTTTCTTATTTTTTTTAAGAACCCCATAGTTAGTTTCTACTACCCCCTCTTTCGTCAATCATTCTGCTTGTTTCTTCATGTAATACTTCATTACCTCCTGTATTTACATTACCACTTCTTTCATCTTCAGCACGAGCTTTTTCTAAAAGTTCATTAACTTTTGGGTTTTCATAATCATAACCACCTTGCCCTTCTACACGAGATGATATTCTTTGAGCTCTTTTTCTTAATCTTGCAGCTTTATCATTTAAAGGAGATGAAGATCTTCTTGATGTACCATGTTCTGCCCCAGTTGAATTGCTACCATCATAGTTATAACTTCCATGAGCATCATCAAATAATGCTTCAGCATGACCCGTATGGCCCTCTCTTTCTTCTCTTCTACCTCTTTTTACATCTTGTTCTTCCCAAGAATTAGTTTTGCGAGAATGTTTGGCATTGCCACTATATTCTCCGTAATGTCCTTTATGTGTCATAATTTATTTATTTATAAAATTTTTATCTAACGTCCATTGATTTACCTAATTCATCTGATGAATATGAAGTTCTTTCTTTTCCAGTACGATGTTTTCTTTTTATTTTAGTAAATGTTCCTTTATTGTGTTCTTCACCTGGGTTATGTCCTTCCAATCTCGGTTTTCCCCTACCTTGGTAACCACCACCAATACCATAACTCATAACCCCTTTACCTTTTTCTACCATTTTTTTAGCTCTTTTTGCAGATACTTTTCTTGATACACCTTTTTTAGGAGCTGGACGGCCAGTGTCTAGTCTTTTTTTCTTTTTTCTCTGGTTTGGCATATATTGTAATTCTTTAGAATAATTTAAACCTGTCATACCCGTGTTATTTAAAGGTGATGAAGATCTTCTAGATGGACCCCCACTTCTCTCCTGCCGTATTTCTTCCAAGAATTCATCTTTATCTCTAATAACTGGCTCCCCACTTCTCTCGTCTAATCTATCGTTCCATCTCTCGTGACCTCTTTCTTCTAAATCTTTTTTTGGGTTATATGGGGATACTTTCCCATCATAATCTTCTTTTCCTAGATATCGTTTTGGATCTTTTGCCTGATGTTTATGTTTATCTGGTATAATATTCCCTGCGGCGCTACGTGTTACTCTTACATGTTTTACTGGTGAACTAGATTTTCTTGATACTGAGTGTTTGTGATCAGGATTATTTACTCTATGGGCAGCCCACTCTTCTGGCTTAAGTCCATCTCTATAGTGTGGAGGTGTACCTACGTGTGCACTTTTATTGCCGTCTCCATGTAATGGTGAACTAGATTCTCTAGACATACCCCTGTGCATATCGTCTTCAATAGGCATATATTGTAATTCTTTAGAATAATTTAAACCTGTTACACCAGTATTATTTAAAGGTGAACTAGATTTTCTTGAAGGCATTTGATCTCCTTTAGTCATTCTATTTTCTTCAACAGGTTTTGTTGAAGGTTTTGTTGAAGGTTTTCTTGATACCCCATGTCTTGCTTTTTGTGCGGCAGTTGGGCCTGATCCAGCACCGTGCATTTTAGCATTTGCTACAGAACCTGCGATTTTAGTAGCAGCTTCATGTGATTTCCCTTGTCCTTCTAGTTTAGTCACCAGGCTATCAAAGCTATTTAATGGCGAACTTTTACGTGAGAAAGGATTATCTTGATTGTAACTCATAATTGTTTTGTTTAGTTGTTTTTAGTTTATTACCATGTTGCAATGGCTGTTCGTTTCCATGTATTTGTAGCAGTACATACGTATATATAATCTGCTGTGTATCTTATTTCGCCAAGTACTCCTGCTGCACCTGCTGAGGCTGGCGCTGTATTTAAAGCAGTAATATCCATTTGACCGGTTACTTGAATTCCCGTGGCAGTTGTCTCTAATTTCTTTGCTGCATCATAATAGAGCTCTACAGATCCATCAGCCGTTGCTCTTAGCATATTTTCAGTATCACCAGCGTTATTAAGAATAAATCGAGAAGTTAAAACTCGTAAATTACCTGTACCTGTATCAGAAATATAACTATCACTACCATCATGATATATTTCTAAATCTCCTGGAACAGTTACATCTCCAAATGTTAATTTTACATTATCATTGAAATTAGCACCTTGAAAAAATCTTGTTAATTCAACTCCTCCATCTAAACTAAAATATTCCTTCGTACCAGCTGCTACCGAAGTAGCTCTAAAGGATGCGTTGCCATCAGCCAAATATGATATAAACTGCCAGTCGGTTCCATTATGATATATAGCTGCATCACTAGAATCTCCAAAATTAGCATAGACATTATCATTATGTCTTGTATTTTTAATAAATTCTGTAAGTTCTTCTGTACCATTAACTCGAAAATAATTAGTAGTTCCCCCGACTCCATCATCACATTTAAATACTATATCTGCATCATTTGCGTGTTGTTCTATATTTAAATTACCTGTACTATTTACTATATTAGTCTCTGTAACCGCATGACCAATATAAAAATCATTAGAACCACCCCAATAAACATATTTAGAATCTGCTAAATGTACACTGCCTGTAAAAGTTGCGTCACCAGTATCTCTATCTATTGTTAGTTGATCTGTTAATGCGCCAGCCCCTGTTGCAATTTTAAACTCGTTATTAGTTCCATCATAATAAACATAAGCCCCATTTTGAGTAGGAGTAGCATCTGCGCCTTCAGACATATAAACACCACTATTTGCAGCAACGGCATTAGAATTTAATATAATATTAGCACCAGTAGTATCTACAATATGAAGTTTTTCATCAGGGGTCTTCGTCCCGATGCCAATATTGCCGTCACTTCCTTGAATAGTCATTGCTGTTAATCCAGTTACTCCACCAGCAACTGTTGAATAATTAAATTGTAACATACCTGTGTTAGTATAACCATTTAATATAGCAAAGTTACGGTTAGTAGCGCTTGCGCCAGTATTGTCAAACGCAACACCTGGAATATTTCCAGTAAGACGTAAACTATTATCAAGAGTGCTTGTATAGTTTCGTGTAATTTGCAAACCAGCATTTGGAGTGATTGTCCCGATTCCAACATCACCTCCATTTTCCCAAAACATCCTAGTATTAGCACCTTCTCTTAATTCAATGGCGTTTGTTCCATTATGTCCTTGTAATAAAGACCAAGCATTTGTAGCCCCTGTTCTTTGAAAATAAATTCCTCTTCCACCCGCCGCAACAGTAGCGCCTACAAACATATCCCCTTCATGGACATTCAATTGATAAGTGGTATTTGCTCCTCCAACTGCAACAGGTTTATTAAATTGTATATTTTCAGCTGATCCATCAATATTCATATAAGTAGTAGTACCTCCAACACCATCATCAGCACTAAAAACTATATCAGAATCAGCTGCTTTATTTTGAATTATTAAATCACCTACTGATGTAGCAGTTTTAACTATATAAGCATCGTTTACTGCATTAGCATACATTTCTAATTCCCATGCCCCAGCAGTCCCCCCAAAATTTGCATTTATACCATCATTAAAATGTATATTACCAATCATTGTACCACCAGCAAGTGGTAAATAAACACTGCTTAATACACTAGGGGCAACTCTTACATTGTCTGCGCCAGTATATCCTACTAAGAAATCAACGTCTCCTAATACGACTTTTTGGGTGAATGCTGAAAACTTTATATTTGCCATTTCTTATTTTTTAATGTACTACTTTTAATAAATCACCAGTTCTGTAAAATGCACCAGCTGTTAAACCTGCCAACAAGGCAGCTGCATTATCTGCATATTCTACTAAACCTACTACTTGTAAAGCCGCTGTGGGGGTAGCCGTCCCGATCCCGACGTTTCCTGCGGAGTCAATAATCATCCTGTCAGAACTATTTGTTCTAAACTGCAATTTATTACTTGCGGTACTTCCTTCTATTGAAGTTGCTCCTACTGTTCCCCAAGATATATATTCTCCACTATCTATTAATACATCTCCTGCTACATTTAGCTTAGCTCCTGGACTAGTCGTCCCGATCCCGACGTTGCCCGAAGTGTTAATTAAAAATCTAGTAGCGCTTGCTGTAATATCATAAATATTAAAAGAATCAGATAAACCACCATGAACACCCGCGTTATAAGTTCTCGCATCATTAGTAAATGCTATTTGGGTAATAGAATCAACAGCTGTATTTTTTAATTGTAATTTAGCAGTAGGAGCAGAACTTCCAATTCCAACATCACCGCTAGAATCTACTGTTACCGCATCTGTACCAGCTGTAGTTAAAACTATTTCATCTGTACCAAAAGATACTTTTGTATCTGTATCACCTGTATGTACTAAACTTGTACCAATGGAAACTTCGTCGGTTACTTGAATTCCCGTAGTAGTTGTCTCTAATTTTTTAGCTGAATCGTAATAAAGGTTTACTGCACCATTTTCTATACCTTCAATTATTGCTTCAGTTCCAGCGGCATTATCTATTTCAAAGTAATCTGTTTTTATAATTAATCTACCAGTTCCTTGGTCTGTTATATAACTATTACTTCCGTCGTGATAGATTTCTAAATCTGAAGATGCACCAAACTTAGCTTTTATATTATCTGAAAACTGAAGGTCTTTATCAACCCACATTTGCGCTAGACTACCATCTAAAGTTAAATATGGAGTTGTACCTCCTGCGCCATCATCACAATAGAATATAATATCCTTATCATTAGCCGCTTGTTCAAAACTCCAATCTCCAGTAGCATTATAAAATTTACCATCTACCCCATCATGCCACATCTGTATATCCCAACCATCACCAAGCACTAGTCTAGAATTATCAGGAAATAAAGTAATTAAATAATTACCTGGATTTGCAGCGCTCCCATCTAAATAGAAATATGTTGCTACACCACCAGAACCATCGTCTGATTGGAATATAATATCTTTATCATTTCCTAAATTTCTTATAGTTAAATCTCCTATATAATTAGATATATAAGAATTATTTAATTCGTGAAATAATTGTAAATCTGCACTAGAACCTATTTGTAATACAACACTGTCATTTAAATTTAAATTACCAACCATAGTACCACCACCCAGAGGTAGGTAAATACCATCTCCCAGAGCTGCAGGCGTTATTCTAACGTTATCTGCGCCGGTATATCCAACTAAAAAATCTACATTAGTTTGTACAACTTTCTGTGTAAATGCTGAGAATTTTATATTCGCCATTTTATATTTTTATTATGGTGCTACTTCTTGGATCATTGGATCAGAAATCTCAGAGATACAATAATCTCCAGCCTCTGATAATATGAACCATTCTAATGGTATAGGCCCACCACCACCTGGGTAGGTTAATGGTATTGCTAAGATCGCCGTTGCGTTTCCTAATATACTTGGTCCGTTAAAGCCAGCCATACTATTGTAGTCCTATAATATTGCTACAAGTTGTACCAGTTGCCCAAACTCTCTGTACTTGTATCGGTATAAACGAAGAGTCAGGAATATTAAGTAAAGTTACATCTTGTCCTGCTACAGTTGTAATTTTAAGAGTAGAAGCAGGTCCACCTGTTCCTACAAATAAAGTAAATCCTCCAGACTCACCTGTAATTTGATAATTTCCTTTATATATATCATAAGTGCCTGCTGCAATACCTGGGGCTAAAAGCGTAAGTTGTGTAGCAGAATCTACTGATGCTATTTCACATATTACACCCGCTGCAGATACTACTATATCTCCACCGCTAATATTATATCCATTAGCATTGGTTGTACTATTAAGAAAATCTTGCCCAGCATCTGTTAATGTTGTAGCAACACCTGAAGTATTAGTTCCGTTTGTTACTATTCCTGGTGCAGGAATATTAATAGTATCGCTTAATATAACTGTTATTGCGCTACTTGGTTGGTTCTGTGCCATATTTTGTTATTTATTGTTATTTGTATTCTTTTGCGTTTTGAGTAATTGGACCAGATACATATTCTGCAACATCTTTTAATACTTGCATTCCTGTAATTCCAGCACTACTACCTTTACCATGAGGTCTTCCAACTTGGTCTAGTGGTCCATCCCATATATGAGATTCACCAACTATACCAACTTTACTACCTGGTTTTAATTTTTCCATTGAAGGATCATATTTGTTGTTGTGCATAATTTTTGTTTTATAAATTAATCTACGCGTTATCGTATTTCGATGTATTTCTATATATTCCACCGCCACCTACTGCGCTTTGTCTAGCATTAACATTACCATAAATACCATTAGCCGCTTGAATAGCAGCTGGATTAAAATTACCTGCTACACCAGTAACTGGGTTTGTTCCAACTACTTGACTTCCCATACCGGCTGAGCCTGCTCCACCCATATCAAGACCTTCAGTTCCAGGAGCTCTACCGCCGCCTGTATACTGTCCTCCGCCGCCTCCGAATATAGAAGCCATTCCAGCTGTTCCAGCAGCTGCACCCGCCATACCTGTAAGTGCTCCTAAAAATTTTATTGGACTTTTACTATTTTTCATCTTGTTTTATCTTTATTTACGTTTTTTATAGAGGTTTTTAAAACTTTATCCATATATGTTTCCCCTTTCATTATTTTATTTCTTCTAGTACTTATAGGGATATCTTCTTCCCCTAGCATTATTCTATACATTCTACTTATAAGTTGTTTTGTTTTAAAAGACACCTTATAAATATTATATTTTTGTGTAGTACGGTTTCTATGTCTCCATACTATAATCCAATCATTTTTAATAAGTCCACCCCATCTTCTGTTATTCCAACTATAAGAATATGCACCCATTTCAAAATCATGTTTAGTAAACAAACCCATACAATCTAGATAGATTAATAACTCTAGATCTGCATCGGTTAGATCGTTGTTTCTGGAAGCCCACTTACGTATTATACGATAATGTTTTAACAAATTGAGATCTTTTAAATCTCTTGCATCTAGCTTTTTCATAAAACAACGACCACGTCTTGTACTTTGATGACGTGATATATTTTATTTTCAATTTCTATTTGGTGACCAGCATGCCTATCATAAAAGATTTTATCATTTTCTTTTAATCCTTCAACTCCTTCACCAATGGATATAATATCTGCTTCAACATATCTTATATCCTCTTTATCATTTTTGCTTAAAAGTAAACCACCTTCAGTCCTAGTAGTTCCTTGTTCTATTTTCTGTATAATTAAATTTCTACCTACTGCTTTCATCTACCCGTATATTATTAATTACACAATCAGTTGACAGTATAGTAGTTGCTACGGAAGCCGCGTTTGTTAAAGCGCTTTTTGTTACTAGTAATGGATCAATAATACCTTCTTCAATCATATGTACCATATTTCCCGTAACCACATCAATACCTTTTCCTTTTGTACTTGGTATTGTTTTTTGTTCTAATCCAGCATTATCTAATATTACTTTAAATGGAGATAAAATAGCTCTACTTAATACTTTTTCACCTACATTTTCTTTATCAACATGCGTTGCAGCATTTAATAGTGCGATCCCTCCTCCTGAAACAATTCCTTCTTTAATAGCGGCTTTTGTAGCACAGATAGCGTCTTCTACCCTATCTTGTTTTTCTTTTAATTCAACATCTGAATTAGCACCTACTTTTACAATTGCAACTTTAGCTGATAATCTTGCTAATCTATGTTCAAGACCAATTACTTCATGCGGTTTTAATTTCTTAGTTAAATCTTTTTTGATTTTAGCTATAATTTTCTTTACCGCAGGACTTAATTCTTCTATTCTTAAAATAGTCTGGTCTTGACTTGTAGTTACTTTTGAACATGTGCCTAAATAGTCAATTTCTATTGTATTTAAGTCGTCTCCTAAATCTTCATTAATAATTTGTGAATTTGTAAGTAATGCTAAATCTTCTAATATTTCTTTACGTCTTAATCCAAATGCTGGCGGATCAATTACATTTATTTTAATATTACCCTTGATCTTATTCATTACCAATGCTGATAACACTGGAGATTCTACTTGACCAATAATAAGTAGTGATTTATTTTTCTTTATAACGTATTCTAAGACAGATTGAATTTGTCTAATTGAATCAATTTTAGAATCAATAATCATTACTAAAGGATTGTCTAATTCACAAACTCCTTTCTCTTTATCTGTTATTAAATTTTGATTTAATAATCCTTTATCATATTCGACGCCTTCTACTATTTCCACTTTTGTTTCCCCTAGTGATGAAGGTTCCATAATTACAACCCCTGTCTCTCCTACTCCTCTAAATGCATCAGCAATTAATGCTCCTAAATTCTTATCATTATTAGTAGAGATCGTTGCAATTTGATCTATCATTTCTCCTGAAATTGGAACTGTGTTATCTTCTAAGTATTTAATTACTTTTTTAACACCACTTCTAATACCTTCTTTTATCTCTCTTACATTAGATTTATCTACTTCTTTATAAGCTTCTTCTAATATTGCATGAGTTAAAACGATAGCAGTTGTTGTTCCGTCTCCAGCTTCTTTTACTGTTTTACGTGCAGCTTCTTTAATAAGTGTTGCACCAATATTTTCTACAGGATCTAAAAGAATAATTGAATCTGCTACAGTTACCCCATCCTTAGTAATAATAGGTGTTCCTTGTGCATCTTCTAAAATTACACATTTACCGCTAGCCCCTAAAGTGGAGCTAACAGCATTTGTGAGTTTTTCAATTCCTTTAAATACCTGATCTCTGGCTTGTTTGCCAAAATTCAGATTTTTTACAATCATAGTATTTAATTTAATTTAATTTAATTTGATTATTTAAAGGTCTTAACAACTTTTGGTCCTTTTAAGAAATCTACTTTCTTAGCATAATGGTCGATGCTTCCATCGATTGCTGCTTCAGCACCTTCTAATGTTTCTCTCCTTGTTACGTCGTTCCATTTATCGCAACAGTGATCTTTTTTTGTATCACAGTTACAATTAACTTCCCTGTATTCTGTTTGGTAGAAACCATTAGGTAGTTGTACAATCCTCCAGTTCTTTTTTTCTGCGAGGTGTTTCCAAAGGTTTATTTGGTCTTCGGATATTTGTGGTTGACTATTCCACGTTCTAGTCTGATAATAAAACGTCATTTGGTTTTGGTTTTAAATTAATTATCGGTTATGTCCCTTACCCGGGACTGGGTATATTTATTATTACTTGTTTTTTTATAGATTTACTATAAAGAAACATCAAGTGCATCTATCCTAGACTTTTGGTCTGAAGATAATGAACTCACAAATAATGGTTTTTGCATTTTAAGCGCTATATGTCTTTCGTTTCTAAACAAGTCTCCTACTTCGTCTTCTGTTCTATCTGCTTCAGTAACTGCTTGTACTCTTTCACAAATATCAACAGAATCCATAGAGGCAAAGATATCTTTATCTGCTTGCTCTTGTGTGTATACTTCTACTTCTTCACTCATGATTTTAATTGTTGTTTTAATTGTTTTACTTCTGCAGACAGTTCTTGTACTGCTTTTACTAATATTGGTACTAAGTTAGATTGTGCTACAGTATATTGATCTGGATTATTAGTATCTACAATTCCAGTATAATTAGTATCTGTTTGATCTAATACTTCTTGTACTTCTTGCGCTACAAATCCTGATGCTTCTTTATTTTTATCTACATCACTATTTCTTAAGTCCCATTTAAATTTTCTAGGTTTTAACTTATTTACAAAATCAACCCCTAATTCTAAATCTTTAATTTCTTTTTTATCTCTTTCGTCTGATACAAAACTCCATGCGGCCGCAGCCCCTTGGAATCTAGCAGTTACACTGCCATTATATATATTTACTTCATTTGCAACTGCTGCTGCAGAAACATCAGAACCAGACCCAATACATACATTAGTAGCCCCGGTTGTAGCGCTTGCCCCAGCTCTTCTTCCTACAAAAGTATTATCTGCAGAAGTTACTGCATTACCAGCGCCTTGCCCTATTAGTGTATTGTCATCTTCAGTAGTAATTCCGTCTCCTGCATCATGCCCCATTATTGTATTTCCGGTTCCTGTAGTTAATCCATCACCTGCCACCCCTCCAACTATAGTATTAAAAGTACCTGTTGATACATTTGCTCCAGCACTAGACCCAATAGCTACATTGTAAGCATCTGCACCAGCATTTTGATTTGATAATGCGTTATTACCTATTGCAACATTATAACCGTGCGCATCTTCTAAACTTAAGGCTGTATATCCAATAGCAACATTATTTGCACCAGTAGTCAATGCATCACCGGCTAATCCACCAACTAATGTGTTATTAGCCCCTGTTGTAACAGATATTCCAGCGGCATAACCTAAGGCTGTATTATAACCATCACCATTATAATTTAAATTTTCTAAAGTTTTATATCCAAATGCTGTATTTCTATTACCTGTATCTTCTGTAGTAAGAGCGTTATATCCTACGGCGGTGTTATATTGTCCCGTTGTCAATGCATCGCCTGCTAAACCTCCCATTATTGTATTTCTAACACCTGTTGAAACAGCACCCCCAGCTTTATACCCAATTGCCACATTATAAGCATCGGCCCCAGCATTTTGAGCTGTTAAAACATTAAACCCTATAGCAACATTTCTACCATGTGCATCTTCAGCTTCTAAAGCCTCATAACCTATGGCAACATTATTTGAACCTGTAGTTAAAGAAGCCCCTGTTGAACTACCTAAAAGAGTATTACCAGTACCTGTACTTATTTGATAACCAGAAATATATCCAACTGCTGTATTACCTGAGTAACCGGCGTAGTTTAATGAAGCTAAAGCATATCTACCTAAAGCAGTGTTTCCTGAGCCTGTATCTTCTGTGCTTAATGAATTGAAACCTACAGCAACATTATTACCACCTGTTGTAAGAG
>Ga0255047_10002507_pt1 | contig 12078 bp, 21 predicted proteins | sample JV7_2_1_MG_FD_183640 | JGI IMG/M metagenome (GOLD analysis project Ga0255047, IMG submission 183640) | Seawater microbial communities from Jervis Inlet, British Columbia, Canada - JV7_2_1 | ecosystem: Environmental > Aquatic > Marine > Inlet | place: Canada: British Columbia | collected 2016-10-06
CGTCCAGTTGCAGTACTGACAGAGCATGGTCAGCGAGGCAGTGCCTCGATCTCGATGTCCATCTCTTCGGCTCGGGCTACCAGCCAGAGCATGGTGTAGACGGCCATGTCGGATCCGGTAGCCTCAGGGCTCTCGCCGACTTCGTCGTTCGCTGCGTTCTCCATCAGGTTGAGCCAGCGGTTGATCTTGTCGCTGAGTCGTACGGCGATGGACGTGGATGTGGAAATCCCAAACCGATTGGCGATCCGGAAGTTCTGCAGGGGATCTTCTCCGGTCGCGTAGCCCTTGTTCTTCCCATCATGGAGTTGGCCAAGGTGCCGTAGCAGCTGGTCGAACTTGGGATTGGTCGTGCAGTATCTATCGGGGGCCATCTGCTGTCCTCTTGATGTCGGCCATGGTCGAGACGAAGTCGCGTGCTTCTTCTAGGTGAAGTACGATGTCGTCTATGGCGCGGTGGTTCTTGGGGTCGGTGTTGGGTGCGTGGGCGGCGGTGCCGAAGCTCATGCCGCCGATGCGGGCCAGACGTCGGACCGCTCCGACATCGAAGGCGTAGAAGGTGAGGAGCTTGGCGACCGCCGGCCATGCCTGCTCGATGAAGAAGCGGTCGAAGTGGGAGACGCCCGAGCCCCCGAGGCCGATGAAGTCGAAGTCCAGCGCCCGGTTCCGTGCCAGCCAGTCCATGATCTGCTCGATGGACTCGGTGTCATCGGCATAGTGGTGGGCGGAGAGGCTCTCTTGCCATAGCCCGTTCTTGGTGTGCATCTGGAAGACCGCGGGATCGATGCGGGCCATCTCCACGCCGGGCTTGTAGATCTGGTGGAAGCGGCTGAGCTCAGAGAGCTCCTTGTCTTCGGAGGTGAGGATGGCCCCTACCTCGATGATGTCGTCTTTGACGGGATCGGTACCGGTGGTCTCTAGGTCGATCCATAGGATCATTCGTCTCGCTCCAGTGCGGCTCTGTTGCAGGCGATGCAGACCCAGCTACGCTCCCCGCAGTCCAGACACCATGTCGAGTAGCGGGAGTGTTGACCGAAGAGGCACTTGACCCTCAGGTAGATGTAGCGCAGGTGTGCGCGGATCATATTCGGCCTCGGAACGTGGGGTTCTTCTCGGGGAGATGCTTCGCTGCTGTGTCTTGGTTGACGTACTTCAGATGCTCTCGCTTCGGAGGGACTGCGTCGGCTAGTGCGACCGGGTTGCGTGCTTCCACTGAGCTCCGCCAGACGATCCCATGGCCCAAGTCTTCGTCCCTGTTGATGTCTCCGTTCGGCCCTTTGTATCGCAGCCTGCGCTTCACTTAGGGTTCTCGCCGATCGAACCCGTTCTGGGATGCAAACGTGCGGACCTTGGTGGTGTCGTGTTTGGGGCATCGGGGGTAATGGGTTTCCCCTTTCTGGTAGATGGCGGTGACGGTACGGCCGCACGGGCGGGACTCGTTCATCTCGCCCGTGTCCTTGTACACCTCGTAGGTGCATTTGGTGCTCATGGAAGCCCAGCGCAGAAGATGCAGATCTTGGATTGTTGGTGCACTCCTTCCGCGGCGGCAGGGTCGGTGCATGCGCCGGACTTCGTGACAGAGGGGTCTTCTGACTCTACCAGCTTGACGTAGTGGTCCGCCAGTAGGGCCATGGTCACGAGGTCTGTGCGCACTTCCCCCAGTGCTTCGAGCGGGACGTTGGCCCGGACCGCGGCGATCATCGCCGGCAGGGCGGTGAGCCAAGGTCCGTTAGACGTGCTCTCCACAGTTGATGCAGAGGCTGTCTGAGAGCTGGTGTCCGTTGTCTGAGTCGTAGCACTTTCCGTAGACTTCGATGTCGAGGGGTCCGTCGAGTTCGTCGATGAACTGTTCGGCTTCGGCGAGTCTTCGGAAGGCCCAGTACCAGTCTTGGAAGGTGCCTGTCTTGGCGGCATGTATGACGACCTCAGTTAAGCTTTTCTGATTGACTTCCGGTGGTAGCGGCTGCAGCCTCGATGATTGCCGTTCCGACTTTATGAGCGACAGAGCGCGGGATCGGGAGTCTGACTTCGAGGGTGTCGGCATCGTGTTCCTTGACGAAGTTGTTGGGGACGATGGCCTCGATGTATAGGTGACCCTCGAGGTCCATGGTGATGAGCAGGGCGAGTTCGTCCACTAGGTGGTCCTTTTCAGTGGGAGGGGAGTGATGGGAGCGATGGGGCACTCCCGGTCAGGGCAGACCATCTCGGCGCCTGCACAGGCACTGCAGAATTCGCTGATGGCCTTGGTGGCTTCGTCTCGCTGTTTGCGTAGGAGGGTGAGGTCGGCGGAGAGCCGGGTGTTAGTCCTTCGCTCCTCGCGCCGGTTTCTTGCGGCGCGTTGGCACCTCTCGCTGCAGAACCGGTTCGAGGCGCGCTTCTTCGATTGCAGCTCGAACATCACGGAGCACATCTCGCATTGGTTGGTCACCGATGCTAGAGAACGTAATCGGGGAGCCATAAGCGCGTCGGCTAGCAAGCTCGCGGTCTTCGGCAAAGGTAGTTGCGGACCAGCCGAGGAGCGGTAGCGGTTGATGGAGTGTACTCCGACGCCCGTCAGCTCGGATAACTGACGGCTCGTAACGTCTAAGGCTTCCATGCGCTGCTTCAGCAATCGGGAGAACGCAATCTTCCTCTGGATGATCTCCGAGGAGTATCTTGACCTGCCAGCCTTGTCGGTGCTTCCAGATCCAGAACTCTCGTCTGGTGCCGGGCGGGACTTGGATGGCTCGGATGGCGGTGACGTCTGCGTTGAAGGAGCCGGGGCGCTTGATGAAGGACTTGGCTTGGATGATGCGGAAGATGTGGTCGTCCCATGCAAGGACATCGAACTTTCCTTTGCTGCCGGCGGCTCTTGCCGTGGTGTAGTCAACGGCCTCTAGCTCCTTCTGGATGCGATACTCGATCGCTCGGCCCCGTTCGTAGCTGGTGGTCATCACCAGCCCCCGAAGCCCTTGAGGGCTTCCTGTTCCGCGTCGGGTTCGTTGTAGTAGCTGACCTTGCCCTCGTGCCACTCCATGTCATCGCGGAAGGGCTTGATCATTCGCCGGGTCAGTGCTTCGCGTACGACGTCTTCCGGTAGCCGGTACATGGTCCTTCCTTCCTGCTCACCCTTGTCGCCCACGCGGAGTGCGGTCATGGCGTTGTCGGTGTGCTTGGTGCGATAGTAGTCGTGCTGGTCTTCTTCGAGGTGGTCGAGTACGACAGCGTGGATCTGCTGGAGGCTGTAGGTGTGTGGCTCGATGGGTGGCTTGGTCTTGATCACCGTGGGCAGGCACTTCAGGACCAGCGCGTTGCTGTCCGTCTGCTGCATCAGCTCCCGCATCTCGAGGTAGTACTCGTTGAAGAAGGTGATCATCTCTTCGACTAGTTCCTTGTCGAACGAGGCCGCAAGGACAAGATAGGGACGAGCGATCTGCCATGCCCTATTGATGAGCCGACGGGCGTGCTCGTGCCGAGCGCGGGTATCCCACGCTGAGCTAAGCTGCTTGATCTTGACAGCATTCTGTAGTGCCCAGACATGGAGATCGTTTCGTAGATAGCGCCAATCCCCATCCTCGGGGAGTTCGTCGGGCATCTTGACTGCTGGTAGCATCGGAATAATGAGAGTTCGACTGGCGAGGGTGGAGTCGAGTAGCGCAATGGACGCAACAGCCTTCGGGCAATAGGTGATGTAGGCCGTAGGCCGATAGGTGTCTCCGACCTTGTCGTTGATGATGGCTTGTCCATGGCTGTCGTACCCTCCGAGCAGGAGCTTGTAGACCTCGGCGTCCTTCTCGCTCTTGAAGGCTTCTGCCTCATCGATGCAGAGCACGCCGGGGTTCCCGTTGATGGTCCTGAACATTGCAGAGGGGCTGATGTTCATCGCTGCGCGGCCGTTGTAGCCCGTGGCCTCGATGACCTGCAGGCAACGGGACTTGCCTGAGCCGGGGGTACCGTTGAAGTGGACGTAACCTGTCGCGTTCCAGTTCGTGTACATGTAGGTCTGCATCACGTAGAGCGCCATCAGCTTGTAGTAGATGGGCTCGGGGAACTCGGCGTACATCTGCCAGATCTCTACCAGCTCCTCGTAGATGTCCTGTGTCGTGCGGCCCTTTGTGCGGTCCTTGACGTAGGAGATGACATCGTCTTGATGCCAACGGAACGGAGGGTGGGGGATGTACGGGGCCTCGTGAGCGTAGAGCGCATCCAGCCCGAGGACATCGTCATCGTAGGGGAGCAGCTTCCAGTCGCTGGTGACGGCGACCATCTGCGCTTCCTTCTCTTCGACCTCGTGCTTGTCCTTGCCCTTGCCGACTTGCTTCATGACCTTGCGGATGGCGGGAACGACCGAGTAGGCAACGCTACCGTGAACGGAGAAGGCAGGCATGAGCTTCTCTTTGTCGTCGGTGATGTACTCGTCAAGGAACGAGTTGGTCTGCACCGCTAGGGATGCAAGCGCTGCCTCGTCGGTCATTCGGGGATGGCCTTGTCTGTCTGGAGGCGGGCGCGCTCGTAGTCGATCACGTCTCCTCCTTCGTTGCAGACGTAGCACCACCACTTGCCGCCGATCCCGTCATCCGGGTAGATGACCATGCTCGGCGTCTTGTCGGCATGGATGGGGCAGTGGCCGCGGAAGGTACGTCCTGTCTGTTTGACCTCGTCCCAGCGCATGATGTAGTCGAGCAAGGGCAGGCGGCGCTTGATCTCGTTGTAGTCGATGCGTGTGGACTGGGGCATGAGTGGGGTGTTTTCGGCCTCGACCGCAGCGATGTACTCGTCTGCTGTGAGGGCCTTGGAGAACATGGTCTCGGCCTGCTGGTGGAAGGTATCCCACATGAGGCCGAAGGCGACTTCACGAGCGCGTGCGACGGCCTCGTCATCGGGGACGAACCAGAGGCGCATGTCCATGATGTCGATCTCGCGTTGGAGGTGAGCTGCCGTCAGAGAGTCAGGCTCGTTGGGGAACACGGGGGTCCCCCAGAAGTACTTCAGTCGCCCGATGGAGATGCTGGCGAGGGCCGTAGCCTTCTCGCCAGCGCCTACATCAGATGTCTTCCACGACCTGACTTCGTCAAGGGCTCGCCCGAAGGCGTGCCACATCTCAGAACGGAAGGTCGTCGAGGTTTTCGGCTGTGCCGGCGACTGCTTCGGAAGCCAGCTTCTTAGGGGCGTCTGCTTCGTTCTCATCAAGGATCACGTTCACTGGCTCTACGACGATGACCGGGAAGTTGCGAGCGCCGCCTGTCATCTGCTGGACCTTGAAGGAGACGATGACTCGCCCCGACTTCAACATCGCGCCGATCTTGGCGATGGCCAGCTTGGGGTCGTCATCCTTGAAGATGCCGATGCCGAACTTGGCCAGCGTGTGCATGAAGTTCTCGGTGTTGTCGATGTAGCCCTCTGAGGGCTTCGAGTTCGTGCCCTTGAGCTGGATGACCGACGTGGTCGCGAACGAGAGCGTCCAGTCACGGGAGTCCTGTTCCTGACCGAGCTTATCGACCCATTTGAAGAGCACGTCAGCGCGCCACGAGCACTTCTTGCCGTTGGCGAGAGGGCTCTCTTCGCGCTTGATGCGGGGGCGGACCGGACAGGTCTTGCAGCTGGTGCCGTCTTCTGCGTGGTCGCCCTTCTGGCTCTCTTCGTGGTAGTAGGACTTGCAGAAGGACTCCGCAGCGTCGGGGCGCTGGAGGATGCCGGCGTCCCCGGCCTCGATCCACATGCCCTGATACTCGAGGGGGATGTCGATCAGACGACCGTAGAGCGTATTGCTCTCGTCGGATCCAATGAAGACGTTACCGTCGAGGTCGAGGGTAGTGCCGTTGATCTTTGCCCGGCCCCAAGTCTGGTCACCCGCGGCCGATGCCAGCCCCAGATCGCGGAGCGCGGCTGTGATGAGGGACTTGGTCTGTTCTGGTGTTGCGATTTCACTGGTCATTCGTTCTCCTCGGGCTCCATGCCTAGGGCTACTGCGGTGAAGGAGTTACTGATGGTAGCATGCATCTGCGTCACGCCGAGGGCCAGTGTCATCACGGCTTCTTCGTAGGTGAGCGTGGGGACCGGTCCGTTGTCGGACGGCATCGAGGTCTCATCGACGAGTCGGTTGGCCGACAGGTTGATGCGCATGGCTAGGTCGTGGATGTTCTCTGCATCCCACGGGAATTCAATCGGGCTCACTGGTGTCCTCTCTGATCTTGGCAGCCTCCCATGTGGTGACTGCGGCAGACTGGCAGCGGTCTCGGTAGCCGCACCATCCACAGGTCATGGGGTTGTCGGTGGGGATGAAGATGCCGGCGGCGATGCCGGCTTCTACGGTCTGGTACTGGTGTGCCGTACGTGCTTTTCTCAACTCACGTGCTTCAGGTGTCATGAGTGCGGGACTTCTCGCGATCACATTCACCTGTGCCGGGTACCTCGTGGCATCCCGACCCGGTGGCATGAAGTGGATGAGGCCTACGGTCTCGGGCGCCTTGCCCGTCTCCTGCTCGATGGCCATGTCGTAGGTCGTGAGCTGGATCGAGGTGTCTACCTCGGCCTGACTCTTGGTACGACGGTTCATCGTGAACTTGTTATCCCAGATCTGCGCCTTGCTGTTGGTCTTCCAGATGGGAGTCCGGCGCTGGGAGAGCGTGACGGCATCGATGCGGCCCTGTACGGGGCGGACACCCTCGATGCCGAGGTCGAGCGAGAAGGACTTCTCGACCATCAGGGGGATGATCTTGGGGGCGAGGTTCATGTGGTAGGTGACGAGGCTCGAGGTGATGTTGTCCTTGACCATGCCAGTGTCTTCGCCGCTCTTGAGGACGACGTCTTCCGTGATCTGATCGTAGGTCGTGCTGAAGTAGTCGAGCATCTCTTCCATGGGCATCGCCAGCCCGGTCCTGATCTTGCGCCTGCTGTCGGCTTCGACGGCGTTGTGTCCCGCGGTGCCGGCAGACGGCGCAAGAGAAGGAGGTTCCTTGATCCCAAGGATGTATCGGAAGTAGTACTGCATGCTGCAGCGGAGGTACATGTTGAGCTGTGAGAAGGATAGATGCGGTACTGCTGTCTCTGAGGTCACATCCTCTATTGTGACGACATCTGACGGCATGAGCAACTCGCTGGCGTTTACATCGTCAGGCAGCTTGGGCTTTCGTCCAAGGCAGAACGCGGTCGTCAGTGGGAGGTCACACGTCCGACAGAGGAGCTTCTTGCCTCTTGGTGGCCTCACCCACGGCTTGTGCTGTCGGGCCGCGCTGCTCGAGGACGTCGAGGAGGGTGTAGTAGGCTTTCTTGGCTTGTGAGGCAATGGGGTTGCCCTTTTGGTAGTGGTAGATGGCTTGGAGGTCGCGCATGTACTGGCCGAGGTAGAGCGTGTCCAGCCTCGTCCGGAACTGGCCGCAGCCGCATGTGCACTCCCCCTTGTAGTGATCTCCAAGGAGGGAGTGCAGGCAGCGGTAGCAGATGACGGATGGGAGCGGCTGGTACCTGACGGGGTCTGGTGTCAGCGCCATGAGTCGTCTCCGTCCTCGCGCCAGTCCGGTCCGCCGGCGATGGCCTTCTTCAGATCGAAGTAGGTCTCGTGGAACTGCGGGACGTGCGCGTTGGCGTCGAACTCGGTGACCTGTACCATGCCGTTGAGCGCCATGGAGGCGGCGATCATGTTGGCGGCGATGGTCTGCTCTTCGCCGGTGAGGGAGCGGACGGCACAGTCAGGCCCGTTGTCCGGTAGCTTGAACTCGCTGTCGGTGATCTCCTCGTGCATGTAGGAGATGCGGGGCGTGACGTTCTCGCCTTCGCGCCTGATGTGGACTTGGCAGGTCGCGGTCCACTGCTCGTTGCCGGGGTTGATGACGGTGAAGTCACGCATCTCGGCAGCGACCTCGTCAACGAGCTTCCTGACGCCGTAGTTGTCTACAGCGAGGATGACTCGATCGTGGGGCTTGAACAGTCCCTCGGCCAGTTCGGCCGTCAGGTAGCCGTTGACTACGGTGGGGTGGCCCAGCAGGGACGTGGCAAGGCGCTCGGCCTTGGACTTGCTCACGTCGTCCGGATGGAACATCTGCCGGGCTAGGTTCTTCAGCTCGACCTGATCACCGTCTACGATGACGAGCTCGTACTGATCACGGGTGGAAGCGATGAGGTAGTGCTGGAGTGGTCTGGCCAAAAGGGAACCGGTGCCGCCGGCTCCGATGAGGATGGTGCGGATCATATTCCGCTCACCGCGAGGAACTGGGTGTTTAGGCCACCGGTGGGATTGGTCATGAACCCGGCGGGAATGGCGTTGTAGAAGTCGTCGATCTGTCGGGCCGTTGCCGGGAGCAGCTCGTAGTGTTCGTTGTCGTTCCACATGTAGTACGGGATGCTCGAGCTTACGATGGCTAGGTCGGTGACGGTATCGATCGGGTGCCCGACCATGTTGAAGAGCATGTATCGGCGTTGGCGTCGCGTGGGTGCTTGCCAGCGGGCGTGCTGTATGGCGTGGTGGGGGATCAGTCGTCTGATGTCGATGAGGTCGGTGCCAGTACGTTCAGAGGCATAGTGTCCTGTTGCCATCCGATCTCCAATTCGGTGTGGTAGACCATGTCAAGGTCTTGGGGGTTGAACAGCCGAAGGCTGGCAAGGAATACGCGCATCTCGTCAGACAGCCCAGAGCGATTGCCTACGAGTACGTGTAGCACGGCAGTTCCTTGCCAGCGCTTCGGTGTGACGACTGCTGCGGTGCGCTTGACGTGGCGGGCAGTCTTCATGTCCTGCACCAAGATCGCAATGTGGATCTCGGCTGGTCGGGGCTGGCGCAGTTCGCGCTCAGCGTGGTATCGGAGTAGTCCCCCTATCAGTGCTGACGCCATGAGATCGAGTCGTCCAGCATCTGGGGGGTGACGAATTGTGTGTCCATCTTGTCGCAGAGGATCAGTAGGGCTTGCTGCAGGATGATGGCACTGCCTACGACCATGGGCTGGTCGATGTGGTTCGCATCTCGCGAGTATTCGTCGATCTCTCGCTCTAGCGTATCTAGGCAGGAGAGGACGTGGTCCATCTCGTTTTGGAGTGACGTGCCGGTGAAGATGTCTCTCTCGAGTACTGCTGTCCAGATGGTCCTCTGCCTGTGGAGTGCTTCCTGCGTCATCGCCTCGTATTCGCATGGTCGTGAGATCGCGAGGTTCTTCCATCGGTAGATGAGCAGTTCGATGAACACGGTGAGCTGGACGATGGCACCGGTAGGCCCGGTACCCATCTCTCGGTCGAAGCCTAGTGTCGTCGATGGACGCCAGATGGCTTCAGGGATCTGGTCACGCGTCAGCATTGGTCGTCTCCTTGCCGATGTTGGTCAGTTCCGGAAGGAGCGTGAGGTCGGCTTCGGCCTCGTCACTGTGCTTGCCTTCTCGGTACTGGACGCTGAAGTTGATGGTCATGCCGACTTCCTGCGCCAGCAGGGTGAGGTCGGACATGTCCTTGATGATCTGGTCCTGCGCGACGTCTAGGTCATCGTCATACCAGTTCGCCTCGGAGTTGATGCGGCGTTCGAAGCCGATGTGGCTCTTCTCGTCGTAGTCGGAGGCCTTGATGGTCTTGGGCTTGATGGAGCTTTTGAGCGAGGCCATGCCCTCCCAGTCATCGTAGAGGCCCCAGTCATCGTACTCGTCCATGTCGCCGTAGTAACTGTCCCACGCGACGGTAGCGGGGCTGGTGTGGTTGCTGTTCGTCTTCTTGTTCCACGAGTAGGTGGGCTTGGCGTCGGAGAGCTGGTCGATCCAGTTGAGGTCGAATAGTTCGAACTGCTTCTCGTCATCCGAGTCGGCTGGCTTCCATTTGCTCTCGAGGAAGTCGTCCGGGTCCCACTTCTGCCAGCGGATGCCCGAGAACGAGATCATGACATCGATCTCTGGTTGGTCATCATCGAGGTGGCCTAGGGTGATGTGCAGGCCATCGTTCTTGGCTGCGTCTCCCTCGTCGGTCCCGGAGTGGAATGCGGAGAAGTCACAGTGCGAGTGGATGGACCCGATGAGGTACTGGCCCTCAGGGAGTACGATGTTGTCCTTCCATTCGACGCCGGTGTAGTCCACTTCCTGTTCGGGGCAATGGAGGTGGTACTTGTCGTCTTCGTCAAGGGCGATGAGTAGGGCCGCTTCGGTCTTCGCTTCTGTGAGGATGAGCCGGAAGAAGGCGGTGGCTTGATCGAGGATGGCTGGGTCCATCTTGGGGATGGCGGGATGGATGTAGCCATAGGCGTCTGGGGTGTGGGCATCGGTCTGGTTGGGGATGTCCTTGATGGGGACGAGTACGGAACCGAGGGCCGTATTCTTGCTGACCCACGGGACCATCTTGCCCTTGTCGCCGTTGTAGAGATGGATGCCGGGGACACTGACGCCGTCCTTGATGAGATCGAACGGGTCAGCGGGTGCGGGGCCGAGCTTGAACATGTCTACCATCCTTCTTCATCCGGCTCTTCGTCATCCGGGTAGTAGTCGTCTTGGTTCTCGTAGAGGAAGTCGCTTGACCATGTCACACCGGCGAAGGTGCGGAAGGGTGTTGCTCCACTGGGGGAGTATGCGAGGTCGTAGCGGTGTCGCGCTCCGTCGATAGAGCTGGTGACCGTGTCCCAGAAGCGTGAGAGGCCCCATGAGAAGCGGTGCTCGATGAGTCGGAAGTCGTCATGGCCGGTCCATGGACGGTTGTTCTGAACGTCGTTGAATGGTCTGCGGTCGATTTCGGGCCATAGGTAGATCGAGGGCGAACGATCTCGAGCCCAGAGCATGGTCTCTGTGAGGTTCCGGGTGGCGTCACGGGCTTCGAATGCGATGTCGTTGCCATCGATGATGGGGATGTCAAACTGCATCGTTCGACTCGATCGGGGCCATCTGACGCATCATCTGCATCAGGCGCCTGCCGTCATCTTCGGGGAGCGTGAACAGGAGCCTCTCGAGGAAGGCCTTTGGTGAGCTGGGGGATGGTGCGTTGTCTGGGGGAGTCAGTCTCTGGAAGTTCGCTGACTGTGCGATCTTGATGATGGAGGCGCCATCGTCGGCCGGCAACGTGTCGAAGATCGGGTCCGTGAGGTCAACGGTCTCGTGTCCGTCGTGGTAGGAGAGCCAGTCATGGATGTTCGAACAGATACCGGTGGATGCACCGAGGTCTGCGTTGAAGTCCGAGTCGTAGAACTCGTTGACCAGTTCCATGAGCTTCCTGTCGGGCTGGTCCTCGTAGGTGCCGTTCTCCCCGAGGCAGACGGAGCCGTTGCTGCCGATGTTGGGCAGGCTGGCTGGGTAGAGCGTGGCCTGCTCTGGGTCTTGTAGCTGGGTCTTGGACCAGAAGAGGTAGAGGCCGCTGGCTAGGTGGGATGCGCTGCCGAAGCCCGTGTCGATAGTTCGATCTGCGATGGACATGACATAGTACTCCCACGGGACGGGGATCATGTACATGTCGTAGTCGAGTCGATTGTGGATGGGTTCGACGACCTCGGAGTAGACGTTCTCGAGGCCTGAGCCTGTACGGAAGCTCACGAACCGCGGCGGTTGCTCTACGAAGTACATCGTCTGCTCGCCGGCGGCTGCGACGAATGCGACGTCTTTGGGGAGTCGGGGGCTGGCGTAGCCCTTGTCCTGCGTGAAGGTGGCGAGGAATGCGTCGAGTGGCTTGGTGTCCAGCAGTTGACGGTCATAGAACTTGATCTCGTCGCCAACGATCTCGGCCCAGTTAGCCATGGGTAGGTCTCCTGTTCAAATGGATGAACCCACGCTGTGAGGGGGGCCACAGCGTGGGTTCGGGAATGAACGCCTAGGCGCCCTTCTCCCCGGTGGGAACCCGGAAGGACAGGGTGCCTTCGCTGACGAGCGTGTCGTCAGTGACATTCATGCTGTTCAGTCGCGCCTGCGCGTCAGGAGCGATGTTGAACGGACCCGCGAAGGCATCGCGGATCTCGGCAACGGTCTTGCTGCCTTCGATCTGGGCCGAGTTCGGGCCAGAACGGACGGTGATCTGAGCGCTCATGTAAGCGTCTCCTCACTTTTGCCGGAATGCTGTCCGGTGCAGTCTCCGTACGGAGGTCAAGCCTGCTGGTCTAGTCTCTCTAGCCAGTTCGGCTCATCTGGTCCGACCTCGATATCGATCGGGTCGGGGTTCGCG
>Ga0255047_10002509_pt1 | contig 12076 bp, 17 predicted proteins | sample JV7_2_1_MG_FD_183640 | JGI IMG/M metagenome (GOLD analysis project Ga0255047, IMG submission 183640) | Seawater microbial communities from Jervis Inlet, British Columbia, Canada - JV7_2_1 | ecosystem: Environmental > Aquatic > Marine > Inlet | place: Canada: British Columbia | collected 2016-10-06
CCATCCGCCGCCGAAGAGGTGTCGGACTGTCTGACGGCCTGTCGGCATGACTCACCTCTCCATCCGGTCAAATCGACCGTTCGTATCGTACCGACCGCCACCACCGCGCCACGGTCGTTTCGCAGCGCTGCGGTAGTTCGTGATGCGAGGCCGGAACTGGGCTCGGACGCCTCCGATCTCGTTGTCCGAGACGATGTGCGACATCGAGCTGGTGTACTCCGCGCCGACCTCTTTCGCCCGAGCGTCGTCCTTCTTGTCGCGATACCAGTGCCATAGCGCGTGCAGCAGGATCGCGTGCCGATACTGCAGCGGGACGATCGGCTCGTCTGCGTCCGCGGACAGTTGCGTCTGCGGCGTCCCAGTCGAATCCACGGCGAGCTGGTTGGTGATGTAGGCGTAGGGGATCAGTTCGGCCGAATCGGGTGGCGCCGAGAACACGATCCGTTTCCGAGGGTCCACCCCCTGCCCGGCCTCGAACGGAAGCTCGATGATCGAAGCGGCTCGAGGACGACCGGGCACGGCATTGCGCGGGTATCGACGCCTGAACTCCGTCCGGCTGATGAGGTCGATACTGCGGCCCTCATCGAACTTCTGGGCGTCCACCGGGCGCAGGAAGTCGCTCGCCAGCGCGTAGGTGTCCTCGAAGTAGAGGTACGACGCCGAAGCAATCGACCCGGTCTTCCAGGTGCCCGTGGCATCGTTCGCGACGAAGGCCGTCGTGATCTCGAATGTGTTGGTCGTGACGCCCGAGACCGTGTCGACGCCGTTGTAACTGGTCGTCCCGGAGATCGTGACCGTCGAGCCGTTCGGCAGGCCATGCGCCGTGGAGGTCACCGTGGTGTTTGCGCCGGAGGCGAAGGCTGTGATGGTCCCGCTCCGGTCGGCGCCGATGAACTGCGGCGTGAACGTGATGGATGTGTCCGAGCCGACGGCTGTGGCCTCGTAGACGTCCATGCCGCCGTTGACGGTGAACTTCCCGCCCACGCGCGTGTTCCCAACGCTGTACTCGTTGCTTGTGTTCCACTCGGTGCTGGTGCCGGTGGCAGTCGTCCCGCCACGGCTGAGCGACATGGTCCCGGTGTTGTAGGTCGGCTGCGTGAGGACTGTAGACCTCCGCTCCGCCCACGGGAACTTCTCGCGTGTGCCGAGGTGCATGTCGTGGAGCGCGATGTTGATGTACCGCTTGGCCTGGTTTTCGGTCGCAGTCACACCCGTGGCTTCCCGAGCACGGTTCTGCAGGTCGGAATAGAGGTCGGAGAAAGTCTCAAGTTGGCCGGTGGTGCTCATTCCCTACTCCGCGATCTCCTTGCACTTCTTGCAGGCGCGCTCGTGCGCGCGCTTGCCGTTCTTGACGCGGAAATCCGCCCCTCCCTTGAAGGTCTTCCCGCACTTGGCTGTGGCCGTGAACTGCATCGTCTCGCCGGTTTGCTGCTCCTTCGTGTCGGCGTCCTGCGGCCCGAGAGCGCCTTCGAGCTTCGCGATCTTCGCGAGGAGAGCCTTGACGTCTGACGGACTCGGCTCCGCATCTTCCGCGTGGTCGCCTTGCTTGAAGGTCCGGTCGTAGTGGTCCTTGTACTCCGGCGTGTCCGGCGAGAGGTGGTAGTTCTTGCCGGGGATCAGCGCGTTGTCCATGTTGAGACGATTCGTGCGCGGGCGAAGCAGTTCGACGTTCGAGATGTCGGGGTCAGCGTTGCCCTTGTTCTGGATCCGGCGGAGGTTCTTCCAGCGGAGGATGTCCGGCTTGAGCGCCTTGAGGGCGAGTTCGTGTCCGATGGCACCCGGAGGGCACTTCCGCATCTCTTCTGCGGAGAGCAGTGACCCGGAGATCTTGCTACGAAGCTCACCCTCTTCGCGAGCGACGGCGTCGCGCTGCTCGCCCGTGGTGTCGGGCGGCTCCTGCGTCTCGAGGTCGCGCTTGATGTTGTGGAGCTGCCGAACGACAGCCGGCCGGTCGTCGAGTCGCGCACGCGGGTCGCGTAGGCTCGTCTCGATGGCGTTGATGTCGTCCTTGTAGTCCTCCACCTGATGCTGGCTCAGGTACAAGGAACTCTTCGGGATGTCGATTCCGGTGGGGTCTTCGGTCGCTGTGCTCATGTCGTCCTCTCGTTTGGTGGCTCATACTGAAATGCCGGACCGCTGTTTGGCGACCCGGCACTTCAGCGGTTCATCCTGCGACCTCGCTAAGACATGCTCGCCTATATCGCTGCCGTGCCGAGAACGATCCCGTGGACATCGACTCCAGCATCGTCCACGATGTAGCTCTCGATGCTCGACATGTTCCCGATGTCGTAGTTCGCCGCCGTAGTGGCGAGCCCACCAGAGAGCAGGTTTTTGGCGAAGATGCCCGTGGCGGCGGCGTCCAACTCGACCGCCATATCACCTGCCGTCGTGCTGTCGTTCTTGATGTAGTTGTGCGAGATGTTGGCCCTCAGGATCTCGTCCGCGGCCGCCGGAGTCGTGTTGTCGAGTGCGTGCTCGCCGAAATGACCGCTGATCTCGTTGCCGATCATCTGGAGGTCGTCGCATCCATCGACAACGACGCCCGAGGTGGCTCCCGCCGTGTGGAGCGACCGGAATCGGTTGTTCAGAATGACGACCCGCTCCACATCGGTTGCCGTGAGCAGGTTCGTGAACTGGCTCGTGGCGTGGACGATGGTTTCGCATCCTTCGACGATGCAATCGGCGGCTGTGATGTTGATGGCGTCCGTGACGGTCGCCGCGACGGTTCCCAGGTCGAATCGAAGATTGCTGACCCGGCAGCCAGCAGCCGCCATCGAGAGGGTCGCGGCCAGGGCCCCGAAGGTGATGGTGGGACGGCTCGCTCCCCACCCGAGCCCGTAGACCCAGACACCCGCCACGTCGAGTGTGATGCTGGCTGTCGGATCTTCGCTGTGGCCGGGCATGACGACGATCATGTCGCCCTTGTTCGCGCGGCAGCGAGCGACGGCGGCGTCGATGGTCGCCATCGGGACGCTCGGGTCGCGGCCTTCGTTTCCGTCCGAAGCCCTGCCACCTGTGTCGCTGTTGCCGGTGGAACTGACGAAGAAGATCCGCCCGCTCGTGACGGGAAGGTTGTTGAGGGTGTTCGCGATGAATGCCATGGTGTCGCTCCTGTCGGGTCGGTCTGCTTTCGCGCCGATCTCCTGTTAGACGCCCTTCCCCGCGAGCCCCTCTTTCATCTTCTTCATGCCGAAGTTACGGGTCTTCGGCTGGGTGCCTCCGGGCAAGCCCGGCCAGTTCTTCGTCTTGTACCCCGTCACGGTGTCGTTCCGGTCGGCGGTCTTCGGCTTCGACGGCTTCTTCGCCGTCTTCGCGTAGCGCATATTGCGGCCCATACGGACCTCCTACTTTTTGCCCAGCAGTTTCTTCCGAATGCGAGCGGCCTTCGGCTCCTCAACGTCGACCTTGATGCTGCGACCAAAACGATGGAGATGCGTCCGGATCATGGTCTTGAGTCGCTCGACCCGATCCTCTGTGACGCCCTCCAGCGTGATGATCACCTTTGCCATCAGGACACCTGACCTCCGAGAACGAACCGCCAGTCCGTCCAGGCGTTTGCGTAGCGGCAGTAGCCGCGCCACTTGCCGACGAGCGTGTCGAAGTCCTCGATGAACGCGAACTCCAGCGGAATCCGATCGACCCAGTGCAGCATCTGCGAGCGCGCCATGGAATCCATCATAAACCAGTTGTTCGTGTCCGTGAGGTACTGCCACTCGATGCCGGTGTACTGGCCGTGATGGACGTTCGGGTTGTTGCTGTCGGTGTCGACCTTGCCGTTGGCGTTGATGATCTCATACGCCTCCTCGTACAGATTCGGCGGATAGAGCAGCTCGTTCGGAATGCAGTTGATCCGTTCGGCCTGATCTCCGCGGAACCCGACGAATTGGATTCGAGCCGCCGCCACCGCGGTCGCCGAGAGGGCGCTCGTGGTGAGGTTGTCGAACCCGCTGGCCGTCGAGGCGCCCGAGGTCGTGGTGTGGGAGTCGGAGCAGAGCGCGACGCCTTCCGTGTTGTTCGAGAAGAAGCTGTCCACGGAGAACGCATTGTTGAACTGCCGCGCTCCGTGCTTCTCCTTCGTCCGGGAGGCCGCCATGGCGAGTCCCTTCGGGCGAGCGTCGAGGATGTTGTACTGGTCGTCGTCCAGTAGCTTCCTCTCGGCCTGGATGCCCTTGGTGAACTCCAGCGGAGTCGCGGTCGTGTCGTACCCCTGATTGAACGATCCGTAGTCCACGGTGCCCGTGAACTGCGTGAAGTCGTCCACCGTGCCGACGTGGGACCACTTCATCTCGTCCCGGCCATTCGAGGCCGAAGTGAAGAACCGACCCAGCATACTGGGCAGTTCGCGATAGGTCTCCCAGAAAATCGTCTGGAAGCGCGGATCCAGGTTGTCCTGGAAATTGGTTGATACGTGCGGAACTGCCATCGGTCAGTACCTCCTACGAGTTCGCGGGCTTGTACGCATGGTCCCCTGCGAACAGGAGCGCGTAGCTGTTGGTGGTGCCTTCGTTGGCCTCGTCGTTCAGGATGAGGTCGAAGACTCCGTAGTCGGTGGTGGCGACGGCGGTTCGGGCCGCGACCTGCGTTAGCGACGTGTTGAGCGTCGCCATCTGCGTGCCGTAGCCGAGGTACACCAGCGTCTCCAGAAACTCGTCATTGGCCGCGATGTCATTCGGGAACGCGACGACGACGGTCGCGGTGTCTGTCGCTCGGCGGTAGCCAGCGCCGACATTTGCCCCGGAGTAGGCCCAGACCGTTGCTTCGTCCGTGCAGCCCGTGACGGTTGTCCCTGCCGCGTTAGCGGCCTGAGCGGCTGAACACACGACCAGCGCGGTGTCGTCGCTCGCGTCGTTCGACAGCTTGGCCTTCCACAAGGCATCCGGACTCACGACGACCGACACCGAGTTGACGTTGTCGGTTGTCGTGCCCGTCTGGGCGTCCGTCGAGGTCGCCGTGTCCGTCGCGAAGCCGAGCATCGCTGCCGCCGCGGTCGTCGAGGCGGTGGTTGCGCCTCCGTTGTCAGCCACATCGGTTCCGGTGATCACCGGCTCGCCGCCGTCGATCGTGATGCCTCCATCGACCTGATACTTGCGGACGTGGGTCTTGTTTCCTGAAATGTTCCCTGCGTAGATCGCCATGGGATTGTCTCCTTACTTCGGAATCCATGTGTGACTCGAGTTGGACCGTCCGCCCGGGTCTGTGAGGTACTTCTCGTTGATGAAGAGGAATGCGTCGAAGCTCGGTTCGCGGCAGTCGTCGCATTTCCCAGCGACCGTCCCGAACTCGGTGGCCCGGTGGTAGTGGTTCAGCTTGTAGTCGAATTTGTGGTGGCAGAGTTCGCAGAGGACGATGGCGTTGGCGTTGGCTACGAGACCGTCGATATAGGAACCCGCGGGCTTGCCAACGGGGCGACCCGGGGCGAATTTCGGCGTCCGCGGCTTCTGGGCCATGCCTGGAGTCCAGATATGCCCGCTGTTGACTGCGCTCATGCAGCCCTCTCGGCGGTTTGCTTCCGGGCCGTCTCGACGCACTTCAGGAAGAAGGAGTCGTCCTCCGCCTGATAGCCGCCCTTGAGTAGACCGCGGTCGAACCCGGCAATCTGGGACTGAGAGAGCCCCTTGTGCCACCCCTTGCCGGTCGGAGATTCGCCACCTGAATCGACGCCACCGCCCCCCGTGTCGGAGTGGACTTCGCGCCGCAGCCGGGTCGTCTCCCGGACCTTGTCCAGCGATCCGCAGACGTTCCGTAGCGCGACCACCTCGGTCTCGAGCGAATCCACCATGCCGAGCTTCATCAACTCCTGCTTCTCGGAGAAGACCTTGGTCCGGACGTCGCTGCCCTCTTCGGACAGTTCCGGGTTGGCCTCGATGTAGGCGTCGTACTGGCCCTTGACGTGCTTGGAGTGATCCGAGGAGGTGACCCTCTGCTCGACGCGCTGGTCGATCTCACCGATGATCTCGACCCGTTCCTGTCGGCGGAGTTCCCCGGCCATCTGCTGCTCGGTGATGGTCCCATCGTCGACCCACGCTTGGAGCTTCTCGCGCGTGGGCGGAGGCTCTTCGGTGGGCGCGGGCTTCGCCACGGCGGCGATCCGCTCTTCGAGCTTCGCCTTCTCGACGTCACCCTGCTGGATCTTGTTGCTCAGGGTCTCCAAGCGCTGGTTCAACGCATCGAACTCCTCGCGCGTGAGAGATACCTGCTCGCCCTGTCCTTCCTGTGTCTCGGTCTGCGTGTCGGTCACGCCTTCCCCCAAATAGAAAAGGGCCGCCGGATGATCCGACAGCCCTTGAACCTCGAAGGTTCGTGATGGCCTTAGCCGCTTTTCGCCTCTATCAAAACCTCAATTCGACGCGGGTGTCAACCCCCCATTCGACCCCAAGCTATTCGTGATGCGAACGAACCTCCCATCGCGGGTCACGAACTGCTTGCACTTGCGACACCGAACGCGCACGAAGACCTCCGGAACATCGCGATATTCCGCAAGAAATCGCCCACAGCCGGGGCAGCAGAGGTTACTCGTCGCCGAGCCGTTCGAGCGCGAGCTTTGCATTCTCGGCCTTCTCCAGAATCTGCTTGGGGAGGCGCAAGACCTGCTCAAGCGTCGCCTTCTGCGTTGCGGCCTGCAGGATCATGGCCTTGTGGCGTGCCAAGTCCGTTGGGTCGAACGAAGGGTCAGAAACCGACGCCCCATGCAGTCCTTCGAGCACCTTGTCGATGTTCTCGACAGACTCCTGCAGTTGGGAGAGGAAATAGTCCCACTCCTCCGAATGGGTCAGCATGTCCATCGGGACTGCGGCCTGAGCCGCCTGCTGCATCCCCCGCTGGTTGGCTTTGGTCGCAGCCTTGGCGCGCTGCTCGAGCAGGTCTCGGTATTCCCGCCGCTCGTAGCTCACTTCTGCCGTGCTCCCTTCTCGTCCACGTAGGACTGCTTCGGAACCGCCTTGTCGGGACTCTGGGGGTTCGCGGCGTGCTTCGGGACGCCCGTATTGGGCACCGTCGGCGGTCGTCCGGTCTTCGTGGCACCCGCTCTGGGTCCACGCCGTAGGGGTCCGTGTCGTTCGCTCATCGGGCCTTCCTCCCCTGGTACTTCATGGTCGGCTTCTGCATCGAGCCGCCCCCGGTCTTCTTCGCGCCCTTGCGGGGCACCTTGCTCTTGGGCTTGTGTGCGCCCTTCTGGTGCTTCTTCATGGCATTCCTCCATTGGCTCCGCCGCCGGCTCCCGGCAGCGTCTCGTCGAGGAGTTCACTCTCCCCGCTGATCTGTGGGTTCCCCATTGCAGGCGGCGGACCACCCGGCGCCCCGCCTCCCCCCGGAAGCCCTTGCGTCTGCTGAGCCGCCGCCTGCGCCAACGCCTCGGTGCGCGTCCTCTCTGCAACACCGAGTCGGTACTGCCGGAACATCTCGACCTTCGCGGTCGTGTCGAGGTAGACGAAGGCCGGCGACTTCGCGAAGGCGATCAAGCCCTGTAGATGCGCCTGAGCGCCCTCCATCGGCATCCCCTCGGGCATCTCGCCCTGCAGAATCATCGTGAGCGCCTCGGCAACCAGAATCGGCGGCTTCAGCGCATCGGGACTCGGCTGGTTGATGTACTGCCCGTTGCCGAATCCGAGGGCCTTCGTGTAGTCGTAGAGCCAGCGATACATCGTGTTCGGGTCGGTAATGCCCGTCTGTAGCGTCATCGGATTGAAGAGGAACGGGGCCATCTTCTCCAGACCCTCCTGCTGTGCGAGCTTCGAGGCGTTCAGGACGTTGATGCTGAAGTCAAAGTCGAATCGACCCTTGACGTCGTTCGTACTGTCGATCGTGCGGTACGGGTCATCCTTCGGGTCTCGAATTCCGACAATCCGGAACTTCTTCTCTTCCGGCAGGAAGGGCTGGTTCATCTCGTGAATCTGCTTGAAGACCTCGATCCAGCACATCAGGAAGCGCCGCAGAATCCGCTCGGGCCGTGCCTCGGCCATCTGGAGCAGGGACTGCATGTTCCCGGAAGTCCGAAGCGCCGAGCTGCGGCCCACGGGCACGCGCCCGCGCTGGAGGTCGCCCTGGACCGTGAGCTTCTCCGTCATCTGGTCCGCGATGGACATCATGTTGATGCCCCACGACGTGGCGTTGTTCGAGCCGATATTCGGGAAGAACACGTCGTTCTTCGGGTCGGAGAGCGGGAATAGATCGCCCGGCCACATTCGCATGACTTCGGGCTTGATGTTCGAGGTCGCGCGGTAGAAGCCAAACGGCAGGTTCGCGAGCGTCCCGGCGTCCACGACCTGATCGAAAATCTGCTTTTTGAAGTCGTGCATCGACTCCATCATCTCCAAGAGAGAGATGCCCTCACGGCGACCTTTCACGGGAATGAAGGACGCCTCCGCGAGCGGCCGACGCGGCGGATCGCAGGGGTAGAGTTCGGTCATCGGCTTCGAGCGGCAGAGCGTCTCGGTCTCGTAGATGACCCACCACATCATGTCGGTGTTGAGCCCGCTCTTGTCGATGTCGTAGAGGTCGAAGCAGAGGTAGCGCGTCAGCCGTCGGTGCTGCTCGTCTTCCGGGTCCTGATCGTCCGTCTCGCCCTGGATGACGTCCTTCTGGTGCTTCTCCTCGTCGTGCCGTGACTGGCTGGTTCCCTTGGAGGACGCCACGGATCGCATCCGCTTGAGATCCTTCTCGGACACCATGTCGTAGGAGCCGTCGGCTACCAGACGCTCGACTTCGTCGATGGTGGGATAATCGACGAGAATGACGTGCGCGGCGCCGCCCGGGTTGCTCGGGCCGGGAGGCTGGAGGTTCGCGCTGCGCGGGGGCGTCAACACATCCTCGTAGTCCTTCACGATGATCTTCGGGCCGTCGTACACCCGCGAGAGCCGAATTGCGGTCATCTCGATCTCGCCCGTATCGGGGTCCGTGTAGAACTTGACGTCGAAGTCCTTCTTCTTCGGGTTGATGGCATTGGGGTCGGAAACGCGCCAGTCCCAGCCTGATTCGTCGAGCGGGACGGCGGCATGGTCGCGGAACTGCTCGTTGATGATCCGCTCGAAATGCACGCGCGGCATGTCGTCCTTGAAGCTGTCGAAGGTCTTGTAGAGCGACACCTTGCGGTCTTCCCGGACCCACGGCGTGAAGATCGTGACGACGCCATCCATCACGAAGCACGAGGCCGACTCGCCGACGCACACCTCACCCTTCTGCTCGACGAACACCTGCGTGTCGAGGTGGTCATCGACGAGTTCCTGCTTCTTCTCGTCATTCTTCTTGAGCGCTCGCGCGGAGGTGATCGGGCGGTTGCTCATCACGGCGTTGTGGAGCGAGTCCTCGACCGAGAGAACATCGGTCATCAGCATCGGGATTCCGACGTCGCTGCTGCCCTCCCACGGGAAGTCGGAGTCCCCGTTCGTCCACATCCGGAACTTCGCGTAGCGCTGCAGGCGCAGCTCGCGGTCTTCCGAGCGCGCCGTCTCATCCTGCTGGGCGAAGTTGATCACGCGCATGGCGATCTTCTGCCGGTCCTTCTTGGGAACCGCAGAGGACTTGCGATGGCGCTGGCGGAGGACACCGTCCTCGGAGTCGGCTTCGGGCATCGGGATTTGTTCAGCCATGATCAATCCTCAAGGCGTCGCCGGGTGGCCCCAGAACGCATAGCAGACCAACCGGGGGGTTGGATGCGTAGTCGCGGAAGTTGTCGTAGGCAATTGGGGTGTGCTCGGATTGGTCGAGGATGTGTCGCGCCGTGAAGACATGCCGCCTGAAGGTCGCCACGAGATTTTCCGGCGTCGGCTTGCAGTCCGGACCAGAGCAGAGTTCGTAGTCGCTGTAGCTCCCGGATTGGAGGACGACCCTCGCGCGTCGCATGTTCTGCATAGGGCCCTCTCGCCCCACAATCGGTTCATCGCATAGCACGCAGCATCCCCCCCTGCGCGGCGTCTCAGTCGACATCCGGCAACCTCATGGTCGGGATCTTCTCCCGGACCTCTTCGACAAGCGCGTTCAGGCGATTGGCCCACTCCGCGCAGATATCCTCGTGCAGCCGGTCGCGGTCCCCGAGGAACCGTTCGACTGCGTAGTGGCAAGACTCGCAGTAATCGAGCGGGTCGATGATCCCGAGCCGCTCGAGTTCCTCCGAGGGGTTGCCACACCCGTCGCAGATTGTTTGTGTCGCCATCAGGCCACTCCCTTTTGCAGCACTTCGTAGAGAACATTGACTTTGTGTGTCGCCGTGCCACTCGCCCGCATGTACAGGTCGTCCGTCGTCTCCGACAGGATGATGTGCGGGAACGGCGACTGATGGGCGGCGGTGTGCGGTCGAAGAACGGTCGTGGCGACCGCATACAGTTCCGCCACCAACTCCTCTGGCGAGTTGGTCGTGACGGTGACGTAGTAGAGCCGCGCCGCTCCAGAGTTGTTGTACGAGACGATATTCAAGATGCGGTAGACCTCCCCCTTCGGAGGAGCATCCAGAATCTTGACATCCGTGGTCCCGTTGAGTGCGACCAAATTGTCCCGGAAGGACCGCGCACCCGTCTTGTCAACGATCTCGTAGCAAGCCGTGATAACGGTCGCGCCCGTACCGCTTAGACGGACCTCGTATCGCTGGTCCGTATCGTCCAGGATGGCGATCGTCGGATATTCCGCCAGTGAGTCAGTGTCTTGGCGAGAACGGACAAACGCCTGATTGTTGTTGCACGTCGCGCCGAACGTGATCTGATTCGTCGATGCCGTCTCGTCGAAGATGCGGCCCCACAGATTGCGAGCGGCACCGGAGTTGTTGATCCCGTTGAGCATGTAGAGGCGGTAGCTGACGCCCTCTGGAGGTGCAGCGAGGGCGGTGACATTCGTCGTCCCGTTCGTCGTCACGGTCGCGCGGGCGTGCTCGTAGTTCTCGAACCCACCCGTCTGGGATTCGATATAGCCACGCGCGCCCCTAGAACGCCGCATCACTCAGGCTCCCATCGAATCGCCCGGACGGAGGTGGCGAGTTCGGACTTCTCGTCCTTGTCGCGCATCGTTGCCGCTTCGACCTTCTTGGCGGACAACTCGCGCATGGTTGCTGAAGCATCACGCTCCGCTCCCCGCGTGAGTTCCAGCAGTTCCTGATGCCACACGTCGGTCGCCGTGCCGTCGCCGTTGTCCTGATACCGCTCCTGACTGAGCAGCATTGAGACGAACGCATTGAAGGTCGGCCGGTCCACGTCAGCTCCCGTTCGGAATCAGCAGCAGGTCGAACGTGCCCGTCACCGTTGCGTTGTTCGCAGAGGATGTGTTCGTTATCTCGATGGCTGTCTTTTCAGTGAAGCGGATAGGGAGGGTGTGCTCGATATTCTCCGTCACCTTCTCCGCAATATGAACCGGCTCCACGGTGCGGCTTGCACCGAACTCGACGGTCCTCACCAGCCGGAAGGTCGCAGCAGCATTGGCGGCAACATCCACGTTGCTCACCGTGAACTGGTAGAGGAGCCCGTCGAAGTTGTCCGGAATCATGTAGCAGGCGCTCATGGTCTGCTGCTCGACGAGATCAATCACCGACACGAGATCCGTCAGCGGCGTATCCGGGATGCCGTCTGCGTTTCCGTCCGTGGAGTCAATCCCGGCGTAGATGTTGCCGGACGATGCGGTGGAGGTGGGGTACATCCGGTTGATCCAGAAGATCGTCTCGGAGCCAATCTGCACGAACACGGTCCCGCCTGCGGATGCAGCACCCAGCGCCACATCCACCGACTTCGACTCGTAGCTGGCGTTGATGTACTCCACCGTGATCGAGATGCCGTCGTTGTCCGAGCCGTCGTTCTCGTCGTCGCTCGACAGGTAGAGCGCGGCGGCAGTCGATCCAGGCACCGTGAAGCACCGAATCGGCCCGCCGAAATCGCTGACGTCGGAGACGGAATCCGCCGTCGTGTCGCTGTCCTGGTTATGACCGAACTTGTTGACCGTGAAGGCACCCTTCATCGGGTGCGATCGGCCATCGTCTACGTTCAGCCAGCCCGCAGCCGCGCCAACCTCAAAGGATGGGATGTGGTAGTCGGTGACGCGGGTTGCAAATCCCATTAGCAATATGCAAAAGAGGGCGACGAGGCCCACTCCTATGACGTTGTAA
>Ga0255047_10002511_pt1 | contig 12074 bp, 16 predicted proteins | sample JV7_2_1_MG_FD_183640 | JGI IMG/M metagenome (GOLD analysis project Ga0255047, IMG submission 183640) | Seawater microbial communities from Jervis Inlet, British Columbia, Canada - JV7_2_1 | ecosystem: Environmental > Aquatic > Marine > Inlet | place: Canada: British Columbia | collected 2016-10-06
TCCGAGCAGCAGCAAAGCGACATGCTCCACTCCAGTATCCTGATGACCGCTCGGCCCTTATCGAGAAGGCGTGTTCTGCACCCGATGGTTGTATCTCGGCAGGCCAAGGAGGTGCGGGGTGAGTGACACAAGCGAATGGGACCCCGGAGATCCACCAGAGGTGACGTGGGACTTCAAAGGCCCGACACTTTGGGAGCGGATACGGCAGTTCTTCTCACGGCAGAAGTGTGACGGCTGTTCCGGCAACTTCCGTCTTGATCGGGTGATGCCAGTGAGTGGTGATGCTTGGCTGTGTGAACCGTGTTTCCGGCGATGGTATCCAGAGTTTGCAGCCAAGGAGGTGCAGGGTGAGTGAGCCCACAGACGAGCAGCAGATCGAATATTGGTCGGAGCGAGCAAGGCACGCCGAGGCCGAGATCGAGCGGCTGCGGGCAGCGGCAAAGTATTGCGAGGACAACCATTGCGACGTGGATGAGATCGAGCAGCTGCGGGCAGAGTTGCTGCGGGCAGGGCAACATTGGGCAGCAGGGTAGAACGTCTGGTCGGTAGGGAGGTGCCACAATGAGCGACAACACAGCCGAACGAATACGAGCACTCACCGACACCGGCGATCCCGCGCGGTCCATCGAGAACCTGCTCCGCGAACTCTCGGCGTCAAGCCTGGAGAAGGCCGTCCTGCTCTGCGAGCGCTGGCCGTGCCGGTGCAGTGTCCGATATCCTTCCACCATCGACTACCACAGCGAGACGTGCGAGAAGTTCACGGCGACCGCGATCGGCGAGCAGATAAAGACCCTGGTGGAATCAGTAAGGAGCGGCCCCCTCGATGGCGAAGAAGCACAGCAGCCTGGAACGAACCCTCAAGACACTCCGATCTGATCCCGCCTGCATCCGCGCACTCAAGGTCGAGCACTGGAACCACTTCGCGAAGAAGAAGCAGGACCTCCTGGGTGGTGATGTCCTCGCCCTGTATGTCGGCGGCCTGCGGCTGGTGCAGGTCACCGACATGCAACATCGCGCGGCGCACGTCCGGGCCGCCCAGGGGTCCGTGGAGGTTCGGGACTGGCTGCTGACAGGCAACCCCTTCGAGGTCTGGGCCTGGCGAAAACTCAAGGACGGCAAGTACCACGTCGATATCACGGCGGTTGCCGAGGGCGACTGATTCCAGGCTATGATGTGGGCGACCACCTGCCCCAGCCCCGACCGATCGAGGTTATCTCATGGCTGAAGAATCCAGGGCTGGAGAGGGTGCTAAGGCATTCGGAGGTATCGCGATGCTCCTCGCTTTGGTTGCTGCAATGGCTGCCATTATTCGGCCCATCCACGTCCAGCTTGCTGCCCTGGAAGAGAAGATCGCCAGCCATCAGGTAGGCGATCATCCAGCGGTGCAGACCGAACAGATCAAATCCCTGCGCAAGGATACGGATCGGATTGAGTCTCATCGGTTCTCTACAGATGATGCCGCTCAGTGGGAGCGGCTCAAGGCGCTAGAACGGGCGGTCTATGGCAAGGCGGTAAAAAATGGGCCATCTAATTAGCCACGCATGGAAATGGGTTAGCAACCACCTGATGCACGCCCTCTTCCCGTGGCTCTACTGAACAAGAGAGAACACATCATGCACTCACTCGCACAAGACGCCAGCACGATCGAGAGCCTCACGACGGCAGGGTCGGCACTCTGGACGATAGTCCAGGCCAACGGCATCGCAGCACTCGTCGGGGGGTTGGGTTACCACCTGTGGCTCCGGCGTGGGGCCAGACTGAAGGCGAAGCGATGAGAAGTCCGACATTGTGGATCGTTGCGACGGTCGTCGTGATCGTCACCAGCGCCACCATTCCGAGCTGCTACACCGGCCAAGCGGGACCCGCCGACGACCCGACCGTCGTCGCCGACGTCTACTCTGAGACCGAGTCGATGATCCGCTCGATGCAGCAGGAGGTCATCCTGATGGAGCAGAAGGCGATCACCTCGCCCCTGTCACCGTCCGAAGCTGCCGAGCTCGCCCGAAGCAAGGCCCGCCTCGCAGGGATGCAGCGGCTCCTCGATCAGAGCAAGACCGACGCAGCAGCAGCAGACCGCCAGCCCGACGCCGGTGACGTCGTGAAGGGGTTCACGAGTCTCCTGCCACCCCCGTTCAATATCCCAACGGGGATCGTCGTCGGGGGTGTGGCCGAGTGGATCAGGACCCGCAAGAAGCGGACCTCCTTCAACCGCCTGGTGAGTGCCCTGGACAAGGTCAAGGCGAACAACACTGACTTCGCCGGTGCCCTCAACCGTGTGGGCCCCGCCCTGAGGCTGGAACTCGGCACCGATGCCCGCAACGTGATCGCGAAGATGCGCAACGGCAAGGGCGGCTAGGATGCCTCTATGGCAACGATCCAGCTATCTCCTGAGGGCTCACGCGCGTACCTGAAGCACGCCAGACGGCTCGTAGGCCACGAGTGGAAGCTGCTGACCAAGGACGAGATCACCGCGATACTCGACGAGGACATCCCGATCCCCCAACTGGGCTGGCTGAAGCCAGATAGGACGGGCTGATGCCTCGCCGCATTCGACATTCCAAAAAGGCCCTCTTCCTCGAAGCCTATGGCAACGGGGGGGTTGTGACGCAGGCGGCCCTCGCTGCTGGCGTTCACCGATCCCGCCATTATCAATGGCTCGAAGAAGACTCCCAGTACGCCGAGGCCTTCGATGAGGCCCAGGCGGCAGCCGATGACGCCCTCCTGGTCGAGGTCCGTAAGCGTGCCATCGAGGGCAAGGACACGACCATGATGATCGTCCAGCTCAAGATGCGGGGGCTGTTCAACGACCGGCGGGAGATCACCGGCGCGGGTGGTGGGCCGGTGACCCTGGCCGTCCTGACTGACGAGGACCGCGCCATCGCGTCGAGGATCGCCACCAGGAGGCTCGGCCCTGCCCTGCCGCCACCACAACCCCACAGCAACGGGAGTACGCACAATGGCAGCTAAGACCGCCCCCACGGCCGCAAAGCCAGCGCCCAGGGACGCCGCAATCCCCCACCTCGCCGTCCGAGCGTGCGATCCGCACGCGCAGAAGCTCGCTGCCTACTGGGTGACCCTGTGCTCGATGAGCGGCGATGCCAAGATGCTCCAGGACGCAAGGGACACGCGGAACTACTTCATCCAGTGGTGCAACCGCAACGAGAGGCCCCTGTGACGTGGCAGAAGGGCGACCCCTTGTGCTCCCAGATGGCCGTGCAGTGGCCGAGCAGGCCGTTATCGAGGCCTGTCGTGCTGATCCGGTCGCCTTCATCGAGTACGTCCTGGACGTCGAGGCCGCGCCCGTACACGAGCAGGTACAGGACCACTACACCGAGTTCGACGAGTGTGGAATCGGCCTTCATCGCGGCTGTGGCAAGACTGTGCAGACGATTGGGCGGGTGGCTTGGGAGATAGGCCGGACCCCCACCGAGCGGGTCAAGTACATCCAGGCCAACGATGGCGAGGCCTCGAAGAGCGTCGATACCATGCGGCGCATTGTCGAGAGTCCCAGATACAAGCACGTCTACCCCGGCCTTATGCACGATCCCACCTGCTGGGGCAAGACCGCCTTCCGCTTCCTGACTGATGTCGTCCAGCGAGACCCCACGGTGGAGGGCTGCGGCATCTTCGGCCACGCGGGCGGCCGTGCGACGACCTTCTTCTTCGACGACGTCTGCGACCTGGAGAACGCCGTCCGCAAGCCAGCACTGCGTTCACAGGTCAAGGAGGCCTACCACAACACATGGAGGAAGATGCTGACCGGCGACCGCAGGCGCGTCTGGTGCATCTTCACGCCCTGGCACGTCGATGACCTGACGGCCGAGTGGCGTGAGGCCTTCACGAAGGCGGGCACGCTGCTCTGGGTGCCGGTGATCGGCCACGCGAGCCCGTGGCCTGAGATGTTCTCCGAGGAGTGGCTCGCCCTGGAGGAGGAGCGGAACCCCATCGCCTACGCGAGGGCCTTCCAGCTTGAGCCCCTGAGTGCTGAGGTGCTCGTATGGCCCGCAGAGTGGATCGAGGCGGCGTATTTCACCGACAGGCCAAAGTACGCTCAAAGCGGCCAGAGGGCCGTCACAATGGACTTCGCGTTCAGCGAGAAGCGGATGATTCCAGCCAAGGGCAGCAGCGATCCCGACTGGAGCGTGAGCCTGTTCGGCCTCCTGGACGGCAAGGGGCACGTCTGGGTCGAGGACATGATCCGGCAGCGGACTGGCTTCCCGGCGTTCAAGCGGGCGACCCTGCTGCGGGCGAATGCCTACGGGGTGAGCAGGGGCCGCGCCGAGGCCGTGGGTGGGCAGCGGGGCCTGGTGCAGCAGCTCAACGAGGACAGTGAGTTCCCCATCGAGGCTGTGGACAGGGTCAGCGACAAGGTCTTCCGTGCCGCCGGTCTCCAGTCCTTCGTGAGTTCGGGGCGGTTCCACGTTCAATGCACACGCGGCGCTGGCGGCGTTCTGCGGCCCCTGCCTCAACTCCAGGCACTCGTGGACGAGATGGCGCTCTTCCCGTCAGGGCAGCATGACGACACCGTGGATACAGCGATGGATATGATGGAGATGGCGATGTCGGGCAAGGGCCCGATCATGACCGAGCTGCGGCAAGGCGCCCCGACCCTCCAGACCGGCTCACACTTCGGGCCTATCTACCCCCACCTGCCGAGGTAACCCAGATGGCAAAGCGAGCGAGCACAAGACGGGCGAGCAGCAAGGAGATCCGGGACGCCGAGGAGCGAGGCCGCGCCCAGGAGCGAAGCGGCGGGATGCTCGGAAGCGGCCGCAACGGCTCCAGCAGCGACCGGGGCGGCTTCAACGATCCACTGCCGAGCGACCCGCCGAAGCTGTACGACAGTGTCGCCGAGGTCATGCGGGGCATCATCCGCCTGATCGCTGGCGTGCTCATCAACTCGGACATCGCCTTCCGCCAGGACCGCGACCTCCAGCGGATGATGCGCAACGACCCCGACGTGATGGGCCCGCTTCAGCAGCGCCAGCTCGCGGTCGCGATGCTCGACTACGACATCGTGCCGGAGGACGAAGGCGACAAGACGCAGAAGGAGCAGGCCGACAAGATCAAGTCGCTCATCACGAAGCACATGCGACGGCCCACCGACTTCCTCCGTCACATGAGCGAAGCGGTCTGGTACGGCCCCGCCGGTGCCAACATGATCTACGAGCGGGTCAAGCACAACGGCAAGAGCAGCAAAGGCAAGAAGCGGATCGACTCGCTGGTGGCTCCCGGTCAATGGCGGCCGTTCCACTCGGACACGCTGCTCTTCACGGAGTGGGGCGACCTCGGTATGCGGGTGGGCGTGCGCTACCCCGGCGACAAGGTCCCGGTGTGGGATGGACTCGGTCACCTGTTCTCGACCGTCGAGCGCGAGGCCGTCGTGCTGCATACCTGGATGCCGCAGGGCCCTGAATACGAAGAGCTGGAGCATGGGCGTTACCTCTATGCGGGCCGTGGCATCCGCGACGTCGTCTGGTTCCAGTGGCTCATGAAACACAAGGCCCTACAGCTCTGGATGACCTGGCTGGAGCGGTACGGCATGGGGACACGGGTCGCGACCTACCCAGACGGCAACCGCGCAGGCAAGACGGAGATGACGACCGTCCTGCGCAACCTCCTGGGTGACGTGTCCGTGCTGCTGCCGGACGACTCCTCGGACTCGGCGAACGGCAAGAGCCGGTACAGCCTGGAGGTGCTCGACCACGCGAAGGGATCGGGCGGGCAGAAGGTCTTCGCGGACCTCATCGAGGGATACCTCGCCGGGCAGATCAAGGAACTCATCATCGGGCAGAGCGCGACGACCGAGGCCACGAACACGGGGCTGGGATCAGACGTGGGCACCAGGCACGCTGAAACCTTCTGGCGGCTCATCAAGTACGACGCGAGTGTGCTCGCGGACAGCCTGACGCACGAGTTCGTCCACCGGCTGCATCGGATGTGCTTCGGGGAGACCGACTACATGCCGCGCTGGTCGTTCAGCGTCGAGGACGTGGACTCGGAGAAGTTCGTGCAGGGCGTGAAGGCCTACGTCGAGATGGGCGGCACGGTGTCGGATCGCCAGGTCCGCGAGCGGCTCGGTTTCGACGAGCCGGAAAACGACGAGGACACGCTCGGCGGGCAGCAGGACATGATGGGGATGATGGGGCAGGGTGGGCCTGGTGGTCCTCCTCCTGGCGGTGGTCCCGGTGGCGCAGGCGGGCAGACGCCGCCATTCGCAGGGCAGGGCAACGACATGCAGGCCAAGGCGAAGGCGGCCCTGACGCAGGGGCAGGCAGGATCGGCGAGGGGCGTCTCTAAGCAGTTCGGCCGCGAGTGGGACGAAAGCAAGCACCCCAGAGCCGACGATGGCAAGTTCGGCGAAGGAGGTGGAGGTGGCTCGGACCCTACGAAATCAAGCGGCGGGCGATCAAGCGCTTCGGAGCTGGGAGTCCGGCGTGAGGCGAACCGCCTCTTCAAGCTGACGGCACGGGAGAACGCCGAGAGATCGGCCCTGATCGACCCTGGCGGCAAAGTCGTTGCTCGTGGGCCCAAGGGGACGGTCGCCACGACGATCAACCGCCTGGAGGGCAAGGTCGATGCCCCGCACTCGAAGAAGAGCCTGACGCAGGAGAGCTACGCGCCTGCCGGATCGCTGACTCACATCCACAGCCACCCGAATACGTCGAGCTTCAGCGATGGCGACTGGGGCGTCTACATGAAGAGCAGCATCGGGCGGGCCGTGGTGATCGGCAAGGAGGGGCGTGCGTTCAGCGTGACGAAGCCCCAGGACACGAAGATGCCGACCCCGCTCAAGGTGCGCGACCGATACAACGCGATCCTGGAAGAGGTCGAGGGCAGCCTGGAGAAGGCCGAGGGGCAGAAGATCGACGACTGGGTGGATGACGTGATCGAGAACACGAACCAGCAGCTCGCCGAGGAACTGGGCTGGAAGTTCGAGACCTTCCACGTCTCGGACAAGTTCGCTCGCGAGTTCGTCGAGGACGATCATCGGCGTGACCAGGACGGCAAGTTCGCGGACAAGGAAGGCCGCACCGGCAAGCCGGACAAGACGAAGAGCCTCGACGAGCTTCAGGCCGAGATGGACCCGACCGAGTTCCGCAATATGCTGCGGGAGCGGGCACGCAAGGAGGCGAAGCATAAGCAGAACCCCAGGCAGCGGTGGGCGACCCTGAAGAACGCGAACCGGATGGCGGATATGGATGGCCGGGCCCTGGAGATCGCTGACGAGTTCGCACGAGGGCTATCGGTCGCGGACATGAGTGAGCAGGACGGGATCAGCACGATGGCGCGATACCGCAACGTGCTGACCACGATGCCGAAGGCCGCCGCCGGGCGGCTGCTGGTGGACCGCTACGAGCACCACCCGGACCCGAAGGAGGTCGGCGAGGCGTTCCGACGGGAGGGCGGGAAGATGAAGGACGGGTATAGCTGTGGCGGGTTCTACCAGTGGGCGCGGGGCGATCATGGAGGGACACTTCACGCGAACGCACCAGACTCCCCGGAGTTCATTCTCGCGCACGAGCTGGGCCACGCGATGGACGGCGAGCTGCGGAAGCTATCGACGGGGACCGTTGTCCCAGCGTCACGGAACAAGTTGAGCGATACGCCGGAGTTCACGGCGGCCTTCGACGAGGAAGCCACCGACCTCAGCGACTACGGCAGCCAGAGCCGCGTTGAGCACTTCGCCGAGATGTGCCGCGCGTTGTACGCCCCGGACCCGAATCTCGCGGGCACGAAGGACCCAGGTGCCGGGGGGCGGCGCAAGGCGATGCGGCGGCAGTGGAAGACGCTCGCCACGTTCACGCCCAAGACGTGGGCCTTCTTCAAGGAGCGGGGCCTGCTTCCTGATGCAGCCCAGAAGATCAAGGCCCGCACCACGGAGGAGCAGCTCGCGCACAACCGATGGAAGTCACAGCGGCGAGAGAAGGAGATTGACGTCAACCTCACGAAGAAGCAGAAGGCGATCGACGAGCAGCGGGCCAGAGCGCGGCCCACAATTTCAGAGAGTGGGCGGGTGTCGATCGAGGCTGATCTGGACCTCCGACAGGCAGCGCTCGACGCAGAGGTCAAGAGGAACCGGGACCGTCGCGAGCGGGTGAAGAAGCAGCGGGCCCAGAACAAGGCTGACATGGAGGCGCTTCCCTGATGGCACTTCTCTCCAGGCTCTTCGATGTCGCCTCGGTGAACGATGACGTCGCGGGCGACCTCGTGCTCGACGAACGGGCCAGCCAGTTCGCTCGCGAGTTCCGCGAGGAAGAGCACCCCCGCGCCGAGGACGGCAAGTTCGACGTGAAGGAGGGGCGCAGCTCCATCAAGGAGAAGGAGTCGTCCGAGGAGTTGGAGACCGCGATCCGCAAGTGGCTGAACGTCTACGACCAGGATGCCGGGCCGATCTTCGAGGCGATGGAGGGTCTTGAGGGCGACGAGCGACATGCGGCCCTGCGTGCGGCGAGGAACTCGCGACTGGAGACGACGACACTCACGAAGAAGCAGCGGGTCGCGAGAACGAAGCTACCGCCGGACGAATGGAAGGCCGCTTCAGAGAAGGCCTGGGCTGAGAACCGCGAGCGCAACGCGCTGCGGGCGATCAAGAAGGCCCGCGAGCAGTTCGCCGATACGGCGCTGCGGGCCCCACGTATCAAGGCGACGACGGCCCGGCTGCGGCAGTTCAACCGTGAAGCCGACCTCAGCGGCGCGAAGCTGGAGGTTGCCGACACCGTGGCCGAGGGCCTGGCGAAGTCGTTCTCGGACCTCGAAGATCGGGAGATCGACGACCGGGAAGCGACGACCAGGATGAGAAGCCTCCATAGCGCCCTCAGCATGATGCCCACGGCGGTCGCCGAGCGGATCATCCTGTCGAGCTACACGCATCACAAGTCGATGGAGGACGTGGGCAAGGCCTGGAGCGGGCGACTTCGGAAGGGGGCGCAGATCGGCGGGTTCTACGCCTTCTCGACGGTCGATGCGTCAGGCAAGAAGCGGGGCGGCTACCTGCACTCGAACGACTGGAACTTCGAGCAGGTGATCATTCACGAGCTGGGCCACGCGCTCGACGGGAAGCTGCCGCCAGCGGGGGCAGGCGAAAAGACCATGCCCAGCGGCGCTGTGATAAGCACCGTCGGCGGCAACAGCGCCCGCAGCAACCGCCTGAGCGGCACGCCGGAGTGGGCCGAGGCCTATGCGGTGGAGGCGAAGGGCAAGCGGGACAATCCCTTGGGCGCATACGCCTCGACAACGGCGGTCGAGCACTTCCCGGAGATGATCCGCGCGGTGTACTCGCCACCGGAGGAAGACGACTACGGCCGGACGCGGCGAGCGAACCGGCACAAGCTGCGTGAGGCCCAGCTCAAGCACGGCTCGGCGAAGACGAAGACCACCCAGGCGAAGTGGGCGGGGAAGGTGAAGGACTGGGAGCACGTCATCGCCCACGAGCCCAAGGACCCGACGAAGCCCGCCCCCCTTGAGCGGCGCAGGGTCATGAAACGGCAGTGGACGACCTTGGCGACTAAGATGCCGAAGTCCTGGGCCTTCTTCAAGAAGAACGGACTCCTGCCGGATGACGCGATGAAGATCAAGCCGATGACGAAGACGCAGCAGATGATCTCCGAGCACCGGGACGAGATAAAGGCCGAGCGTAAGGCGCTCAAGGTACACGAGAACAACCTGAAGTCTGCCGAGCGGCCGGACAGCGGATTCAGCGAAGCGGCGCAGGGGGAATTGAGAGATCTCGTGAAGGCGGTGCGGGAGAAGGTCGAAGCACGCCAGCGCATCATCAAGGATCTCCAGGACCCGATGCGCGAGACCCACGCCCGCGAAGAGGAACCCGATACCGATCCCGTCATCAAGCCGATCTTCAGTGAGCCGGTCTATGACGGCGACCAGATGGGCGACCTGATCCTGGACGAAGGAGACGACGACGACGATGAGCCAGTGGACGAGTAGGCAGTCCGGCTACCGGCGTGGCACCGACGCGGTCAAGTACGGCAAGGGTGGGGCGGTGACGCCGGTTCCCGCGATCCCTGTGACGCCCAAGGGCGGTAAGATGCCCACGCTCACGGCCAAGGGTCCCGTGGAGACGAAGAAGTGAGCCACTGGGCGGTCGTCGGAAGCGGCCCCTCCGGCAAGCACATCGGCGAAAGGGATCTGCTCGCGCCGACCGTGGTCGTGGTGAACATGGCCGTCGAGTACATCCCGCCGCAGTGGATCGACTACCACCTCTTCCGGCATCCCAGGCTGCATCGCTTCTTCGACCGCCTCATCGAGCACGACGTCAAGCTCCTGTCCTTCCCGGACTGGCACGAGAAGGAGAAGCAGAAGAGCGAGCGCCTCACCGAGCCGCCGGAGTGGATCGGCAAGGTCGGGATGCTCGAATCGCGGGACGAGTGGCTGAAGGACAAGAACGACCGCACGATCACCTGGGAGCGGGGGACCTACTCGCCGTACCGAGATCCGATCGGGCCTCAGGCCGTCCAGTTCTGCGTGAACAACGGCGCGACCCTGATCGAGTGCTGGGGCCTGGAGGGTGGCCCGTGGAAGTTCGTGGAGTACGACTCAAGGACCCAGAAGGTGCTGACGGCCAAGAATCGCGGGCGGGAGTCGCTCATGGACGCGGCCAAGTACCACAGGAAGATCATCCAGGCGGTGATCGACGAGTGCCCCGACGTGGAGTTCATCTTCTACGGCGATCTGATGTACGCTCTGGAGGGGGACAACGTCAGGACTCAACCGTGGCCCAATGGCACGTCATAGGCAGCGGACCTTCCGGCCACGGCATCGACCGCGAGCAGCTATCGGTCGGGTGGATCGTCTGCGTGAACACGGCCGTCCTGCGGATTCCGCTGGACCTCATTGACTTCCACCTCTTCCGCACGGCGAGGCGGTGGCAGAAGTTCCCTGAGCTGGTCGCCCACGACGTGACGCTGGTGACGTTCAGGCACACCGAGGCCGAGGGGTGGCCGCCGAACCGCAGGCCGGACGACAAGCCGCCAGCGTGGGCGGCGGGGGTGGAGATCCTCGACGTCGATCCCGACCAGCATCCGACACCGGAGGCGCCGGTGGCGACTTGGAAGCGGGGGACGTACTCGCCCTTCCGGGACCCGGTGGGTCCGCAGGCGGTGCAGTTCTGCGTCAATAACGGGGCCGACCTCGTACATCTTCGAGGGCTGGAGGGCGGGGATCGCGGCCATGACGGCCTTCCTGCCGATGAGATACAGGCCGACGCCGTCCGCTACCACGCCTACATCCTCCAGGCGGTCGTGAACGAGTGCCCAGATGTGACGTTCATTCAGTACGGCAAGCCGCTGTATCGCCTCGTGGGCCCGAACGTGGAGGCGGCGTGATGCCGACCCCTGGCATGGACTGGGCGGTGATCGGAAGCGGGCCCTCCGGCTTCGACCTGACGATCCACGAACTGCGTGAGCGGACAGTGCTCGCGGTCAATACCGCCATCTGCCGAGTGCCCTGGGAGTCGATCGACTACGCCCTCGTGAAGGACTACGACGTAATCACCGGCTGCGCGGGCATCGACGGCGACCTGTATCCGATGCTGCTTGCCTCTGGCGTGAAGCTGGTCGGGTTCAACGCGCCGCGCGAGATCATGGGCCGAGCCCTCAGCATGAGGAAGGGCCGCCCCGCCTGGCACACGAAGATCGAACTCCTCCGGTCGCTGATCGTGGACAACGACGACCCCGGCGGCGACGGGTGGGCGCCGATCGACCCCGGCTACCACGCCGACGGCTGGAACCTGCACGGCTGGCGGCTCGGCCGGTACACGCCTCCCTGGGACCCGGTGGGGGCGTGCGCGATTCAGTACGCGGTGAACAACGGAGCGGACTTCATCGAGGTCTGGGGATATGAGGGCTGGTCGGATCTGAAGATGGGATCGGGCCGGGACAAGATTCGCGCGACGATCAGCGAGCGGTACTACGCCACGCTTCAGGCGGTCATCACGGCCTGCCCTGGCGTGCTGTTCAAGTTCAACGGTGACCTGCGGTATGATCTGACCGGCGACAACCTCATCAAGGAGACCAGACCATGATCCCACCACCACCACCACCACCGCCACCGGAGCC
>Ga0255047_10002512_pt1 | contig 12073 bp, 16 predicted proteins | sample JV7_2_1_MG_FD_183640 | JGI IMG/M metagenome (GOLD analysis project Ga0255047, IMG submission 183640) | Seawater microbial communities from Jervis Inlet, British Columbia, Canada - JV7_2_1 | ecosystem: Environmental > Aquatic > Marine > Inlet | place: Canada: British Columbia | collected 2016-10-06
CAGCCCATACGCCCGCAGAGCCCGGTACAGTCCCACCTGTGACGCCCCCAGCTCCAGCGCCGATCGCTAACGCCCTGCCTTTACCGGGATCACCAGCTCCGACACCGGCCCCTGTTACCCCGCCGGCACCTGTGCCGGAAGTGGTTGCTGGAGACACTACATCACCAGTGGGTTCGGAGCAGCCTGTGTCCGTGGAAGTGGTTACGCCCCCGGCTCCGGCTCCAGCGCCTGAACAACCCACTGAGATCGTTATCGAAGCCACTCCGGAAGACGTGTCTGAGAATTCTGATCCTGTAGAGGGTGGTGACCCTGAGCCCGCTGCTCCGGAAGAGCCGGCTGAAAAGAAGAAACGCAAACCTTCGAAGGCTGCCACGCAGAAGAAGCGTGATGCGCTAGAGGAGTTGGGCTACAAGGTCTTCTCCGATGAGGAGTGGGCAGAGCACAATGCGGAAGAGTTACCTGACCTGACCATGGCAGGAGCTGTGCACGAAAGCCTGACCGAGAGAATGGTAGCACTGCTCAAAGAGTTGGACCAGGTGAAAGAACATCTCGTTGCAGATGCTGAGGCGAAGTGCGCTGAGTTATCGGACAAAGAGATCATCCAACGAGCTGCTGGTTTGATGCTTGCACAGGCAGGAGCTGCGGAGTAACTATGGCAACTGTAATAACACTAGATGCGGCCTTTAGAAATATAGGGGTAGCCGTCCTGTGCAATGATACAGGATCTTGGGAAATTCTACATACCGAAACGATTCAAAACTCTAAGCAGAGCAAGAAGATGAACATCTATGCGGTGGACGATGATGTCCGCTGCATGCGCATCATTCTAGACCGTTTAGAGATCCTTCGGAATATGTTTGAACCTAGTGTTATTGCTGCCGAGTTCCCCGTAGGGAGCCAAAGCTCATCAGCAGCCCGATTGCTTGGGTGCGTAACTGGTCTAATCACAGCCTGGGCCCATCCTCTGGATGTCCTGCTTATTCCTATACAGCCTCAAGCCGTGAAGGACTACGCAACGGTGCAGACAGGAATCAAGAAGCCTGGAAAAATGGACATCCAACGGCTGGTCTGTAAGATGTATCCGAAGAGCAACTTCCCTGAGAAGTATCCGCACAAGGATAAGAAGCCCGGTAAATTCGCCGGTGTGTTTGAGCACATCGCCGATGCGTTGATCGTCTTTGAAGTGGCTAAGGCCAGTCCATTCATGCACAGCATAAATCACCAATAAGTGAGTGCTTCGAGGGTGGGTAACTTGTAAAGTTGTCGCCCTTGAGGTATCTTTTAGGTACTACAACAAAGGTCTGATTGATGTCCAAGTCTACAATATTAGCCGAATTCAGCAAGCTTGTTCTTGCCGAGATATCGGAAGAGGAGCGGCAATTACTATTGCGTATGCGCCATGGTAAAGCACTCATTGTGAGCATGGACTTATCCAGTACTATGGATGAGTCGAACAAGATCCAAGGGCACATCATGGACCTCATCAGTGCTCAGCCTAAACCCAAAGATAAGCCTAAGCCTAAGGTCAAACCTAAGGCCAAGCCGAAAGCTAAAGCTAAGGTCAAGGCACGGAAATCTACGAAGAAGACAGCCACGAAATCTAGAGTATGACAACCCAGTCAAAATTATACTGGTGCAAAAAATGTCAGAAGTACGTGGTAGCTAGGGGCGGTATCAGCTGCGCTATATGCGACAGCAAAGTCCGATTAGACGCACCCCTACATGTCTCCCCCAAGTCCTCCTGCAAAACCTGCGGGAGATAAAAGTGCACGCGCGTGCACTTTCCTACACTAACTATTTTATGGAGGTACACATATGTGTGCTACAATTACAGCAACCCTGAAGAAAGACGGAACCCCTGAGCTTAAAATGGAGGGTTCCCCGAACGACGTATTACGTCTCGCCCTACATATCCAACGTGAAGCAGCCCAAGGCCTAACAGATCATAGGCAGCGTGCGATAGATGATTTCAATACAGATCATAGGCAGCGTGCGATAGATGATTTCAATGCGAGTAGGAAATAGAAAAGCCCGGTCTGACATTAGCCAAAAGGCCAGACTGGGCTCTTAGTCGCGAATCAAGAGGCATCTTGGAACAACTAGATGCAGCCACAATAGCAAGTAACCAATACATAGTCAACGTATTTGGAGAAAAATGATTAAAATTTCAGAAGCAATCGTCCGCTCACGAGATATCAGGCTCCAGCTGATATTGGATAAGAGTAATCGGTCAGAGAACAACCTGCGGGCCCTGGAGAAGTTGGACCCCCTCCTATCATTGGAAGATGATGTGATGGCCTACAACTATACCCCTGACCAAGAGTACTTGGATTGCACAGCCCTCGTGCAACGGTGGGAGATTAGCGGCATGGCCCGGGGCAAATGCTCCTTACCTGAAGTGCCTAATGGTACCCTGGTGATCCTGGGATCATCTCCTACAGTGCATAAGGGTTTCTTACTCGAGTGCCGCCAATTCGACGTGGATGTTATGACGGTCGGAAATGCATCTAAGTTCTATGCCGACGCCCGGTACTGGGTCGGTCTACATGATCCGTCCATCTACTTCGATATCCCATGTAATTTCCCTACTGCCTGCTTCACCTCTGGCAACGCTGAGGATCGCATGTGGTGTGAGGTTACGAAGAATTGGTCTAAGAAATCCTTAGGGCAATGCTCTAACATGTACCATATAGGGGATAAGTCTGGGCACTCAAGCCTCGGCATAGCTGTGGATTTGGCCGTAGCCATGGGCTACACCAACATTATCCTACATGGGGTATCGTTGGGCCTGATCGGAAACACCCTTACCCATGCCGGGTACTGGATGGATGCTGAGGAGCAACAGAAGCAAATGAACCTCTGGTCTCAGGTGGGCGAATGGATAAACAGCTACGCCACTAATCTAGCCCGTGCGGGTATCCGGCTCATCTCAACCGATCCTATAGCCCCCTGCGAGCAGGTCCAGCTGATGAGCCGCACAAGTATTCAGGCCTGGTTCAAATCAGAGTTTGAGTCCCGCAATAACCTGCGGAAGAAATGCGCCCCTATGCAGACCGGTGCGACAACCATGGCTAGGGATGCGAGGATTGTTCGACCTTTGACGGCGCTGGATCTTCGCAGACAGTGGATATTAGTATCCGCTGCCTTGCCTGACTTCAAAACTATGATTATTGAAGAGGTTCTAGCGGAGGCTCGCCAGCAAGAGAAGCAGCGGATCGGATGTACCAGCTGCAGGATGAAGACACTCCTGACACCCTTGATGGTAAGGTGGCATGCGCTATTCTTAGAGGACCCCGAGCACGTTCGAAAGATTTGGAATAAGATATTCCCAGAGACAACCCAGTACACTATGGGGAGTGAGACAATACACAAAAAGGAATAACCTCATGAAGCAACAAGAGATATTGATAGTGGCGGACTTCATGTCCATCTGGTTCTCCCACTATCATGCCCATATGCAGACACCGCTTATGTTCAATGGCCTGAATACATCGCCATTGAACGGTGTCCTCAATACGGTGCTCAGCACCATGCACAACTACAAAACGAACCGGGTTGTACTGTGTGATGATATCCGAGGCAATAAACGTTTCCGCCGTAAGATCTACAAGGACTACAAACGTAAGGACGCACAGCTAGCAGAGGACTTCCAGCCCGCAATGGATCACTCCAGGTGGGCGGTGTCTGAATTATGCAAACTGCCTCTGATCGGATGTCAGGACTATGAAGCGGATGATGTGATCGCGGCATATTGCCGTGCTGCCAATGAGAAGGGTATCTTCGTGATCGTGGTATCGAAGGATAAGGATTTACGGGTACTGGCCAATGGCGGCACTCATCTCCTTATGCAGACAGCTACGGCTGATGATCGCAAGCGGTACGGCTCCATGCGGGTTTGGACCCAACACACAGTCTGTGAGAAGTACGGGTTCCATCCCAAACGGATCTCAGACTTCCTGGCGCTGGCCGGCGATGCTGCGGATAACATTCCAGGCGTACCGGGCATTGGCTCAAATAAGGCTGCACAGCTGGTCGCTATGTTTGGGGATGTTGAAACCATCATAGCTATGCAGGACCATCTTCCACTGGGCAAGAAGCAGGCTGAGAAGTTTGCGGAGAGCATTGATGATCTACGGAAGTACAAGCAGCTTACTAGCCTGTATCCAGAGATCATTGATCAGCTCCCCGATGTGGATACATGCATATGGGAGCCGACCATGCAGGAACGGGTTCAGTATGCCGATGGGCTGGTGTCCAGTTATGGCCTGAACGTAGCAGCTCAGAAGGTCCGGGGCAGTATGCCTAAACGGACGGACTGGCAGAAGCAAGGCAATACGATACCAGACTGCATCCATCCTGACTTGGAACTCCAAACAGACGGATTCATATTTTGAATAACAAACGAGGTACTGACTACATGGTCGGTGATACCTTGCGTTGGGACATGGGCCAACACTCCCCTGCAGTAAAGGAGGAGGTTGTGCTCGTGTGCCATCCACCAGGTGGTAACACCTTCGTCTTTGCGGCATCTAAGCCTGGCGTGCACATTCTGTATGTTACGGGCTCAAGAGCCATCTCTAGATTACGCATTGCACGATACACGCCAGACGAAGTATACCTGGCCATCACCGAATACTTAACCGCTGCGGCGAAACCCCGTAAGCGGAAGCGAACACCGAAAAAGCAGCGGCCCGTAAAACAGAGGCCTACTAAACAACAATCAACTACTCCGAGTCTCCCCACCCTAAAGATGTGACCACTCGGATAAAGGACATTCATGATCAAATCCAAACTCAAACTTTCCAACCCAAACTCAAAACTCAAGAAATACCAAGGTCTATACATCTTCTCATTGCCCGCTGGGTACAGTTGTCCGACGGCAAAGCTATGTAAGTCCCAGGCTGATCGAGATACGGGCAGAGTATCGGATGGTAAGGATACCGTCTTCCGGTGCTTTGCCGCATCGACGGAGGCATACAGTGGTAACTATCGAAAGATGGTATGGCACAACTTCGACGAACTCAAGAAGGTACAGAAGAGCCAAGAGAAGATGGCCGCCCTCCTTGAAGACAGTATCCCTACAACTGCTAAGTACCTACGAATGCATGGCGGTGGTGACTTCTTCAATGAAGCCTACTTACGTGCCTGGATGGACGTGGCCGGCACTCGACCGAATTGCCTGTTCTACGGATACACCAAGCAGACCGGCCTGTTCCTAAAGTACCAGGACAAGTTCCCTCAGAACTTCCGGCTCACGGTCTCCGAGGGCGGTACTCAGGACTACATGCTCGACGGATTGCAGGTCCCTACTGTGTCCGTTGTGAATCATCCTGACGATGCGGAGGAGCAGAAGATCGCCATCGACCATGACGACTCCCATGCCATGGAAGGTAATCACTCATTCGCGGTCTTACTACACGGCACCCAACCGGCCGGGAGCACGTCTGCCGCGGCACTAAAACGAATGCGTACCGAGAAGATTAAGTTCGGGTACGGTAAAAAGAAGGCGAAAAATGGAAAAAGTTGACAAGCTTGCTGGGCTGATCCGCCTACACAAGCATAACTATTACAAAGGATCCCCCATCATCAGCGACGCCGGGTATGATGCCTTGGAAGCGGAGATGAAAGAGCTCCAGCCCGATCACCCCGTACTTGCCGAGGTTGGGTCAGAAGTCCTGACCCCTGGATCGGAGGTTCCTCATGCAACCCTGATGGGTAGCTTGGAATCTACCCAGGAGGTAGCAGAGCTTGTCACGTGGTACAACACGTATGCCAAGGGATGCGACCTAGTACTCAGCCCGAAGGTTGACGGCGCAGCTGCGTCGCTTCTCTACGTTGACGGAAGACTGATCCGGGCAGCTACCCGAGGCAACGGTACTATCGGTCAGGACATCACAGCAAACATCCTTGCAGCTCCGGACATCCCTAATGAACTGCGGACAGCTTTCACAGGGGAGATCAGGGGTGAGGTGTTTATTCGAAAGAGCGTCTTCGAGTATGTGAACAATTCCTTGCCGGATAAGAAGAAGCTGAAGAATCCCCGTAATGCAGCGGCCGGCGCCATCAAGGCTCACCACCAGGAACGGGTCCGGCAACTCTCACCTGGTTTCTTGGCTTACGACATCCTGCAGGAGTTCAAAGAGGAGCTGGATAAAGAGACGCTAGCCAAACAGCTAGGCGTTACCTATGTCCCCCTCAGCCGGATCGCGGTAGACACCTTGTCCCACAAGCAGGTGGCTGATACCTTCCAAACATGGACAAGCCACTGGGAGAATATTGTCCGCCCACAGTTCGACTTCGACATTGACGGTATGGTGTTCTCCATTAACGATTGCACCATTCAGCCCATGTGTGGTATCAAGAGCAAGAAGTACCCCAATTGGAAAAAGGTGTTCAAGTTCACAGCTGAGTCCAAAGCAACCACAATACTGGAAGTGATTCTCCAGGTGGGCCGAACCGGGAAGCTGACACCCGTGGGTATCACTGAACCAGTAATGCTGGCCGGCACGGAAGTGGACCGGGTTACTCTGCATAATTGGCATGGCGTAATGTCGAAGCAGGTACAGCCAGGTAGTCGGATCATGATGCACAAAGCCAATGACATCATTCCGAAATTGGGAGAAGTGCTATCCAACCCAGACACAGACTGGCGAGATGCTATGGAAAGTCTCGGAGCCGAATGCCCATCTTGTGGTACGGTCCCAGAGTTCACCGGTGTTGAGCTATACTGTGGTAACTACCTATGCCCTGGGCAGAGCGCAACATGGATCGAAAACTACCTGAAGGTACTTGGCATAAAAGGTACTGGATCAAAGACACTGGATATACTGGTGGCGGAAGATCTGATTAAGTCCCCTTGGGATCTGTATGATCTCACTGTTGAGTCCATGCACCCCCACATCAAAGGTGCTCGTGCGCGGAACCTGTTAGAGGGTTTACATTCTCGTAGGAGTGCACCCTTGGCTACATTCCTCCAAGCACTGGGTGTACCTAGTATGGGTAAAAGCGCGTCCGTTACTGTAGCGGAGCATTTCTGCAGTTTGGACGAAGTTCTACATGCCTCTGTTATGGATCTGAAGCGGCTGGATGATATCGGTCCAGCCACCGCCACTAATATTGCTACCCACCTAGACAAGCTCTCGGATGGCATCAAGCATATTGTAGGCCATGGGTACCTGATCGTGGAACCCTTTGTTCAGATCCAAGGAAGCATGACCGGAGTGATCGTTTGTATCACTGGTGCTCTGAGTGAATCCAAGGAATCCTACTTCAAGCAGGTAGAGGCACTTGGTGGTAAGTATACGAGCAGTGTCGGTAAACGCGTGGACTACCTGGTAGCTGAGGATCCGACAGGGACTAGCACCAAGCTGAAACGCGCTAGAACCCTAGGCATTGACATCATAGATGAGGCTGAGTTTCAAGCTCGGCTGAAGGCATAACAATGGACCAACCACATATAGAGCTACCCCCAATGGGTAATATCGCATGTAAGAAGATCCAGCAACTGGAAACAACAATCCAAGAGGCTATGATCGAGCTACCAGATGATCACCCAGTACAAGAAACCCTCCAAGATGGAATTGCACCCGGGTTCTGGACAATAGACGACCACAGAGTATAGTATCAATGATCATCGAACCACCTGCCTCAACACAGGTGACCGGCCTCGTGCTCATTTAGTGCACGGGGCCGTTTTTTAACATGAAAAGTGCTTCATAAAAACGATACAAAATGACCTTAAAATCGCTTAATTTAGGGGGTTATTTCGGCATAATAACCTGAGGGTTGTACGCCACTCTCATAAACCCACCTGCCTTCTATAGCGCCAATCTTGGCGTGATATAGGCGTAACCTAATACAGCATAAGGGGATCTTATTATGTCCAAGCAACAAACAAAAGGGCTGGCCTTTCAGGTTACCCACTTGATAACAGCATTGTTCGAGATGCTGGCCCAGAGCCTTATTCTTATATTCAAAGGTATTGGCTCAGGTTTAGACAAACTTGACCAACATCAGTACGATGCATCTAAGAAGCAGACCATTGAGCGCCTATGTTCGATCGAAGGTCACGTTGAAAAAGATGCGATCACGTTGGAACACTTGCCTGAGTACATAGATTCCCTTGGTGGGATCCATGAACTACATAGAGGAGCTAGCCAGCTCTCCAGGAAAGTGTTGAAGAAGCTGGGTAAGGGCGTAAGCCTCGACCGGAAAGTTGAAATCGTTACCTGCACATCCCCCATGCTGGGTCTCTCTGTTGTATCTGTGCTCATGCCGAGCAGAGGACTAAAAGAGGCCAACATTGTGGTAAATGGTGCGAGAGTTGCGACAACCAATAGAGCAATCATAATCACCAGCTCCAACAAGGACTTCTGCCATCCGCAGCAGCACTTGGCTGACTACGAACAAGCAGCGCTAAAGCTGGTATCTAAATAAATCATAACGACCCCGGTCAGGGTCCTCACCTCCAGTGCCTCCAGCAAGAGGGCTCTGGCCAAACCGCGCTGCGCATCTACTCATTGCCTCCTAATGGGGTAGGTGCGCAGCCTTTTCTATTTTAATCAATCACAAGGAAATCGTTATGACAACCAAACGGCTATGGATCCTGGGCGCCGAAGACTCAGAGATGGACGAAATTGAATGGATCCTTCAAACTGCGGGGGAGACTGTCCTGTATGCCTGTGTTGGAGCAGATCGTGTAACGCAGGATAATGCATACCAAACAACAAGTGTGCAGTGGCCTCCAAATATGCGAATTGCAGAATCGATGCATAACACATTGGCAACCTCGGACATTATCACGGTGGAATGTAAAATGGCCAAAGATTACACCTTCCCAGAGATCAGTCAGCGGATTGATCATCATGGGATAGGGGATTTTGGTTTCGACCTACCACCAGAGAAGTACCGAGAAGCATCTAGCATTGGTCAAGTGCTGCTTCGATTGCATGAGCAATATGAGTTCGCCTACGAACCCCGTAAGCATGGCGATGGTTATCGGCATTACCTTACAGCAGAAGGTGCAAAGCCCATTGAGCTGCCCGAGGAGTTTGAGAATATCGCAGCGTTGGACCACTGTCTATCAGCTGCATATAAAGGACAATGTCCCGGCATTGATCTACGGCTCCTGATAAGTCAGCGTGTCCGAGACAAGGCGCGCCAACAAGACCAAGAGGATATTGAAGTGCTGAATGACATCAATGGCGCTTTGGTGGTGATTACTACAGTACTCAGTCAGCATGGTCATATCTATGACGGTGTGGTTGATCTGCGAAATCGAGGAGTCATCCCCGAAATAGAAGAAGCATCCTGGCAATCAGGTATCGCTGTGTTGCTCACTACTCCACCGAAAGAGGGATCTCTTGATCGACATCGGAAGGTTTCCTTAATTGGTGCTTCCATGGATCAAGTGAACGCGTTTCTGGCGAATGACTTTTGCCCGGAGCTAACAGCAAAATATGGATACCCTTTTCGGGGGTGTGCCGAAGGTTACATAACCCCTAAAGGAGCATAACACCATGGCAAACTTATCTAACATTGAGATTCCGAAAGGGTATGAGTACAGTGACTTCAGGGTACCAAAAGTAGGTGATTTACTATTGGCTGATCTCTGCTCACCAGCTGTCTGCAAAGACTCGCTAACTATTCCCGCGATCATCTTGAAGCAGTCACTGGTACCGGCGAAACTCGATCGCGTCTACGTTGAGTCCATCCAGGAATGGAGAGAATGTGTTGATGCAGACAAGGATATCTCCCCAGATTTTCATTATGCCGTACTGCATCAAAGTACAGGATTTGATCTTATCCTGGAGATTGACCGCGATACATTAAGTGACCACCAAACTCTAATATACCAAGGGCAAATTAATGACCAGCTGGAGATTGATAAGCTGGATACAAAGGAAGGAGCATAGCATGCAGATTTCATTAGAGACTTGCTTGGACCTACCCTGTAGCGCCGAGCACGAGCTAAGACAGCTCACCAAGGCGTGCAATACGGAGCAGCATGTGCCCGCAGTAGGTACAACACTTCGGCTGCGGGCCGAGTCTAGTAGAGGTCCGAGCATTCATTTGGTCGTGCTCTCTGCGATGATATGCTCAAGACATGATCTGGGAACAGGTCCAGGTATAGTCTGTAGCGTGTCGTGTGGCTTACCCAATGGTATGACCGTGGAGGAGTTCAAACAAAGAGTGGCCCAGTATAACCAAAACACCAAGTCACTCTCAGACATATAAATCAACAAACCAAATAAGGAAGAAGAATATGATCAGACTAGTACTAGTGTTAATCGCCCTAGCCATGCTGGGGACTTGCCAAGTAAAAGCGAACGAACCCATTGATTGGCCAAAGCTCATGCAGGCCATCGGAGAACGCGAGAGCGGACTCTACAGAAACGCCTGGAACAAGCTTGAAAGAGCTGCAGGCATTTACCAGATGCGGCCGCTTGCCCTGAAGGACGCAAGTGATTGGGCGAAAGACCAGGGCGGTAAAGGTTGGACCGAGGCAGACCTGTACGATACACGCCAGGCTGCGGCCGCAATGCGCGGCTACTACATGCGCTGGCGCCATCGGGCACGGACCCCCGAAGAGTTCTGCAGGTTGTGGAACGGTGGGTCCGGTTGGATCTACAAGGCATATAAGACAGACGAATACGCAGCCAGTGTCACGGCACGGTACTACCAGTTAGTGCAGCAGAGCCGAGACCGCTCACCCAAATTGCTATAAAGCATCAGCCCGCATGGGGCCTCTTAGGAGGTACCTGTGCGGGCACGGTTGTTCTTTTAGCTAGGACGGCCTTTTTACTACCTATAACTTGAGGTTGATATGAATGACAAAAACGAATTCCCTTTATGCCGATCGGTACAGCAAGCACTGCGGGAGTACCCCATCGATGATGAGGCATATCCAGAAGAGAGGGATGCCGAATCGGAGCTGGGCCTAGTTCTGACCGCATACAATGGTTCAGACAGTGGCGCAGATGAACGGGCCTGGGGCTGGGGAGATTATCCCAGTTACCTGCAGGCTATCGCATTCAAGGTCGAAGCAGCCCTGACTGGATGCTTGACCTATCGTGGATTCGTGCAGGAGGACCTACGAATAGTAGTAGCCCCCTCTACAGAACACGACACCCACTATGTAGCCTTCAACCCTAAAACAGGAATGGTGCTGAACCATGGGTGTATGCCTGCCCACCATTTCGGACATCAGGATGGCTCTTTAGAGGATCTCGAAGCATTCTTTGAGGAGCTGGTACCACCCAAGATAAAAACAGAGGGATAAGATGGAAACATATTACGTCAACCGGTTGCTATCCGACGGGGAAAGCTGCCAGCTAGCAATCAAGTTCGTGCGTGCTGGATATGATGCTACTATCATCTGCTATGGCGCTGGGACAATAATCGAAATCAGTAGGAGCAAGTAACATGACAAACGACAAGGAGCTCCAGGGCATTATCCTGGACTCCACCATTGCCAAGGTCCAGGCGGCCCGGGATGTGCTTTTGGGTCGGTTGATACGGGCTCGGAAGCTTGCGGCTGCCAATGGACAGTGTAAGCTTAGCAGGAAACTGATTAGCACATGTAAGACGATACGAGAGATGGATCCGGATCAGCTGGCCGAGGATATCCAATCCTTGTTGGCCGGTGGCTCCACTGCTATCCTGGGAAACATCCTGGTGTATCATATGATGACCCGGGCATACAAGGAAGAGGGCATTACCTATTCTCTCTTTGGACAAGTTGTCGCCCAGACTAACTGGGCTGTAGGGATCTCTTCGATCAGCCTGGGTATCAGCGTAACAGAGTACGAGGCCTTTACTGAGGGTTTCCTGAAGAAGTATGTACCTAAGCCGGATAAGTCACCAACAGCCCGTAAATCCACCCGCATCAAGTCCACAGGCGTACCTGAGGATACTTCCTGTGCTGTACCTGGTGTAAGCTGGCACACTCAGTCTAAGAAATGGCGAGCATTCATAGGGATCCAGGGTAAGACCAAACATCTAGGGCTGTACAATAAACAAGCGGATGCTATCACTGCTCGCCTGCAAGCAGAGAGTAGTATGGGAAGAGATA
>Ga0255047_10002513_pt1 | contig 12072 bp, 5 predicted proteins | sample JV7_2_1_MG_FD_183640 | JGI IMG/M metagenome (GOLD analysis project Ga0255047, IMG submission 183640) | Seawater microbial communities from Jervis Inlet, British Columbia, Canada - JV7_2_1 | ecosystem: Environmental > Aquatic > Marine > Inlet | place: Canada: British Columbia | collected 2016-10-06
TTACCGTTTGCATCAGCTAACCGATGACAGGAAAGGCATCTGGTCTATTACGGTAAACGCGAACTGGCGCCTCACCTTTGAGTTTACGGATGGGAATGTATATGTATTGAATTATGAGGATTACCACTAATGGCCATGCACAATCCCCCACATCCAGGTGAATTTATTAATGACTCCTACATGGAGCCTTTTGGATTAAGTTGCCGTTTTCTTGCTTCAAAGTTAAATGTCGCGGCATCAACTCTGAACAGGGTTTTGAAAAAACATAGCGGTGTCAGCCCAGAGATGGCTCTTCGCCTTTCCAAGACACTGGGCCGTAGCCCTGAGAGCTGGCTTGCCATGCAGGGTGGCTATGATCTTTGGCAAGCAAGGAAACAGATGAAACTTGGCAAAGTGAAGAAAATACCTCTCAGCGCGGCTTAATACGACGTTATTCTTGTTCTCGTATCAATTTGCTAGTGTCGTAGCCACAAAATTCAAGTCGCTCGATTGAATGAGCACTGACCGCTCGTCCGGGATTTTTCTTTACCCTCTTTATTCGCCTCTTGCACTCTTGTTTAACCTTTTCTTCGTGAATTGCCATGCGTTCTGCATAAACTTCAGGCTGAATATCTTTAACTTCCAGAGTCGCAAATACGGGGTCGATTAGGTCTTTATCAATGTCAAGGTCATACACGGGTTTGCCATCCCAGTATCTAATCCAGCCACCAATACTCAATGGGGGATAATGAGTTTTACCAGGCGTCCAGCAATCATACCCAACTGAAATCGCATGTTTTTTACCTTCAACAAATGACGCCATCTCTATACGCCAGCACTCAAGCCCCTTTTTAGTTTCAAATACTACGGAGCGGGTTTCAGAGTTACCGCGATTTTTCATATACCTTTGCCATTTATCGGCTTCGCGTTGTTTCCAGCCCTCAAGAGTATTTGGCGTATTTCCGATCCAGTTTAATTGCCCCACTACACCAAATCCCATGGCCGTGTCGTAAACCAGAACATCTGAGTAGGTGTAATTTAGCGCGGCCGATATTCCCCATTCATCGGAACTGGTGTCTCGGGTTACTCGTATAGCCTCACACGGCTTTAATCGAGACCATATTTCTGGTGGGTTAAATCGTGCTCGCTCTATCTCGACAGATAAAGAGAAATCGATATTGCACGAAGTTTCAATAGTAACAGTTTTCTTCTTGAACGGATTATCAACTATGACACACGACGCCAATATACCACTCAGGACACCCGTTTTTAGAAAAACGAATACTGTTTTATGTCCTACTGTCATGGCGCAAGAAGAGTTGGGTCTGGGTAGTTATCTCGGACCGATTCCAATAGAGGTTGTTTTTGATTACTCGCACAAGATTTCCCCTGGCATAAATAATTACTATGTGGGCTATTTTCATTGAACGGGGGAAATAAATAAGGAACTGAAAAAAGACTCTCCGCAAAAGAACCATTCCCGCCGAGGAGAAATGGCATATCAGCTACCGGGTCCACCAATGGCAAGCCAAAAAATGAAGTCTCACCTTCAGGCCGATTCAGTTGGAAAAGCACATTACTAACATCCAAGTTTTTATTGACTGAGAATTTTGCTTCTTTAGCCATTTCATAAAAGTCTTGCGCATTTACAGGCGACCCGGAGAACAGCACGGTCCCAGTATCAATAGACCCATCATCACTAAAATCCAGCTCATCCATTGCTCGATAGGTTAAAATACCACCCTGGCTATGCGCTGCTATGTTAAAGGATATCTCTTCATCAATACCTTCCTGGAAAAAATTCCGCAATTGCCGCGCATTACCCGATGTCACTACTCCACCCAAATACATATCCCATCCAGTTTCCATAACATCACCCAATATCCCGTGTTCTGGATTGTAGGCTAAAACAAACTCAACCGCTCCGGTTTGCATTGCACCTTTTTGAATCGCTGCGTTAATGTCATTTTGCATGCCATTGATAAACACATAGTCGTCCGCCTCAGGGCGGTCAACCTCCCCCAGATTAAGCCAATTATCTTTGTCTAATACTAATTTTCCACTACCATCCTTGATTAACCGGGTACTGACTCGATAAAAAAGTTGGTCACCCAGAGCTAGTGCCGGCAATTCTCCATACAAGCCACCATTGTTCTCTACACCTGGGAAAAGACCTAATGTCGTGACTCCCAAAATATCAGTCGTATCGATGTGGATGCCCGCGGCCTTCGAAAAAGCTCTTATAACAGAGTTGTCGCTTTCAACATTTCTCAATTGATCCATCGATCGATAAGCAAAATAGGTCGAACGCGCATAGTCACCCATATCGTCAGCCCAGCGAACAAATGTGTTTTTATTATCCAGAAATTTTCCTTCGTTATCTGAAAACAAAAACATCCCACCCGCGGAGTTTATTGAACTGTCACTAATGTAAAAATTGGTAGTCTCGGAGTTATCTCGCGTCACCTGCTGGGCGATGGAGACGTCTCGGTTGATATTTGCGAGGCTGTCACCACCAGTTTTTTCATCCTGTCGAACACGAATACTACCTTCTCCGAGGGTGGCCAGATTTGTTTGTGCTCTATCCAGAATTGAGGAGTATCCCGATACCGTTAAACCGATGCCCCCACTGCCGTCTGGTTGCTGTCCGCTAGCCAGCGGCAGATTGCTTACCTGGTTGTTTAGCTGTTGATTTGGATTACTGCCCTGTTCATCTCCGACACTAAAACCTATATTCAGGTAGTCCGATTCCTCTCGCTCGATATCGTAGATATTGTTAAATCCGAGGGTATTCGTATCCAATAGCATATTTCCACTGTTGGCGGCCAGAACGGCCCCATCCAGCTGAGTGTGGCCACCCACCGTAGCTGAGAGCGATTCGCGTGCGGTCAGTCGAGTTTGCTGATTAACCCATGTTTTGATGCCGCTGGTACTGCCTTCGCCATAAGAGCCGGAAGCCGAAGCGCCAGCACCCGCTATTACGCGCAGATTTGCATCGAATCGACTGCCATCCGCGTCACCCGTATCCTGTAAAGAGGCGAGTGTCAGGTTTCCGGCAATCTGCAATTCCACATCCTCGGCCTCGGCATTTGCGCCTTCCAGGATGGTATCCTCACCGCTTTGAATGGTTAATCGCTGACTCACAAACAACTCACTATTTCCTTGCGTGGTGCCTCGGCGCAATAGATCCTCGTCGCCGATATTGCCGCTGGCGTATAAACCGACACCTGTCGAAGAATAGCCAAAGCCAAACTCGGCACCACCACCGTTTCCTCCGAGCTGGTAATTACTGTCTGAAGATTGTGCACCCAGGTATACCTCCCTACCTGCAATTAATTCCAGGTCTTCTCCTGTCGAAATTTCGGATCCGGTCACTGTTAAATCAACTGCAGCACGCAAGCTGGTGCTGGTTCCAGAACGCAGCGTACTCGCCTGTAATGTATCTGAAACCGAATCTATATCCTGTTCGGTAAAACTACCGCCTAATCCGACGCTTCCGGCATCCTTATTAGCTTGAAGGTTTAACCCGGCGTTGGAACTGCGATAATCACTTTCCTGTATAGCATTATTCCCCGCTGCACTGATGGTAATATCTCTCGCAATCAAACTAATATCACTTTCAGCCGACACCCAGATTCCAGTAAGGCCCAGTGAATGGTCGGCTACAAAGCCAACATCACCGCCAGAATAAACGCCAGCATTTTGGGCAGTAGAAATCATATCCCGGGTTCGTGTTGTGGAAGAAGTCACGCCCGCAAAACCCGAGACGGACGGCCCCGAAACGAAATCATCGATAGCATCGACCGATTGCAATAGATTAGATACATTGCTGATATTATTATCACCCTGACCTATATTTTCGATCGCAGATCTTGTAGACCCGAAATTATGCACCAGCCCGGCGCTGACACCGGTACGGTTTATGGTTTCTTCAAAATTATAGGTCTCGATCATCTGGTCTGCTTCAAATTCGATATCACCCCCAGCTCTCAGAAATACGTTGTCTCCTGCCACCAGATCGCCCGAGTGCTGCAAAATATTGCCCCTCGCCTCGATATCTATTCGATTGCCCGCGCTAACCCTGCTGCCGTGAACAGCATTTCGAGTGTATTCGTCGATTGTTGACCTGGTTTCAAGCCCGGCAAAGGCATCGATACTATTTCCACTGGATTTAATCTCAACTCCTAGACGGCTAACAGTATCTTCTTCCCTGGCTAAATAATAATCGCGTGCAGCTGAAACAATAATGTCAGTCGCGGATAACTCCAGATTACTACCAGCCACTACTTCAGAACCATTAATTTCTATATTTCCCAGGGAATGTAAACTTATATTGTTTCGGGCATTTAATATCGAACCTGAATATTTATTCTCTATTTCCCAATTTTTGTTATCTTTTTCTTCAGCCAGACTTAGAAAGCTATCTTTTATCGAAAATTTTAACCCGCGCTCATACTTTTGTTCGAAGGTCGCAAGTGCCTCCTCGTCACCCAATATATTGATGTTCGTCGTTCGCGCTACCGGATCCGCAATGCCAAATCCAGATTCCGCAATAATATCCTCCGCATTCAACTGGCCAGCAACCACATTAATATCACCAGCCGATAGCAACACGATATCACCACCGGTATTTATTTCGGCATGGCCCAATCGCTGAATATCCTCTGTACTAATATAACCACTCTTACTTATTCCAAAAGCGCCGCGCTTATGTTGTTCCTGCCGATGGTACTCATATTCGATTCCGGAGAGTATGTTCAGTTTATCAGCAGAGTGCAGCATGGCATTCTTACCCATATTGACGGTAGCACCTTCCAGCACCACCTCGCCGCTTTCTAATCCAGCCAGGCCGCCATAGGCGTCAATGTCCAGGTTGAGTAAGAAGCTCCCACCGCCAGAAAGCTCGGTTTGTTGCAGATCCAGTACGCGATCTTCCGTAATCCAGGTTTTCTTACGGCCGAAGGATTTCTTTTGGGTATGTTCGTAGTAATAATAATCCTCGTTGTTGACTCCAAGTAGTTGAGTCTCACCCTTGGCGATGAGATAGATATTGCCATTCTCTCCCCCACCCGCTTTCAATTGGCTACCGTAGGTAGTTAAATTTCCTTCGGACTGTATGGCGATACTGCCACCAGCATCGACTTCGGTGACCTGATGTCGGACCGTTCTGGATCGGGTAATAGTGCGGTCCACGCTACTGTATTTTTCATTGCCGGTTTTGATCGCTTGCAGTGTAATATCAAATCCGGACAAAGCGATGTCACTACCAGCTTCGATTTCGGTACCGTTAAGATACACATCCCTATTGGCCAGTAAGTTGACCGAACCGAGGGCAGTTAATTTACCAGCCACCGTTTCGTTGCGCCTGTTAATGCCGATATCGAGTGTATAGCTATGGGTGCTTTTCCGGCCGGATTCATCATGCTGAGTGGTCCAGGTGTAGACCTCGCTGAATCGATCGGTTTCCTGCCAGCTCAGGGCGTTTTGAATAATATCGCGATTCGCCAACAGGTAAATATCACCACCTGCACTATAACGTCCAGCCGTATCCACAATGTCGCGTTCAGCATTGAAAATAATATCACCAGCGGCATCGAATTTGCTGGTATCTAGAATTTCACGACCACCACTGGTTAGCCTGACAGACTTCGTATATTTACTGGAAGTGCGCTTAACCCTGGTCGAGGCTTCCTGCTCGCGCATCAGTCGAGTATTGACAATATCGTGCGCGGCAATGGCGATACTTCCACCTGATTTAATAATGCCCTGGTTTACAAAGTTATCCCCGGCTTCCAGGTAAATATCACCAGCGGTCAGTAAGCGACCGTCGAAATGAATTTCTCCACCCGCCTGCAGTACAGTCTGACCACCACTGCTCAATGATGCATCTCGACCATAACTCGCGCGTCCGTGCGCGAGAATGATTAACCCGTCTTCAGCGCTGATTTTGGCAGCGACACTATTGCCATTCACGTCAACTCCACTCACCTGAACTGCCTGGGCTTCGAGGAACACCGGTCCCTGGCCAACTATCTGACCACCTGCCTGAATATAGTCACCACTCAGGCTTAGCACCAACTCGTGAGATTCGATACGGGCGCTTTGGTAGCGGACCTGGCCATCATCGTCGACGTACCAGTTGCGTTCAGTGGTATCCTGGCTCAAATCGATGGTATCAATTATCAATCGATTTCCACCGATCAGGTTAGCGCTATTGGTAACCCGTTCGCCGCGCAGCAGTAATTCGTTATAGGCTATGATCTGGGTAAAGTGCTGTTGTGCCTGTAACTGATTATTATCCTGCCTGGCCTGAGGCACGATGAGTTTTGGAGCGTAAACAGTCTGATTAGTGGATAGGGATTGTCGATCGAATAATATAACCGCTGCGTCGATCTGATCTAGTTGCAGACTATTCGGTACCTCGCCAAAGGCGATCCCGTTGTGTGCCATATAGTCCAGCGTATTGTTATAGAGTGTGCCAAGTTGTAGCAGATTACTGCGATCACCGGTGACATAGGGCAAACCACCCGACTCGCGAATGGTATGTGCTATCAATTCGGCGAGATAGAGATCATCACCAACGACTGGTATCTCGTCCAGATCTGCCCCAATATCGGTTAAAAAACTATCGGTCAGTAGCGACAGGTCTGAATTAACCAGCGAGTCGGCACCATCGTCCCGGATGGTTTGGAAATAAGGCCCGGAATCTGTATCAGTCGAAAACCACGGCAGTTGACCGACACCTTCAATAAAATTCCCGGTATCGAGTGTATGGCCGGTGAGCGAATCGACCACGAAACCACCGTTCTCATTGGACTGCTCCGGTGCATCGATCTGCACATCGATCGCCTCGATGATACCTGTATTGCTCAGTTTACCGGTGAGTTCGATATCGATGTTATCGTGCGCGGCAATAATTCCAAACTGATTGTTTTCATTCTGGTTGCTAACGTTATCACCATGAATTGCCAGGTTGCCGCCTGCCACGATTAACCCGCCATTATTATTCAACTGTTGAACCTCAAGCTGGATTTGGCTACCGCTAATTTTGCCGCCAGACTCATTGTTCAGTGATTGAGCGTGAATCTCGACTGCGCCCAGGATGTTGGTATCCACTGTTAGATCTGAAATTACCTGCCGATTAGCTTCTTGGATGTTATCGGTCAAAACCTGGGCGCTCAATTGTTCGCCTTCCAGAATTGCGGCAATGTGCGCGTTAACCAAACCTTGCGGATTGATGATCAGTGAAGATTCAGGATTCTGATTCTGTGACAGGCTGGTGGAACTGATAATTCCGCTATTGTTCATTTCGGCAAGCAATTGCCCATCCTGGCTGTGTTTGATCTGGATAGCCCCTTCGAGCGAGGTGATCACACCGCTATTGTCCAGTAACTCGTCGACGTATAGTTCGAGTGAAGAGTTACTCTGTATCAGGTTATTGTTATTGAGTCGTTTGACATAAAGGGACCGATCTTTAAATCTGGTAATCGGTAGCGTCGCGTTACTGACCAGGCCGAAAGTATCGATATCCCATTCGCCACCAATATCGAACAGTCCGATACTATCGTGAATGTAGGTACCAGCACCGAATATCCCGAGATCACCACCTGAAACAACCCCACCATCGAGAATCAGTAAATGATCGGCTGCCGAGGTTAGTTCAATATCCTGCACTGCCTCTAGCAGGCCACGGGTATAAATATCACCCTCCATTGCACTAATCACCAGACGCCCACCACTGGTGATGTTCACATCGGTATCGAGATCGGCATTGATGGTAATATCACGCCCGACGCTGGTCGCGATCGCGGCACTGGTTTGTAAAGAGTCAGCATCGAGCCGGAGGTTATTTTCACTGACGATATGACAGATCGGATCATTACAGTTAAAGTCGACTATGCCGCCTGCACCAAACACGATATCGCTGGTCGCATCGAGCACCCCATCGCCACTTAGATTCCAGGTTAAATCACCTGCGGCAGTGCTATTACCGCTGGCGACAATATCGGACCCGACGCCATTGGTACCCACCGTGATATCACCGCTAGCGTTGGCATTTTTATAACGAATTTCCCCTTCGGCGGTGATCTCAATATCACCGGTGGTAGAAATCAGATCGTTATCGAGCGTGACACCGACACCATTTTCAGTAGCCTGGATATATATCTGGCCCGCATTCATCGCCCCTGCTACGCTCGCATCGATGGCAACACTGACAGCGCCATCATCAGACTGAGAAACCGTGAGTGTTCTGTTTTCGGGCGCGACATTATTTTCAATGTCCAGCGTGCCGGTTCCAGCCAGTAGCCGTAACTGATTGGCGGCATTGATAATGCCCTGAATCTGTGCCCGCCGTGTAAACAATGTAGTGGCATCGACATGGCTGGCATCGAGACCACCTGGCCCAATGATGATGCCGGCGGCGCTATTGGTATCGACCGTGATCGCCAATGGTGTATTGCCGTTACCGAGCGTCGCTCTACCCGTGGTGAAAAGCACCTCGGATAACGAAGAACCGTTATCGCCGGGCACGGTCGGGGTACGAATAAACCCGCAACCATTGCAGCTGATACCATTCGGATTCGACAGAATGTATCTGGCGTCGTCACCAAAAATTTCGGTCATACCATTGATATCGCTGGTGCTGGTAGTGACAACCTCGTTTAATATGATACGCGCACTATTGACGATGAAATTCGTGTTGGCGCCGAGCTCCCCTGCCAGTTTTGACGTGCCATCGACCCTTGAATTATTCATCACCACGCCTGCACTATTGACATCGAAGTCATTGAACTGGTTTTTTGATACCCCACTCAAGGTCGGGCGGGCAATATTAACAACGGGAACGTTGTTAACGGTATTGACCTGGGTTTCGGTAGTATTGGTGGGTAAAATTTCGGTTGCGACAGTTCCGCTATAAAAAGCGACAAAAATCAGGAGACCGGTACTGACCAGGTGTTTCTTTAAAAAGATTACTATGGGTCTTGCAGGGAGAATTGACAGCCAGCCAAGGGCTGTAAAATTGCTATAGAATGTCGGCAGTAACAGACCAAAAAATGCCATTTAGTCCCTGATTCCCTGAGGATTGCACCATCAGGTGCAAGCGCTCTATTCGTATTTTTGTTATTTCCCCTAGCCCGGTATTATATTTTACTCGCACAGGTCGGACGCCTGTTTTGCGACGATTTATAGGCTAGAAAACCAGATTACCATACTTTCCAGTCGAGATTAAAATAAATCACGCTACCTTCTTCTCCAACAAAGGCGGGTGCCGACACTGGAATCCCCAGTGTTAATGACCAGAACAAATGTTGGCGCCGACTCAGACTAATCGCTTGATTTACACTCAACGCTAATCCTGCAAGGGTTGCATGTGAATCACCTGAATTGGCAATATTATTGTCCTTGGCCACCACATATCCCAAGTCCAGCCCGGCAGCAACATTGATATTTTTAAGTGCCGGGTAGGAACTTGAGAGATTCCAGTTAATATCATTTTTGAAATACAGCCCGGAATCGCCAGATACCGGGCTATCGCGAAATCCGCGAACACTGCTCAGGTCTCCTATCGCCAACTGTTCAGAACCAAACAGCGGATCGTTACTCAACTGGCCCGACCAGGAGCCCTGGTAAGACCAGGCGCTACCCCATGAATTGATCGGCAGGCTAATCAATACATCCCAGCCCACTCTTTCGAATTGCGCTTTAGGGATAGTGTTACCGCTGTCTGGACCATCTTCGAGCGCGTCTAAAATCCCCAGTCCTCGCGAATAACTGAGTAGAAATGTCCAGCTGGCATCGTGATTACGAACAAAATGATTGACTCCGATATCGAACACCGAAAGTTTTGGCGAACTGCTATCGAGCCGTACGTCTTCGAGGTAAGAGTTAGGTTCCTTGGCTGTCAATGTAAGGCTAAGCGTGGTCTTTGAATTTTGATCACGATGGGCGATTCGCGACACCTTCAAGCTATCATTGTTCGAGTCGCCAGACGTGTCAAAGGGCATTCCACCACTATCGACTGCCGAGTTATATTCCGACTGGTTACTACCCAGGCTATAAGTCCAGAAACCATAGGGAATCGACACAATGAAACTATGGCTTCGACTATCCTGTTTATCCTTGTCACTACCGATATAATCAGTAGCACTCAAATACCAGTTATCGTTGAGCGATAACAGGTTATCGAGGTTGGCAGTGATCCTGGCGCGCTCACGACCCGTTGATTCCGATCCCAGGTTATCAATACCGAAATAAAATTGGTGGGGGTTGCTCGGAGAATTCTGGATTGAAATATTCGAGTAGCCCGGTTTATCAATGGTTGGTTCGATACTCATCGTCGCCTGGTTCGAAACCAGGCGATTCATTTGATCGAGGCCCTGTTCAATATCGCGAATATGAATAATCTGTTCCAGCATATCGGGGAAAGCGGTCGAGAGTTGTCGTCTCTCAGCTGGGTCGTTTTGATTAAGCTGAATGCTATCCAGCTTGCCTTCCAGGATACGATATTGAAGTACACCGTCTTTGATATTCTGGTTTGGGGCCAGATATGCGCGCGACATTATCCAGCCTTTTTCTATATAAAAACGGTCAATATCGGTACGCAACGCGTCAATATCGTCCAGATTCAGGCATCGATCCAGGTAAGGCTGCGTCAATGCCTTTTTCTCTGACTTAAACAGGTTATCTGCTCCCTCTAGCAGTATCCCGGTAATGGTAAAACAGATACTCGTCGATACACCCTTGTCGCTGGATACGGGTGGGACTATTTCGATCGGAAACAGGGATCGCTCGAGTTCACGTAACAGTCGCGAGCGCTCGAGCATCTTCAGGCGACGCTGCTCCTCTCTGAGCAATTGTTCGCTTTGCTCGGCACCAAGCTCAGCCGGGCTTTGAGCTAATACCGTGGTTGGCGAACTAAATAGCAGGATTGCAGCAAAAATCAGGCAATTCGGTAGGAAGGTATGCCGGGTCGAAGAAGTTACCTGGGCCATGCCTGACCCGACCCGGAATCACCGGTATCCTGTTTTATAGTCTGTCGATGAGGAAAATTCCCTTTAATCACACGCTCCCCTATTATTATTGATTTAACACCATTTGTTTGACATTGATCTTAGCATTGTCTAGCGTAACTATCCCGTTTCCGGCCGAGGTATGTCTTCAGGGATGAATGTAATAATAAAAAGTTTGTTTTACTTTTTATTGACCAACATGCTGTTGCAACCTGCCATCGCGGGTAGTGGCTTTTACTACGGATTTGACGCGGTTTCCAATATGGTGGATACCAGCACTGAGGTAGGTTTAACCTTCACTCCACCACCACCCTTTCCCAGCCTGCAACGTGATCAAAGTTCGCAGTCGAGTTCCGATATCGGGTTTCATATCGGTTATTTGTTCAAACATCGCCGTACGCAGAGTTATTTTATTGCACCCGAAATATATGTAACCAGCTTCGATTTGGACGATAAAATTTATGGCACCAACTTTAGGTTTGGTACAGATATCGAACGTATACGCGTGATGGTTAATCTGGGTGTGAGTCGAATCGAGGCTTTTAAACAAAACAAACTACACTTAGGTTTAGGTGCGGAATATGCAATCAACGATCACCAGTCTATCAGTATAGAATGGATGGTCTTCGATACCATCGATGAGAATACTACTGCCGACAGTGCCCTCGGTGCTCAAACCCTGACAACTGAGACGCACACTACACGTGATATCGAGGTGATAAAAATTTCTTTACGGATCTATCTACTCGAATAAGGGAAACAAACTATGTCAGATACACGACCCCTCATATGGATTATTGCATTGCTACTACTACTCAACGTCCTGGGTACTGGCTTGATTCTGCAGGAGCTTAAAGAGCAAGAAGAGAACACGGCACCTACGCCAATAATCGCCCCTCCGGTAAAAACCGAATCAGTCGACCAGCCAGAAGCTGATACCGAATTAACCACTGAGGCGCCTGTTCAAGTGGTTACTGAAGCTAAGACTGAAATAGGGGTTGTGGCGGAACCAGAGCCGGTAGAAACGACTACCGAGCCGGTTTCCACGGAGATTATCGTCGCCCGCGTGAACGGCACCGAT
>Ga0255047_10002515_pt1 | contig 12061 bp, 9 predicted proteins | sample JV7_2_1_MG_FD_183640 | JGI IMG/M metagenome (GOLD analysis project Ga0255047, IMG submission 183640) | Seawater microbial communities from Jervis Inlet, British Columbia, Canada - JV7_2_1 | ecosystem: Environmental > Aquatic > Marine > Inlet | place: Canada: British Columbia | collected 2016-10-06
ACGAATTTGCACAAGCAGCGAAAGACATGGAAGAACTTGGGGACAACCCACCTGAGATCACTCAAGAGAGCGAACCACAAGAACAGGCGCCCGTTGCCCCTGGGGACACCCAGGTCGTTGACGAGAACCTTTCTGGTGGACTTGGCGAAAGAACTGTCGAGGTCGAGGACGCACCGTTGAGCGTGGAGGACATTCTTGGGATTAGCACACCAAGCACACCTCCCGACGGAACAGTGCAAGCAGAAGAGGAAAAACCTGCTGAGTCCAAGGAGCCCAAGACAGGAACCGACGCCCGCTTAAGCGAGATGTCCGAACAACTGAGGCACTACCGGGAGCAGAACGAAAAGCTCACCAATAAGTTGCTTACAGAGCCAGGGCATTCAGGTGAACCAAGCGACGAGCAGCCCGTCGAACTTGATCAGGACGTTGTGGATTACATGGCTCCGTACATCGAGGCCGGGATTGGGAAGCGAATGAGCGTGATTGAAGATAGCATCGCTCCCATGGCCAAGACAGCGGAGAACCAGGCAATCGCAGACCAGATCGCACTCGATGTTGAAGGCTTTACAGTAGAGGATCTGCCAAAATTGGTGGATGCCTTTGAGGCCGTTCCGCAAGACCAAAGAGCCCGTTACGAGGGAAGCATTGCCGGCGCTGCCCTCCTGGCCAAGAAATTGGCAGACGGCGGAATGTTCGGCAAAAAAAGGAAGACAGGATCGTCAAACCCTCTGGCCCAACGACATCAAACCGAAGGAGGGTCTGGCGTGTCCAGGCAGCAATCCGACGATATGTCCGAGGACGAGAAGGTTAGGCGAATCAATGAAATACCCGGCGATACCGTTTTGGATATGCTTGAACGCATGAGGTAGCGTCAAGACACCGATGGAGGTGTAGAAAATGGCTACTACTACATTAGCAGGACTCCGGTTGAGTTCTGAGGTCGATGCAGCAATCTCTGGTGGAACAGAGATGCCCAAGGCCACCCGAGCGTGGTACAACAAGGTCTTTTTGAGCGTGGCCCGTGGCCTGCTTATTCATGACCAGTTTGGAATGCCAACCACCCTGCCGAAGAACACAGGTGAACAGGTCATCTGGCGGCGTTGGTTGGATCTTGCAACCGCCACCGTCCCCCTGGGCGAAGGCGTCAACCCGACCGGAAGCACCTTGGCGTATGAAAACGTCCTGGCCACCGTCAAGTGGTATGGTGACTGGGTTGGAATCACCGATGTTGTGGACTTCCACCATGTGGACAACGTGCTGTCGATTGCAACTGAAAAGTTGGCTCGTCAGGCCGCTGAAACCATGGACGAAATCACCCGCGACATCATCAATGCCGGAACGTCCTTCCTGCGCGTTGTGACTGACGGATCAAACCCGACAAACGGTGTTGGCCTGCGGACTACCGTGAACGGCGTTTGCACCAAGGCGGCCCTTGATACGGCCATCACAACCCTTGAGTCGGAGAATGCGGAGAAGTTCCGCCCGATGCAGGGTGCTTCGAAGAAGGTTGCAACGCAGCCTCTTGCACCGACCTATGTTGGGTTGATTCACCCTCACGTTGCTAACGGCTTCGTGAAGGCATTGGCTGGCTTTGCGACGGACGACTGGATTCCTTTCCAGAAATACGCCAGCGGCGGGATCGCCTACGAGGGCGAGATCGGGACTTACCGGAACGTCAGGATGATCCAAAGCACCAAGGCCAAATACTGGCCTAACACTGGCGGCGGAACAGACCTGAGTACCACCCCCACGGTTGCCGGCGTGTATCGCTCCACCTCTGGATCACTTGCCGATGTTTATTCGGTGCTGATCCTGGCCAAGGAAGCCTTTGGCGTCGTGAAACTCGCGGGTGCTTACAACACCTACTACAACAAGGCCGGCGGAAACTCCGATCCCTTGCACCGTTTGGCGACTGCTGCCTGGAAAGCCGTCAAAACTGCCGCCATTTTGGATGACTCCAAGATGATCCGGATCGAATGCGCCGCCACCTGGTAGGCGATAACTGAAAGAAAGAGGTGAAATCATGGCTGCTGGAGATGTGACATATACGAACCCCGCCGCTAACTTGGCGATTGGTTCTTTCGCAAGCGGGTCTTTGACCTGTGACGCCGACACGGCGATCAATGTCCTGTGTGGGTTCCAGCCCGCACGGATCAAGCTGTTCTACAAGGACAGTGGAGCCACCACTGTTGACAAAGTGATTGACTGGTTTGCCGGCATTACTGCGGCGAATTACTTCAACACGCTGATGTCAACTGGTGTCATCACGCTTGTTACAAGCGGTGGTCCGATTGTGTTTGCCGGTGATGATGATGAAACCGAGGGTTTCACCATTCCTGCCGCACTCATGGACAACGACGCTGACACAATCTACTGGATCGCATATCGGTAGACCAATAAGGGGGGCTTCGGCCCCCCTGCCATAAATTAACTGCGCCCGACGGGGCGAGAAACACGGAGGAGCCAGGAATGTCAAATACGAAACTAAGCCCGGAGCAGGCCGCGCTGAAAAAGATGGGGAAGGGCCCAAAGGAACCAGTGGACCAGGAGGAGGAAGTGGTGGAGGAGATCAATATCCAGGCGGGCTTCGCGCTTCCGGATGACTTCGAAAACCCACCATGCGGAGAGATGGGGCACTATTGCATCAACTCACGGGGCGTCTACGACCCAGAGTGGATTCAGCTTGTGATTCAGAGCGCATACGAGGGGCAGGCGAACCCGCAGAAATTTCCCCTGGGTGGCGTGACGTACATCGTGCCGCTCGACGAGTGGCTGGACGCCCCGCCGTGCGTGAAAGTATCCTTGGATGATGCGGTTGAGACTCACCACGTCAAGGCCCCGCCAAACGCAGGCGACATCATGCTCGGCAAGAAGACCAAGCACAAAAAGATCACCAGGAAACGCTTCGTCTATCAGACGATGCCAAGTTCTTAAGGAGCGATGAAATGAAGAAGAATCTGCTGTTTGTGTTCTTGGTGATTGCGCTGTTTGCGTCATCGGCTTTTGGTGCGACCACATACCGCTACGGTGATTCTGTGTCCACCATTCGTGGTGACGTTATTGGTGGCGCAACCATCACGGTTTACACGGCCAACACCACAACGAAACCAACGCTGTATCGCTACAACACGGACTCAATCGAGTTGACCAATCCTACCTACACGGACACCTATGGCAGGTTCTTCTTCTACGTTGCTCCGGGGCTTTACGACGTTGTTGTATCCGGTACCGGGCTGACTTCTTACACCATCGAGGATATTAGGGTCTGGTCTGACTCTCCCTCAAGCGGCAAATACAATGTAATAGATTACGGGGCTATACCTGACGACGGATTAGATGATTCAGTTGGCATACAGGCGGCAATTGATGCTTGTGAGGGCGCTTTTGGTGGAACTGTTTATTTCCCAACCGGCACCTACCTTTATGACAATGTAACGGTAGATGGTGACAATGTTAGTATCGAGTGTTCTGGTGCGGTTTTTATGTACCCATCTGTTGCGGGAACCTCTGGAACGCCAGCCTACATGCTGCACATAACCGGCGACAATTTCAAGATTACAGGCGCTCAATTCATTATGACTGCTCAGTCTGGTACTTATGACTATGCGGTGTATGCCAATGGGTCGAGCGGTGTGAAAATCCTTGACTGTTACTGCACTGGTGGCGGATACGCTTTTGCCACCAGGGCGTCAAGCCAAGTGGTGATGGATAATTGTGAGGCCACCGGGTTCAGGGAATATGGTTTCTTGTGTTGGGGCGATTCTGAAGATATTTCAATAACAAATTGTAGCGCACACGACACAATTGGATCGGTTACTGCCAACGGCATAAAGATCGCAGGAACAACCACCGGAACCGCAACACAAATCGACGGGGTGGTTATATCAGACAACCGTACCTGGAATTGCATACACGGCATTGATGTCGCCATTAACAGCGGAAGCAACTACACAATATCGGATAATGTAATTTGGGATTGTACTGGATATGCTCTTGTGTTCAAATTCAACACGTTCACATATCTTGGAGGCGAATCAGGCATAAGTGGTGCTGTAATATCTGGCAACTCTATTTTCTCGGAAGCTCTCGGGATGGACATTCAGAGAGAAGGCGGACAGCCGACAATGTCAGGCGTCACTGTAACGGGAAACACAATTCTATGGAGCAGCGTTAGGTCAAGCGGATCACATCAGGGATTGCGTGTGTACGGTGTGGATGATTCGCTGTTTTCTGGTAACTTAATTTCCGGCTGGAGGCGAGGGGTCCTTCTGGCTGATTCAAACCGAAACATTGTTTCAGATAATACAGTAATAGAGTGCTACAAGCCAATAGAAGTATCTACACAAATCGACTCACTATCGTGTTCTGGGAATATCATTAAGGGAAACACAGTAAAGGCCGCCACTTCCGATGATTTTTCACAGGACTCTAGCGCGATAAACATTGTTGATGCCGCCGCAGATGGCGGACCAATTGGAACAGTGCTTATGAGAAATGTGCTTTCTGTAGAGGGAAGCGACCCGCTTGTATCAGACGCCGGATCTGGAACAATTGAAATGGTGCATCGTGGGACATCTGGGATTTATGAGGGGTCCGGATCACCAGAGGGGGCGGTGTCGGCTACTAATGGATCTGCATATCACAGGTCGGATGGTGGCTCTGGTTCTTCTTTTTATATCAAGGAGTCAAGCGCCGAGCCGGACAGCGGTTGGTCCGCCGTAAAAACTTCCTCCGAGGTCCACACATCGCCCTGGACAATGCCGTCTGCTGGTGCCGGCTCTGTGGCTCTTGGCGTAGGCACATATTATGTTGCCGGGTTTTATGAGTTTGGGGCAACCCCGGCCAATTTCAGCGGGGCTCCTGTAAACTTTGGGAACGTAAACGAATCCAAGGCAGCACACTTTATGATGGTTGCCGCTGACGCTGCCAGCGACACCACAACAGAGATCACAATTATTGGAACAACAATAAACGATTCCGGCGTAAGACAGGCCCCCGACACATCTGTTGTTAGGCTCAATAACGCAGCCATTGACACCTATTACGAAACACCTGAAAAATGGCTCGGCCAGGTTTCCGTAGAAAAGACGGCGGGCACCGACCGCCTTGTTAATTATGGCTGGTGTAAATATTGGGACAACTCAAACCAGGACTTTATTATTCACGGAGGAGAGGCAAATTGGTTTGCCGAGGCATCTGGTGCCTTCGATGCTCAATTGATACACCACAAGTCAACCGGATGGTCATATAACGCAGTTGGTGAGCCATCTTATCCAACACCAGTGTTTTCTTTGGACACGATCCACGTCACAGAGGTGAACACCGTGGCAGGGGATTACGGCGCGGTGAAAATAGTTGGTGGTGACATTCCCGTTGATGGAAGTGGAAGCGAAGGGGTTATTGGCGTTGTGATATTTAATGTCGCAAACCAAATAAATTACGGACAGATGATTCTCATGTATTCCTCTGACTGAGAAAAGGAAAGAACATGGTTACAATAGTTGGAGCAGGGGTTGAGCGTACATTTCTTCAGTCTGTCAATAAGGCGCTCAACAAGATTGGCGAAAGCAATGTAGCGTCACTCGTCAACCCGACGAAGCGCATACGGCAGGCCATGGACGCCGTTGAGGAGGCGCGGGACCATGTGTACTACGAAACTATGTGGGAGTTTCGCAGAAAGTACCACCGGATAGAATTAGCCAAAGGTCAAATGTGGTACGAGAATGCCGCCGATTATCAAAAGATGGCCACCGGGGTTTCAATGAATCGCAGCAATGAGCCATCTCTTGAAAAGTACAGCTACGAAAAACTTCTGGAAACATGGCCCGACTTGCGGGCGTTTCCTCCTGGCTCTGGTGTTGTTGATCTTAATACCATCACGCAGCTTGCGCAGCAGAGTCTTACTTTCGGAAAGCCCGTTGTCTATTGCGTGGTCGATGGATACGTTGGCCTGATGCCAATACCAGACGAAGAGTTTGTGACAACCGAGGGCCAGCTTTACATGAGCTACTGGTCACACGCCCCGTTGCTTCAGTCTGACAATGACCCACTTGGTCTGCCGCAAAACCTGTGGCTTGCTGCTGACGGAATCGGAGCAGGCGGGTTGCAAAAGATCCTTGAATACCCAGACTGGGCTGCTGATCACGGCAAGGGCCTGCGGTCACTCAAGCGCGAGACATCGGGCGGAAGAGTCGGTCCAGAGGATTTGATAACTGGCGAAAATTACAATTACAACGAGTAGGTTGATATGGGATACGAGCAGCGTTCACCACAGCCTGAAGTAAGACAATTCGGTGGGTTAAACACCCGGGACTCGGAGATTGCTCTACCCGGGAACGACAGCCCATCCATGCTGAATGTTTCCCTCCATCCAGCCGGCTCTGTTCAGTCCAGGGAGGGGATGCGGGCACTGACCAGCCCGACTGGTGAGTTCAAGATTGACGCGATAATGAGCCTCCAGAATCCAGAAGAGGGCAGGATCTTTTTGTACTGCATCGCTGACGGCACGATCTACCGGACGACTGACCCCGGGGTGTGGTCCTGGCTTGAGGCAAAGATCGACGGGGCGCCGGCCGAGAGCGTTGTAATGCCCGCGGTCGATCACCACTACGGCAGAGAGAACACCAGATATTACGACCTTGACAGCACCACTGAATATCCGGCCTGCCTTTACATTTGCAGGACAGACGGCGCACCCATTGTGGCGGTCGGTGCCGTTGACCCCGACGCAGACCTATTTGAGATACCAGTTGGTGTTGCTGGTATTCCAGGAACGCCAGGCACCCCTGGAACCCCTGGGTACAACCCCGACTGGGATGGGGACATGGGGTTCCCCAAGTTTATCAGACTGATTGGACTTGGCGCTGGTGAACGGCTTCATGCCTGGGGATTTGAGGGGAACAAGAGCATTTCCTATTATTCAGCACTAGACGAGCCATACAACTTCATCAGGGCAAAAATGGACTATAACCTTGACGCAAACCCAGAGGTTGACGGCGGGTTCTATGGCGTGCGCCTTGGCGATGGCGACGAGATTGTCACAATCGTTGACATGGTTTCGTACACTGTGATTTTCAAAAAGAACAACACTTTCCTTTACACCGGAGATCCTGGGTCAACGGACTGGGCCCTCAAGAAGACGATCCCGGTTGGTTGCGTATCGGACAGGGCATGGGTCAAAGTAGGAGATGACATCTTGTTCTGGGCCAAGGACGGCCCCCGTGCCCTGTCTGCTGTTTTTGAGTACGGCGACCTCGCCCACGCGAATGTTGCGCTGAAGATCCTGGACGAGGTTGTCGGGGTTATCCCGGACGACTTCGATAAAATCTGCTGCTACCACGACCCAACGAACATGCGGGTTATTTGGTATGTGCCGATGCTTGGAAACTCCTACAATAACGCAGCATTCGTGTTCTACTACGACCGGGGAATTTTCACACGATGGTCCGGTGGCGCCACAAATATCATGGACGTTGAGCGGGTCATAACTGACGGGTCACAAACAGAACGGATTATTGCCGGTGGATACGACACCGGTGTTGTTCAACTTCAGTATGGCGATGCCGACGTTGAGAACATTGATGATGTCATCACGTTGGACGATATTGAAAAAACCTACATCACCGGCTGGATCCAAACTGGGTCCGTGGCAGACGCAACGCGGTCGCTCTGGGTTGACTTCTTCTTTGGAGATGGTGGCGGTGGAGTTGATATTGAGTTCCAGACAGACCTAAACGAAACCTGGGAGCCAATAGATCGGATCACAAGCTCCATGGGTGGCTCTGGATCAATCTGGGGATCGTTCAAGTGGGGCGACGGCACAAAGTGGGGGCAGACCGGACGTTCATTCGTGAGGTACGAGATGGACGCCCTGTTCCGCCTGATTCGATTCAGGTTCAGCAAGACTGGACAACTCGGTTTCGAAACAATGGGCTTCAGGATTGAAATGCGAGAAAGGGGATCGAGAGCATGACATGGATTCCAGTACCCGTAAACCCCAAGGATGTTACGGCTGACTTTCTGTTCAACATAGCCAAGAAGCACCGGCTTATTCGGGCAAGCACTGTTGACGACATTGTGCACTTCAAGGAGATCTGCTCCAGGTGTGCGGTAATCCTGATAGAGGATGACGAAACCAAGGAAGAGATCGGCCACGTTATTTTCTCTAATATCCAGGACGGGGAATCAGCGGATCTTGACCTGATCCCCAACCCGAAGTATTTCAGTCCGGCTCACCCTGAGTTCAGGGAAGAAATCAAAGTGGCCTTGGTCCCTGTTCTCGAAAGCCTGATGGAAGGAAGAAGCCTGCGGCGGGTAAATGCGTCCGTCCCGGAATCACGAAACAGAACCAAGAAGGCGTTAATGGCCTGTGGGTTTGAAAAAGAGGGCGTCACAAGAAAAGGGATAAAGTTCGCCGGCAAGGAAGCCGAGAACATCATCAATATGGGCCTGCTTTCGGGTAAGGAGTAGATCATGGGTTTCTGGAAAGGCGTAGGCGGGGCAGTAACCGGGGCTTTGTCTGGGGGGCCGGTGGGCGCGGCCATCGGATTTGGCGCGGGCCTACTGAGTGGTGACAACACATCTGAGACTACCAGCACAAACAGATCAACGCGAGAGGTTGACCTGTCCCGCATGACTGGCGACCAGTCGCGGCAACACGGTGTTTCGTCTGCTGGCCTTCTTGACGCATCAAGGGGAATGTCAACAGAAGAAATAGACGCATCACGGCAGCGGAACTATGACGCACTGTTTGGCCGTGCAAGCGGCGAGATCAACCAGAACTTCGCAACGCTCGGTGCGCGGAATACAGCCAGTGACGCCCGCCGTGGCGCCAAGGTGTCCAGTGCCGGGCTCGACAGGCAGGACCAGCGGGACGCAGCCCAAGGGCGAGAGCTTGGCCGCGCCTCACAGGAGGCCACCATTGGGGCTGAGGAGCTTTTGCTGGCCGAGCGGGCCGACCGCAGGGCGAGTGCCGAGGCGTACCAGAGGCAGCTCGACAGCATTTGGCAGAAGCGGCTGAGTACGTCGAAGATCACGACCAACAGCACAGGAACAGGAACATCAACCAGCCCGGACACATTCTGGCAGTCTGCTGCGGCGATGGCAGGGAATGCGGTCACTGACGATGAGTCCTATTTGAACACCGGTTTCAAAGACCTTTTCGGGGGTGTATAATGGCTGACGTACTAGCAGGATTTCTATCTGGGGCAAAGGCAGGTCAGGCCGCAAACGCAGGCCGGGCCAAGGTCGCTGCGGCGCAGGCCGAGAAGGACAGGAATTTTAGCGTCAAGGTTGCGGCAGAAGCGCGACAGGTCCAGGGTGCGCGTGAGGATCAGGTTGCTCGACTGGACGCTTTTATTGACAGGGCCGACTTCGGTGAGCGCGACCACATCAGGGCGCTGGCAATGGCCGACAGCATAGACAAGGCATACGGAGGCACGACTGCAACCGACAATGTCAAGCGAACCCTGAACCTGGGGAAGCGTACCGGGCAATTACCGGCTGGCGACAAGGGCATTAAAGCCAGCTTCAGGCCGGGCACAAACCCCAACCTTCAGGTAATGAATATTGGCGACGTAGACCACCCAAACCGGGGCTTCAAAAACGCCACCCAAAAGTCAACAGCGCAGCTTGCAGAAAGGTCAGCCACAACCAAAATGAGAATGGGCGCGATGCGGGTTCAGGCGATGGATATGTTTGAGAAAACTGCATTCACAAACGGCGAACTTGACCCAGAAAAAAGCGTGATGTCTCTCATTGACATTCAGACTCGTCTAGTCGCAAACCCAAATAATGACCCGGCAGAAGTCCAGAGCATGATCGACGATATTCAGGAAGACATTGGGGTGGCCAACAAGGCGTTTGCCGACAGAAACGGCGAGGGCGAGGCATTCGACAAATACGTCAACACCGTCAGCAAGACGACAGACAAGCTGATTGATGGGCTCTATAAATTGTCGGTGGGCCTTGATGGGAACATTACGGAGATGATGGAGGGGTCGGCTGTCCCTGCCTCCAAGATGAAGTCAGTCGCAAACAGGATGGCCCTTTCTGGCTATAACGTCCCAGAGATCATGCAGCACATTCGGTATCAGTTTCTAAATACAGACGGCACTTGGCCTCTTGGCGATGACGCCAGCAACTACGATGTTGCCATGGCGAAGATGCCGCCAGAACACCAAGTCGTCCTGTCTGGGGCATACAGGAGTGGGTACGACCCAGGCTTATGGGTTCCGGTACATGACCCTTTATCGCAGGAAACAAACCTTGTGAACATGGACACAGAAAAGATCGTGTTCATGGCTGGCCCACCGGCCCAGGGCCCGGTCAGTGATGGCAGCGAGAACAAGCCGGCTGTGTCTTTGGCCCGCATCAAAGAGGAGGCCAAGAAGTACACTGAAAATAGCCCCAGACCACAGCGAGGCGGCGGCGGTGCGGGCGGTGGCGGTGGCGGTGCTGGTGGAGATGACGAGCAGTTCGCCTACAACAAGGCAAACGTGGCAGCATTCGGCAAGGGCCTTAAGTTTCTGAATGACTACGTTCCACCGAAGATCGGATTCGACAAAAACGGGAACCCCAAGGGGAAAAAGTAATGGAAGACAAATTCCTGATCAACGACGAGAAAAGGGATCGCATCCTGTCTTTGATGCCAGACAAGCCAGAAACAGCACCGGCAGGCCCGCAAGCCGCGCCGCCAATGGACGATGCCAAGCGGACCAGAATCCTGTCGCTACTTGCCCAACAGCGGAGCAATACCATCTCCCTCCCGGTGGGGGATCAGCGCATGGCAATGTTCCCGGATGATTACACAGACAAAGACAACGACCGGGACAGCGTTTTTGAGCGCGGATACAAGAGTTTTGCTTCTGGGTTTATGTCAATCGCTCCCGGCTCCATGGTCCAGATGGGCGGGCTCCTTGACACAATCGGGTTCGACGATACAGGAATGTCGCTTACCGAAAAAGGTGTGGAGTGGTCCAAGTGGATTCAAGACAACGTGGCAGTCGAAGACCCGACCCTGGCCAATCAGGTTGTTTCCGGGTTCGGTAGCTTGGCCTCCTTCCTCCTGGTTGGCCTTGCTGGTGGCGGTGCTGCCTCTGGTGTGTCCGGTGGGCTGCGGCTTGCAGGGACAACAGCAAGCATATTCCAGAAGGTTTTCCAGGTAGGCGCAATGTCCGCCGTGGAGTCTGCCGTAGAGCAGTCACAGCGCATGGAGGAACTTATCGGCCAGGGTCAGTCCCCGGAAGAGGCGTTGAAGAACAGCGAAAAGATTTTCTGGCAGAATATGCTCCTGACATCGGCAACGAATGCTGCGTTTTTCTCACCAGCAAGCAGATTTGCCAAGAAGATGGTCCCGGCACTGTCCGGGAAGACGGCCACAAGGGCCGCTGCTGCCGTCGCTAAGGTCGGCGCAACCAAGGGTGGCCGGTTTGTCGAAGGCGCGTTCTCTGAGGGGCTACAGGAGCGCACACAGGGCGTTATCCAGTCGGTAGCATCGGGCCGTGGAACCTGGGCCGACCTTACGGACCCCAACAAGCACCGGACAGAGACAATCGTTGGATTCCTGACTGGTGGTACTGCCGGGGCGGTGTTTGGGGCTATTGAGCAAAAGGGGGACAAAAAGAAGAAAGACGGCGACCCAGACACTCCGGATGATGCCGGCGGGTTCGAAACCGATGCCCCCGAGGGATTCAGTACAACAGCCCCAAGCGAAGCGGCAGCAGTCGAGGCCGGGGCCATGCAGGACGAGCAGAAGATGGAGGCCCTTCAGGCCGGCGGTGCATCCGAGGCAGAACTTGAACTTGCCGAGAACATGATACTTTTGGAGCGGTCCCTTGAGAGCGACTATGGCGTCCAGGGCATTGACCTTGGGCAACTGCTGACAGAAGACGAGATCAGAGAGATCGGCGCATTGGCCGCAGAGGCTCGTAACGAACCCGACGCCATGAAGTCAATCTCCATGGAGCATGAAGTATCTGAGCGACTGAAGAACATCCTTCTCCGCACGGCCAACCGCCACAACAATGCCAAACGGGCCCTTTCCGAGAAAGAGCAAGAAGAG
>Ga0255047_10002517_pt1 | contig 12058 bp, 21 predicted proteins | sample JV7_2_1_MG_FD_183640 | JGI IMG/M metagenome (GOLD analysis project Ga0255047, IMG submission 183640) | Seawater microbial communities from Jervis Inlet, British Columbia, Canada - JV7_2_1 | ecosystem: Environmental > Aquatic > Marine > Inlet | place: Canada: British Columbia | collected 2016-10-06
AATCAGTAGTTTACGAATACTTGCACGTGCATGCAATCGTAGCTCCTACGGCCTGCTATGGCCACGCCCTAGGGCCTGCTGGTAGCTATAGTGTCAAAACGGCATGCCATATTGTCGCGAGGTGTCATATTGGCATTCCCTAGCATCCGGCCGGTCAGGCCCGGAAAGGACCGAAATCGGGCACCGACCTTGCATATAGAAAAGGGTGACGGGGTGACGAAAAACCCGATTCTTTGACAACTCGAACGTCTCTTCTTTCCCTACGGTGTGGAATTCCGGTATTTCAAAACTCAACTAACAGGAGACATGAAAATGCTGGAAACTTTTATTCGCCGTATCAAAATGAACACTGCAACCATCGTACACACCGCTGACTCCGTTGCGCTCCGAGCAGGCTTGCTTGGTTCTGAGTCTGATGACTTCCGAGCGGTCCTTGCTGACATGCCAACCGGAGAGGGTATCTTGATCCCCCGTACAGCGGTTCACGATGGCGAGAATGAATCCCCCAAATGGAGTTTCGATCCACTGGAAACAAAGGCCCTACGTGCCGCGTTGCGTTACGTGCTGGACCAGTTTGGCGAGAAAGCGAATTTCTCAGTTAATACGGTCTATTTCGATTCAGAGGGTAGCGAAATTCCGGGCAAGGTAGCGAAGACCCTTTCAAAAGCCTATTTTCAGGTAGGCATTACCAAAAAGTAGCATCGTTCTACCGGGATTCTACGCCCTAGGGAAAGAAACAAAGAAAGGAGCAAAATGGAAAATGAGAGAATTATAGAGCTTAGATCTGCTATAAAAATAGAAGAAAGAAAAGCGGATCTTTTCTCTGGTTTTGTAACTAACTTGAATCCACTGGAATTGAGGGTTGTTACATATGTAAAGTTTTCTCGTAATCTTCTAAAATTACGGGAGGATTTGGATAAGGAATTACTCAAATCTTATAAGGCTGAGCCGCTGGTAATAGGTACATTACCAACCCTTAGATGGCAGCCTAAAAGACGGGGTAATTTCAGGTATTTGAAGCGTGTGGTTTCTGTAAGGTCTTTGGATATCAGGCTAGAAGAAATCAGGCATGAGAATAATCGAAAACTGAAAAACAGCAAAGGAATGAGAGGAGCGAATGCCAACAGAAATCGAGATTCTTAGGATGTCTGGAGTTATTTCCGATCCTATCCATATTGAGGAAATACGGGATTTCCGTAGCCTCAATGGTTCAGAAAGGGTCCATTTTGTTTTGGACGCTTTGGTGTCTATAAAAGATGGGCCTGTGGGAGTTACAATGTTAAGGGTGGATGCAAGAAAAGACCCAGAAATTTGTGGATATTCCACAATGAAAGGGTACACCCACGATATTTTCATGTCCCCGCCACAGTATGAAGACTATATTATTAACGGCACACTCCCGAAAGGATGGTTGAAAAACTGATGTCCAAAAGCTATTACGTGACAAGGACATTTCAAGGAGGAGAAAAAGTTACTTCTTGGTTTTATCGCCTGAATCCGGCGATTTCTTTCGCTTTGGGTTGTAGTTCGTTTGGACTGGCAAAGTCTGTTGTTATCGGCAGAGGGATAGAAGAAAGGTATTAATGAATAGCATTCAAAAAGAAAGGTTGAGGAATCATGAGCGTATTTTTTACCTCTGATCTTCATCTAGGGCATAAATTAGCTGCGAATATTCGTGGCTTTTCTGGCATAGATGAACATGACGAAGTTATCCTCACCAACTTAGAGGAAAACTTAAAGAAAAAAGATAAGCTCTTTATATTGGGGGACGTATGTTTTTCTACACCTCAACTAAAAGAGTTGATGAGAAGAATCCCCTGCACTATTGTGGATATGGTGATAGGAAATCATGATATGCTTCCATGCAGGAGATATTTGGAAGCAGGCATCAATAATATAATAGGTATGACTAAGTATAAGAAGAAATTCTGGCTTACTCATGCCCCTATTCATCCACAAGAACTTATGGGCTGTGTAAATATACACGGTCATATTCATGATAAGGGAATAACCAAACCATTGGGTTCAAGAGATTACTACAATGTCAATGTTGAATTCAATAATTTTCAACCAGTTCCTTTTGATTACATAAGGGAGGTAATAGATAGCGTAGTACTGAAAGAAGCTGTGTCTCGTACTTTTAGGAGAGCAATGAATGAATGACATACAAAGAGAAATGCTGAGAACCCACGAAATATTTAAAGTGGGTAAAAAGCATGGGCTGACTCCGAATGAAACACGGAGATTATCAGCAGATGCATTGGCAGAGGAAGAAGAATTGGGTGATCTGGGCGATATTACTAACCGTGAAATAGTTTCACAGATATCGGCCTTGAACGGACCCAGATCACCCATTTTATTTCGTAACCACGGTAATTTAACTGAACACGCAATTACCGATAATTACCATGAGAAGTTGAGCTTCAAAAACTCTGACCCAAGTGATGGGTTTATTTAGAAAGGAGAGGTAAGATGCTGAGAGTATTAATCGTCTTGTTCTTTAGCAAGGCACACTTTTTCCTCCAGATGAGGCGAGGGGAATTTCATCCGGCAGATTGGGATAAGTCTAATGATCTGACAGTCAGGTTAAAGGACCGAATTACGGATACTGTAGTGAAAAGAAAGCTGCGGTATTCCTGCCCTGTAAATGCTTGGGTATTTCTTTTGCACCCAATCAAAGCTCGTAGGTATCTCAGGAATTGCATGAAAGCAAATGTTCCTCACTATTTTGTGAGGGATTATTATAAGGATGTTCAGATATGAAAGAAGCATTTATAGGCATAATAGTTGCAACTTTGCTCTGTTTTTTACTTGCAGCAATAATGCAATGGGCTTGGAGTATTTCTATGTCCCCTGTGTTTAATTTAAGGGAAATTACTTACCTTGAAGCAATGGGATTTTATGTCCTTCTTGCAGCTTCTTCGTCAACCTCCCATAAAAATGAGTAGTTGGGGATGCATTATCGGAGTTATTCTTTTAACTCTTTTTGGATTCTTTGTTATTGACGTTCTCATGACAATGTTGAAAGGATGGATAGAGAGAGAATGAAGAAATATACTACCCCTTGGCTAACGAAAAAACCTCGATATCGTAGTAGCAGTTGTGATTTCTGGGAAAAAGGAAATAAGCAAAGCCCTACAATTTGCGGTGACTGGATATATCGACATTGGTATCCGTCGCCCGGCTATATGTTGAGAATTTCTGTGTGGACAGGATTTCCGTCTAAAGCCAGTGTTTCAGTAGAACTTGGATTAGATTCATTAGGATACCCTGCATATAGAAGAAAAGATGGGTTGGGGTTTATTTATCCTCCATTAGCTAAAGAATTGGAAAAAACTTTTGATTTAAAAAGGGGCAGTTGGTTGAAAGTTCATGTAGCTCCACAAAGCTCATTAGTATTAACTGGGGGAAAGCGTGTCTGAAATTGGCCGTTTAATAGCCGAACATTGGTATGGTTTGTTAGCAGACTATTTCCAATGGGCATCTTCAGAAATGAGGAAACGTGGTGATCGCATACCGTTTAGAGCACAGCCAAACAGGAGAGGGGCCATTTAAATCCCGTTGTCCAGTTAATATAATTGGGCAGCATACCCCTTTCTGGTTTCTATGTAGAACAGGTTCTAGGCTTAGGCGGTATTTGCTAATGGAAGCAGATGCATATGCATTTACTGATAAGACAGAATTCTGTAGAATCTTTAACCGTGGTTTATGGTATTTCTTTGACCACGGTTTTGTCATACAATTACTTAGTATAGGAGGGGAGTATCATGCCGTATCAGACCAAGTAAGATTTACTAGGGCCGAAGCTAGAGTATTAAAGACATATCGTTCTGAGGAGGAATGGAATGCCTGTAACAAGAAAGACACTACAGCATAGGCTGTATGATTTGGAAAGCAAATACAAAAAGACCAAACACATTTCATTCTATTGGAGGATGGTTGAACTAAGGCATATCTTAGGTATGCTGGGAAAGGATAACAAGGTAAAATCATGAATAAAGTACGGGCTTTACTTGCCCTACTTGTTATTCATAAATATGAAATATCTGATGATGGTATGGTAAGACATAGAACACAAATACTTTCAAGAACTCCAGAAGAATTTTTTAAAGCCTGTTTAAGAAATGGATGGGTAAAAGAAAAAACTGGATACGAAGTTCTAGATAAAAAAGGAGATTGGATTGAGAGTAAGAATACTAGGATATAAATCCAGCAGCCATTCTGCTAAAACAATAGCAATAGCTACTGGGTTTAAAAGACTTAGGCCACCAGCTAGGTCTAAATTTACGGGTAAGCCTTCTGATTTGATCTTTAACTGGGGATCTTCAGAAGTTGCTTTCCGTGGCCCGTTAATTATTAACCCTCCTCATGCAGTAATAAATGCTATCAATAAGGAGTCTACATATAATATCCTTAGAGAAAAGCTTATCCCTACTGTAGAATCTAGCTTTGATAGAAACAAAGCTTTGGAGTGGTTAGATAAGTACGGGGTATTGTTTAGGTACAGTGTTACCTCTAGCGGTGGTGTTGGGATGACCTTTGTGGATAACATAGAACTCTTTGATGAGTTATGTAATTCCAGAGGAGATCCTAGATTATGGGTTAAATATACCCCTAAAGCACATGAGTATAGAGTACATGTTTGGGACTCTGCGGTACTAGATGTACAAGAAAAAAAATTAAAAGAAGGAGCATCCCCAAACAAGATTCGATCTCATGAGAATGGGTATATATTTGCTAGAGCAGATATTGCTCCCCCTTCTGACGTACTAAATTATAGCGTTAAAGCAGTGAAAGCTTTAAAGCTAGACTTTGGTGCAGTAGATGTGGGGTACACTACTAATACACAGAAAATTGTGGTGTACGAAGTCAACACTGCCCCCGGGTTAGAAGGAGAAACACTTAACATCTATTCCGAACAGTTCCATAGGGTATGGGATAAATTTAAGGAGGAAAATGCCTAAGCTAGATAGAATGACAATGACTTCTCATGAAATTGAGAATCTTCTTATTGTGAAGATGGGCTTGGATATGAACTTGCGTAAAGCCTGTCAGCTACAAGAAGGAGAAGCTATTGGGATTATAACCGATGATTCTGATGATGAAATAAGCCCTGCATTTATGGATTGGTTGGAGCATAAGGACCCCAATACATTTGAACTGAAATGGGTTATCAGCACACTAATTTCTGTGCGAGAATTAGAGCCCGGTATCCTTCTTAAAATTCTTATGAAAGGAGAGGATGATGGCGAACAAGGAGATGCAGGAAGCATCAATTGAAGTAATCTCTAACTTAAAAAAGTTAAGAATGCAGGACCCCAATCTTTACCCCGCAGGGTTTTATAGCAGTACATCTATGCGGGATGAAAGAGGAGTTGGAATAAAGAGGGAAAATTTTGGGGCCGGGCCTAAGTGGGGTATGGAGTTAGAGATAAATACTAGACACCACATTTCAGAATATAGGGAGGTCTTCTACCCTATGAGAAGGTGGTTTGCTATCAGTCCGGAGGGATCTTTTAGGCCAGAGCTAAAGTTCAGGCCGATGTCCTTTAGATTTATTAGAGAACATGAGGCACTGTTAACTCCATTTAAATTCATGACGGATAATGGGGACACTCTCTTACAAGAAACTCAAGCTGGAGCAGGGCTACATGTGATGATGGACACGAGTATATTTTCTAGCCCGGAGAATTATTCTCGATTTGTTTCGTGTCTATATTCAGTCAGTAACCGAACAATAGTAAGGGCATTTTCTCAGAGAACCAAGGCTAGTTGGAGTATGTGGTGTAGCAGAAGAGGCATGCCTCTAGGTAAAGGTCCCTGTAAAAGAACAATTGATGATTCCATAAAAGAAAAGAGTGACTTTCCTGATGGTAGAGGAAGAGCCTCTCCTAAGTGGGATCATAGATGTCTTGAAGTAAGGTTGTTTCGTGGTACCCCAGACCCAGAAGAATTCTTAGCTAAGGTAGAATTCTTATATGCCTTAACTAAATGGACAACAAAGAAATCTCACGATTCAGATACTCTACCGCAGTTTACCCAAGCACATGCAAATACAACCAGATACCCGTATCTTTCAAAACTAATTCAAACAGAGGAAGGACTTAGAGCATGTGTTTGATTGTATATGATAAGCACGAGAGTGGGAAGCCTATGCCTTTTGAGATTGTACAAAAAGGCATGGAACAAAATCCCAATCTCTCCGGCTACGCATTTTCTAGTGCGGATAATAGGCTGGTAGTGCGTAGACCATTCAAGGACGCAAAGAAATTATACGCTAGGTATAAGAAAGATGTTGAAGAAAATCCAAATCGTCCTTTCATACTCCACTTTAGACAGGCAACTCATGGTAAAGTTGACACCGTAAATACTCAGCCTCTTAAGATTTCAAAGGATCTTATCATGGCACATAACGGTATCCTAGACATGGGCTGCTTACCTACGGAGGAGATATCTGATTCTGTTACATTCGCTAGAGCTTTAGCTGCTAATGGATTCACAGATTTAGATACGCTAAAAGATAAGAAGTTCTTACTCATCCGTAGTAGTAGGCTAATCTTTATGGATGCAGAAGGGAAAGTCTTATTTGTCAACGAACAAGGAGGGAGTTGGGATGATGAGCGGTGGTTTTCTACTAGAAACCCCGCTAATATAACAGGAGGATTCAAGGCTTGGCGAACAAGGAAAGGAAATTCAAGGACTACTTGCGACAAATGTTTAGAGGCGGTAAGCAAAACTCATTGGATTGATTACGCTATCCCCGGCAACGGTAAGTTCTTGTGTAATGAGTGCATAGAAAGCAGTAAAGTGCCTATCGTTAAGTGTGGTACATGTAAGGTACTCACTACAAGTGCGAGTAAAAAAGGTAAGGAACATCAGTGCTATGTCTGCTTACGTAAGCCCAGTAGCGGGAGTTCTTACTGGTATAAATGTACTGAGTGCAAGCAGTCTGTTAGAAATGTAAAGAAGTACGAGAAGAATGATAATCTCGTATGCCCAACGTGTTATCATAAAGGAGGAAGCATAGCAGATAAGGTGTGCGAAGAATGTTCCGAAGTAAAGTGGAGCTTATATACTATAGCTGGTAAGGAGGTTTGCTTAGCGTGTAAGGATAAAATAACTAAGCCGAAGTGTCCTAAGTGTGAAGAAGAATCTTATGTCGCAATCTATTCATCAACAAATCTAGTGTGCTCATCCTGTTGGGCAAAAGAAAAGGAGGCTAATTAATGCCGTCATATTATTGCGGTAGATGTGATGCAGCAGTGACTAAAAAGCCCAAGAAGAATCCCGTAGATGGGAGCTATCTGTGTGTGCGCTGCATGGAAAGAATTGTAACTTGTAAAACCTGTGGCTCTAAAGTATATAGCGGGGAGACAACCACCCCACGGATATACGTAGGCAGCAGCGACGAAGCAAATATAACTGCTTGTTTTAAATGTATAGATAGTGTGAGTAAGATACGAAACTATACCTTTACTCCTCCAATGCACTTCTTCTTTGATGAAGAAACAGAATCACTGAAGAATTCAGACTTCTTTGGTACTGAAGTGGAGGTACAGTTTAGAGCAGGCACACCTATCAATCAGGTATCCTCTATCTTTAACAAGAATGCTTTCTGTTGGACTACATTCGACAGTAGTGTAGGACATGGGTTTGAATTAAAGATTCTACCTATGACTCTTAAGTATCTGGAAAAGAATGGGGATGAATGTCTTAGAGAACTGTGGGATTTAGTTAATCACCCAGCTAAGAATAAGAATCCTTCTGGTCTAGGTATGCATGTTCATCTTAATAGTACTAGGTTTGAGTACGATGATGAACTTACACTAGCCTCATTCTTTATGCGTGATCCTGTTTGGTCTGCTAAGTTTGGTAAGAGAACACAAGCTGAAGCAGAGAGATGGTTCGCAGACTTGTATCGTAGGTACCCAGCCCAAACTCCTATAGAGTGTAGAGAAACTATGCTTAGGGGCAGACATTATGTACCTATTACTAAGACAAGTAAGAGGCCCACGTATGAGGTAAGAGTCTTTAGATCTACGGTAGATCCTAAAGTTTATATAGATAGAATTAGGACTCTACAAAATATCAAAGACTTCTGTAGGATCTATAGGCTCGATCCAGACGAGCCCGTTAATCATAAGGATCTTCTCTCTGATTATAGAGATTGGGTTACAGCTAATTCCAAACAGAAAGGAGACTTGATTTGTGTGTGATTGTAGCTCAACCAGAAGGTAAGATGATTTCTAAGGAAGCAGCAGAGAACTGCTTTAATAATAACTCCGACGGGTGCGGCCTAGCATATGTGACTAAGGGAGCTATTAAAATTCATAAGGGGTACAAAACATTCCCCTCATTCTGGAAAGGATATACTAAGCTAGTAGCCAGAACGGATAGCCCCCTTATTCTACACTTTAGGATAGCTACTCATGGGCCTACTAATACAGGGAACATGCACCCATTTCTTTCTACTGGAGGTTCCGCCTTTGCACACAACGGGACCATGCACCAGTTTAAAGATAAAATAGACGGGTTCTCTGATAGTAGAACCATGTCCCAACTACTAAAGAATCTTAAGGTAGATGTGCTTACCACTGACGGGAATATACTTGTCACTAGTATGCTAGGGGATAGTAGTAAGGGGGTATTCTTACTCCCGGATAAGACTCTAATAATATTCAACGCTAAGAAAGGAGAGATGTATGATGATGTTTGGTTTTCCAATGATTCATACAGAAAAAGAAAGGTCAAAAGTTCCCAGAATACTTCTGTGACTTCCTCGATATACAATCAATGTCAAAGATGTGGGATATATAAGAAACATCTGCCTGCTGGAGCATCGTGTGCAGATTGTATAAGCGCTTTATCCGGTAAGGTCCCACATAAGAAGTGTTACTTGTGCCTAACACAATTAACATTGGTAGATGAAGAAGAAGAAGAAGTATGTATGCTATGTTGGGATGAGTTAGATTCAGGGGAGGAAGTAGTCATTACCCCTTGGTCGTCTCAAGAAATTTTCCGCTACTAGATGTTGGGGTCAACCACTACATGTGGGGGTACCCCTTGACAACCCATGTAGGATGGTGGTATACTCCAACCATCCTCTAAGACTGGAGGAAGCCATGCCGAGTGCAGTAAGGTGCCGCAGTTGCGGTGAAAGACTAGAGTTTGACGAGCAAGATTCTAATGTGTGTATTGATTGTGATTTTAATGGAGGAAACCCGAGTATTGATTGTGATTTTAATGGAGGAAACCCGAGTACCGTTCCCGCATCACAACTAACTTATCGCTCTGTTTCTGGAACTACCCCAGCTATTTCTTGGGGTACTGCTACGGGAATAACAGCAGATGTAACTTCTAGTACTTTACAGAGTAGACAAAGGACTCAATCAGCTATTAGAAATAGTATGGCTATATATGCTAGAGAAGCATTGCCTACTGATCCTTTGTTTGATGGTAGACCATTGAAATGTGTCTTGGGGCATAACGCAATAGGAAGGTACTACCAAATAACAGAGAATACTGTTACTGGAATGGCTAGAGGTAGAGCCATAATGGTTAAGTGTAGCCGAGAGAACATACCATTGGGAGCCCATGTAGTCAGACTTGAGAATGAGTATGAGATAATTTACGAAACTCTTAGAGATTATGGGAGCCTTCTTACTGATGAAGATTCTCTATCGTCTACAAACTTCGGGCGTATTGTCCCTACATCAAGAGATCTACTAGAATCCCAACGTAGATATACCGTGTATACCTATAGGTACGATGTTGATGTGGTCTTTGATATAAGGAATGCCCGCGCACTGGTAACTAATTATAGGCAAGAGAACACCGGCGACGAGGAAGATTGGGATGAAGACGACGATATGTAGTCATGATAAGTCGAAGGTACTTGACTCTAGAAAGACTAATAGGAACCACTATACCCGGTGGAGAAGGAGACTATGTATGGATTGTGGAGTTAAATTTACCACCTACGAGCTACTGCTTTCTGATGTGGAGGACTTCTTGAAGTCTGAAGTAGACAGACGCCTCACTATAAGGCCCCTATAGTGCGCTTAGAAGAGGCCATACTTATAAACCTATATACTTCTAAAGATATATGGGATAGATACTTCTCTTTAATAGAAGAAGACTTCTTTATATCTTCTACTTATAGACAGATATTTAATCTAATACATATGTATTGGACTGATGTTTATAAAGGTAGTGAAGAGAACAAGTTATCTAGTATTAGAGAGTTAGCTATAATAGAGTTACAAGATAATCAAACATCACTTAACAATATCTTTAGAGTACTAGAAAAGATATCTACTAAGAGTATATCTCCAGATACAGAAGCTTTGTTTACTAAAGCATTAATGAATTGGAGAACTAGAAGAGTACTTACTAAAGCTATAGAGGATCTCTCCAGTAACAAGTTAGATATAGATTACTTCTATAGTGAAGTAGAGAAACTAGTATCTATTAAAGATGTTGAGGAAGAAGAAGAGATATCACCACATGAATGTGTTGAAGAAATCTTACAGGAGGAGAATACAGGATCGCGTTATACTACAGGGCTCACTAGAGTGGACGAACTATTGGAGGGAGGTCTTTGGGCTGGAGAAATTGGAATGGTCCTCGGACCCAGCTTTAGAGGAAAAACGTGGGCGCTTATACATTTGGGAGCCGCCGCTCTTTCGGCCAAGATCCCAGTCATCCATTTTACCCTTGAAATATCAAGGAGAAGAGTAGCTATAAGGTACTTCCAGTCGCTACTAGAAAGGACAAGAAAAGCTATACGTGCAGACACAATGGATTCGGGTAAAGCTATCCGAGATTTAAACTTACCGCCTTGGTCTATTAAGGATTACTCAGCATCCCCGGCCAATACATCTCAGATTGATAGGGATGTTAGAGAGTTTATAGCTCGGACTGGTGTGACCCCGTTGGTTATAATTGATTACGGAGATCTGGTTACTCCAGTCTCTAAGCAAGGAGTAGGTAATGAATACATAAGCTTAGGTAAAGTGATTGAAGAACTTAGAAGGATAGCTAATAAGTATAGCACCGGAGTTTGGACTGCTAGCCAGACCAATAGACTCAGCTACGATAAAGTCCTCATTGGCATGGCGGAGGTAGCTGATTCTATTAAGAAGATCCAAACAGCAGATGTAATCATAACTCTTAATCAGAATATGGAGGAACATAAGAACCTGTTAATGCGATGGTACATAGACAAGGCTAGAGAAAGAGAATTAGAAGAGAAGGAAGTACGACTAATTGCAAAGGCAGCATTCCAGAAATTCGAGGATGGAATCTAATGAAAGAAAAAGATAAATATTTTTGGGGACGATGTGCATTGGATAAGAGATGCAAGTTTCATATGTTAAAACAGGAAGGGCTCTACCACTCAGGGGAAAGATTCCCTAGCTTATGTAATAGGTTTATCTTTTTTAGGGGGCAGTATGTAGATCATACAAGACCTAGAATTAAAGATAGATGTAAGATTTGCTGTGCTAAAGCTAAGAAGATGAAATGAGTAAGTGGGAGAAACAAGGATACTGCTCAGATTGTGGGAAAAGGAAACGATATGTCAATGAAAAGAAACAAGTCTACTATTGCTTCGTCTGCTGTAGAGGAGGCAAACTTACGACTGGAACAGAGCCGATGGTTGGCTTGGAATTGGACGAGACTAAAGGACCCGTGGAAAGTCAAGAGGTACCTCCAAGTCACAGGCCACTTTCCGACTTTGATAGAAACTACTACAGTAAACGTGGGGTATCCCCCAGACTCATTCAACTGTTGGGAGATGGCCTACATTCCACAGATACGGGTTTGTTGTTCATGTTCCCAACAGAAGACTACTGGCAAGAGAGGAGATGGGGAGCATTCAGACCGCCTCCTTGGAAATTTCCTAAAAACGCTAAGCGTACTACGAAAGACGGAGTTGGATTCCACATCAAAATTAACTCAGATTCAAAACGAGTTACGGTTGTTGAAGGTATCTTTGACGCGCTTAGAGTCTCAAGCTTGGGGTACAACTCATTTGCAATCCTATCTAAAAAGGTTC
>Ga0255047_10002519_pt1 | contig 12052 bp, 12 predicted proteins | sample JV7_2_1_MG_FD_183640 | JGI IMG/M metagenome (GOLD analysis project Ga0255047, IMG submission 183640) | Seawater microbial communities from Jervis Inlet, British Columbia, Canada - JV7_2_1 | ecosystem: Environmental > Aquatic > Marine > Inlet | place: Canada: British Columbia | collected 2016-10-06
TGATCGGCACGGTCGATCACGCGCGGGGCACCACCACGGTGCACGAGGGGGCCGTCTACCTACATCGGGGGCGGGCTTTCGAGGTCGTCGAACTCGATCTCGAAGCCCGGCACGCCAGAGTGGTGGAGGCATCCGGTCAGGAATACACCCAGCCCCGCACCGACACCGACATCCGGGTTCTCGGCATCGACCGATCGCGGCGCGTGGGTCGGGCCACCCTCCATCTCGGATCGGTCGAAGTGGCCACCCGGGTTCGGGGCTACCAGCGCCGCCACGCCCGCTCCCGCGAGATCCTCAGCAGCGAGTCGCTCGACCTCCCCGAGCAGCTGCTCACCACCAGAGCCTTCTGGTACGTGATCGACCACGACGTGATCGACGAACTCGCCGGGGCGGGCGATGATCCCCCCGGCACACTCCACGCGGTCGAGCACGCGGCGATCGGCCTGCTGCCCCTTTTCACCATCTGCGACCGCTGGGACGTGGGCGGAGTATCTATTGTCCACCATCCCGACACCGCCGGCCCCACGATCTTCATCCACGACTCATCGCCCGGCGGTGCGGGCATCGCCGAACTCGGTTGGGAAGCCGGAATCCGCCACCTCGAGGCCACGGCCGGCGTGATCGAGGCCTGCAGCTGCCGGTCGGGGTGCCCCTCATGTGTTCAGTCGCCCAAGTGTGGCAACGGCAACGAGCCCCTCGACAAGATGGGTGCAGAACGCCTGATCCGCCTGATCCTCGATATCTCCTGAGCGGTCTCCTGTGCGGCCTACTCGAGCCTCATTCGAGCCCGTGCCACCAACTCCACGTCGTGGATCATCGGGCCGACCAGTGGAACCGAGGTCGGGTCGACATAGGTCACCACCACAGTGGCCGTATCTCCGCTGCGGTCTATGTCCACGCGCAGTCGGTGGAGCGCCAGATCGCCGGCCACCGCAACCGCCTCGCGGACCTCGTCGTCTGATCCGCCCACCGCAGCCACCCGTACGCCTTCGCGCGCCGCATGGGTGACCATGACCCGGGTGTGAACCACCAGCCCGAGCTGCACCACCGCCAGAAGCAGTAGGGCCACAAAGGGTATGAGCAGGGCCGACTCCACCGTGGCCTGGCCCCGAGATCGTTTTCGGGCCGGGAGAGCCGGCCCCGGGCCCGCGGCGGTACCACCGGCCCGGAACCCGGCGATCATGCGACGCGCGACGCCACCGCGTCGACCACCTTGTTGAGCAGGGTCGACACCTTCGAGGTCTTGGTGGCCCACGAGACCACCAGCAGAGCCATCGCGGCGGCACCGAGAATCACCAGCGCGTATTCGGCGGTGGCCTGACCACGATCGTCGCGGCGATACCACCAGGCGACCGCGAGGGCCTGGACACCCGAAGCGAGTCGAATGGTGGGAGTGGGGGTGGGCCGCCTGGAAATGTTTGTCATGTCGTTGTTCCTGTGTGTCTGCTCGTGTTTGTGGGGAAGCCGAGTGGGGAAGCTGTGTAGGAGGGGAAACAGGGAAGGGGAAGCGAGAGCGGGCCGAGCGTCAGCCCGGGAGTTCGAGATCGGCGAGCGTGCCGAGCAGGAGGGGAACCACGGTGAGTAAGGCGAAGGCCGGCAACACGCACAGCACCAGCGGAAACAGCATGGTGACGGGCACCTTCCGCGCCCGTTCCTCGGCCTGCACACGGCGCTGACGCCTGGCCTCATCGGCCGCCCGTTCGAGGGCGGGGAGCAGGGCCGCCCCATCTCGCTCTGCCGCAATCAGCACCCTCAGCAGGGGTCGACTCGGCTCACCGAGGCGAGGCTCACACCAGTCGAGTGACCGGATCAGGGACTCCCCGTCGGCGCTGCGGTGGAGAGCCTCTGCGAACACCAGGCAAAACGGTGCCGGCATCCAGGCAACGGCATGAGCGAGGGCATGCCTAAACGTCAGGCCGGCACCCACACCCAACGCGATCAGGTCGACGACATCGGGGAGGCCGCGGATGACCAGCATCATCTCTGTTCGCAGCCGACTTCGCCGTCGCCGGATGACCACCAGAGCGAGACCGCACGGGGCCGCCGGCGCCAAAGGCGTCGCGACGACCACCAGAACCACCGAAGAAATGACCACCGCGCCGACGGCAGCATCGCCCACGTCGTCTCCCAGCCAATCGCCGAGAGGACCCCACCTCTTCACCAAGCGTCCGGTGCTCCCCAACCAGACGGGCATCGGCGTTCGCGAGTGGGCTCGAGTACCGAACCGCACCGGCCGGGGCCGGGTGCGCGGCCAGAGGACCGCGCCGGTACCCACCGAGCAGACCAGCATGATCATCCACCTCATCGCGCCACCGCAGCCGCGATCCGCGACATCCAGATGATCCCGGCGGCATCGAGCAGCAGGCCGATCACGAGGCATGCGAACCCGAGCGGGGTGGTGAACAGCACCGCCGCCGAATCTCGATCCACAGTGACCACCACCCCGAGGAACCCGAGTGGTGCCAGCGCGACCACCAGTGACGAGGCCCTGGTTTGGGCAGTGAGGGCTTTGATCTCGTCGGCGAGAGCGGTCCTTTCCCTCAAGGTGGCAGCGGTGCGTTCGAGCGATACGGCGAGGGCGCCACCGGTGGATTCACCGAGCCTGAGCACCGCTCGCACCATGTCGGCGTCGGGATGGGCGAGACCAGCAGCCCACCGGTCGACACCGTCACCGAGCCGTTCGCCCGCCTCCACGCGTGCGAGTACGGCGCGAAGCGACTCCGATGCCGGCCCATCAGAGGCGGCGGCATCCGCCATGGACAGCTGGAGATTCGCGCCTCCTCGAAGACCTCGAGCAATGAGATCCACGAGTTCGGGGAGAGCCCCAATCAGGCGCCGACGCCGACGCGAACTGCCCATCATCAGCCATAGGCGGTGAACCGGCCCAGGGCCTGCTCGGCGATCCCCCGTGGGGCTGATGGCGATGGATCTGGCCAGACGAGCCCGCGAGGGTGCGGCAACCGCAACCCCGAAACAGAGTGCGGCGATGACAACAGTCATGCTGCGGGGCAGGCGTGGGCGCCCCCGGCCACGATCCTCACTTCAGCCGGCCCGACCACCTCGGCCACCGCCGACACCCGTCGAGCTCCGCCCCCGCTGCGCTCGACATGGACGACGAGGTCGAGAGCCGCGGCAATCTGGGCCCTGATGGCGACGAGCGGGATTCCCTCACCGCTCAGGAGGGCCAGAGTCTCCAGTCGGTGAAGAGCATCGAGTGGCCCGTTCGCATGGATGGTGGAGAGACAACCACGATGGCCGGTGTTGAGTGCCTGGACGAGATCGAGAGCCTCGTCGCCGCGTACCTCCCCCACTACGAGCCGGTCGGGCCGCATCCGAAGTGCGTTGCGAACGAGCTCGCGGATAGTGAGTTCACCTACTCCCTCCGAGGAGGCTGGTCGAGCCTCCAGCCTCACCACGTGGGGGTGAGGAAGTCTCAGCTCGGCCGCATCCTCCACAGTGATGATCCGAGCACCGGGCTCCACGAGGCCCGCCACCGCATTGAGGAGCGTGGTCTTTCCGGAGCCGGTGCCTCCGCTCACCATGATGTTGGCGCCGGCCGTCACCGCGTTGGCGACAACCGCGGCCACATCCGGGTCGGCAAACGCATCGACGCCGAGCTCACGTAGGACAAACCTACGGATGGTTACGTAGGGGCCGTCGAGGGCCACCGGGGGCACGACGACATTGACTCGGCTGCCATCGGGCAGCCGACCATCGACACAAGGCGAACGACGATCGACCCGACGCCCGATCGGTGCCACAACCCTCTCGACGAGATGATCTATCTCTTCACGGTCGAGCATGAGATCGAGCCGTTCGATTGCGCCGGCCCTCTCGATCCACACCGCCCCAGGGCCGTTGATCATCACCTCGCTCACCTCCGGGTCGGCCAGGATCTCCTCGATCGGCCCGAGACCAGCCAGTCGGGCGTTCACCTTTCGCACCACCTCGGCTCTGATTGGCATGGCCAGCAGCGGCGCCCTCCTCATCACCGCGGCGTCGGGGTCCAGATCGTCGTGATCCAGGAGATCACCGTGTACGGCATCCACCAGATCGGTCGTGTTCACCGTCGCCGCCCGAGGGGCCGCAGCGATCGAGGTAGGCGGGTGGTGAACAAGCCGGCATCGACCGATCGTGCCACCGCTGGATCGAGGGCGACACGACAACGCAACGATGCGCCGGTTGCGGCCATGATGTCGTCGAGCCTCAAGGCTCTACCCGGCTCCTCGATCAGAACCAGCTGGGTGCCGGCCGGCACCCGCCCCGCCCGGAGTACCGCCAGGTAGCAGGCTCGAACAACTAGAACGGATTCAGCGCGGCCGGCCCACCACTGCGACGGCCCGGTGGGCCCGGCATCCACGATTACACGACGGCCCGACCCGGCCAGTACCGACCCGAGCAGGCTCAGGCGCTCCGGATCAGTGATGGCACCGATCCCTCTCGGGAGCAGACCCAGATTGGGCACCACCGACGTTTCCAGTTCGGCGAGGGCATCGACCGGAACATCGTGGCCCGCATCGAGCCAACCTCCGACCCCCGGACCCGACGACGATGCCAGGCCCAGGATCGCAGGCTGGTCGCCATCAAGATCCACCAGCAGGGTGGCGACGCCGTCCGCCGCCGACATGAGTGCGGTGGCAGCCGCGACAACAGACGTTCCCACTCCACCCTTGGCGGACCAATAGACATCAATCACGACTTACTCCCGGATCGCTTCAGACCAGGGGGAAGTGGTGAAGAAGCTTCGACGGGGAAGTCGCGCGCTCGACCCTAGGGTCGGCGTCCTACGATGCCAACATGACCGAAGCAGCCTTCTTTGATCTCGACAAGACGGTCATCGCCAAGGCCGCCATGCTCGCACTCGGCCCAAGCCTGCGAAAGGCAGGCATGCTCAATCGCTGGCTGGTCGCCCGTGCCCTGTGGGGCCAACTCGTGTTTCGTTACCTCGGCGCCGACGAGAGCCGCATGGAGAAAATGCGCGAGACCGCTCTGCGCGTATGCGTCGGTTGGGAGAAGGAGCGTATTTCCACCCTGGTCGACAATGCTCTCACCGAGGTGATCGATCCCCTCGTCTACGACGAAGCCATCGAACTGATCGACTCCCACCAACAGGCCGGGCGACGGGTCTATCTCGTTTCCGCATCACCGGAGGAGATCGTCCTTCCGCTCGCCCGCCACCTTGGCGTCGATGATGCGATCGCCACCCGTGCCCGCACCGACCCGACCGGCCGCTACACCGGCGAGATCGAGTTCTATTCCGCCGGAGAGAACAAGGTCACCGCCATCGGCGAACACGCCGAACGCCACCAATTCGACCTTTCCTCCTCATTCGCCTATTCCGACTCCATCACCGACCTCCCCATGTTGGAGGCGGTGGGTCACCCCGTCGCCGTCAACCCCGACAAGGCGCTACTCAAGGAAGCCACTGATCGGGGCTGGGAGATCCGAACATTCAACAACCCGCGACCCCTCAGCGAGGAGCGCAACATCGCCCCGCGAAAGTCGGCCACTGTCGGCATGGGAGCAGTCGGTGCAGCAGTTGCCGCCGGCGGAGCCCTCTGGTGGCGCAGCCGCCGAATCAGCAAGAACCGCCGGTGGTTCAGTCGCTAGACGTCGCGCACCTTGCGAGCGAGGATCACGAGAAGTACGCCGAGCACGGCGAACAGGACAAGTCGGCTTTTCGACATGACAAGACCGTACTCACAACTATGCGCGACCTGTCGTCGCCCTCCAGCCGCTACCCTCCTCGCCGGAGGTGTCCGAGCGCCTGGTGGGCTCCCCCGCCTTCAAAGCGGGTGGGATGGGTGATCCCTGTCCGGCGGGTTCGATTCCCGTCCACCTCCGCCAAGCGCCTACACGCTCAGTAGGTCTCTAGCTCCGGTGTCGCTCGAGGGATGGCGCAGCTTCGACATCGCACGGGCTTCGATCTGGCGAATCCGCTCACGAGTGAGGTCGAAGTGTTCACCCACCTCTTCAAGAGTGCGGGGCTCACCACGGTCGAGACCGAAACGGAGCTTGAGAATCTCCCGCTCCCGCTCATCGAGTGGAGCCAGCAGGCGGGCGATCTCCTCGGGCAGCAGGGAGGTGGCCGCCACCTCGAATGGTGAATCGGCCGATCGGTCTTCCACCACATCGCCGAGTTCGGCGTCGCCGTCTTCGCGAAGCGGCTCCGACAACGACAACGGCTCGGCTGCGAAACGCAGCGCTTCGGTGACCCTCTCCTCGGGCATCTCCACCTCGATGGCCAGTTCGGAGAGGGTGGCAGGGCGGCCATACTTCAGCTCGAGCCGAGCCCGGGCCTTCTGAAGACGAGCAAGAGTGTCGCCGGCGTGAACCGGGAGGCGGATCGTGCGACCGGTGTTGGCGATTCCACGGGTGATCGCCTGACGAATCCACCAGGTGGCGTAGGTGGAGAACTTGAACCCCTTGCGCCAGTCGAATTTCTCGACCGCGTGCATGAGGCCGAGATTGCCCTCCTGGATGAGGTCGAGCAGGGGAAGGCCCGAAGCCTGATATTTCTTGGCGATCGACACCACGAGTCGCAGGTTGGACTGGACAAACGTGCGCTCGGCCGACTCACCGTTTTTGATGGCCCGCCTCAATTCCCGCTTCTTGGCCGGGGTGAGATCGGTGTCGGGGCTCTCGTACTCGACGCGTGCCTCGGTGCCTCCCTCGATGGCTTGAGCAAGGCGGACTTCGTCTTCCTTGGTGAGCAGCGGATACTGACCGATATCGGTGAGATACAGGCGGACGAGGTCTTCTTCGTCTCGCTCGACTCGCTCCTTCGCCACGGATATCCCTCTCGTCGCTACGGCCGTTGCGGACCTTGCTGCTTCGGATCCTCGGACTAACCCTCGGTCACCGTTTGCTGAACGATAGCGAGGGAAGTCGGTCGCACCACCGGTGCGACCACTCGGAAACTATCGGCAACTTTCGTCGTTGCCATGAGGAGCGACGATCAGGGCTTCAACCGATCGGTGAGGTTGGGATCGGGAACGAAGCCGACCACGGGTATCGCCCGGTCGCCATCGGTTTCGCGCGGAAGGCCGCCCATCACCAAGTCGGCGGAGGTGATGTCGGTGGCCAGGTCGACGCCGAGGGCCGCCACCACTCGCGCCAGCGGACCGTCTGAATGCGAGGCGCAGTACCCGAGCACGGCGTCGCAGTCGTCGACCAACTGAAGGATCAGTGCTCGGGCCCGCACCATCAGATAGGGGTTGTCGCCATCCACTGAACTGCTGGTGGCGCCCATGGAGTCGAGCGCATCCGCCAGCTCGGGCGACGCCGCAACGACGATCGCGATATCGGCGAGGAGCTCCGAATCGGGCAATATGTGCGCCACGGGCTGGACGTGGGCCCGGAGATGACGGCTCGTGGTGGAAAGCCACACCCACTCCTGGGGATCATCTGACAAAGCCACCCACTCGTCGAACAGCTCCGACAGACGGATGAGCGCCCACTGCAGGGCTCCTACTGTTCGGGCCGTGGTGACGACGCTGAAACCAGTCACGCCCTCAGCCCCGATACCGGTTGACGATCGGCATTCTCCGATCCCGCCCGAATGCCTTTCGGGTGATACGTGGACCCACCGGTGTCTGGCGCCGCTTGAATTCGGCGATGTCGACCAGGCGACACACCCGCGCCACCAAATCGGCGTCCGCCCCGGGGAGTTCCATGCGGACCACCTCACCCACAGTGCGGTTGCCTTCCACATAGGCCTGCAGGATCGGATCGAGTACCTCGTAGGGCGGCAGGGATTGATCGTCGCGCTGGTCGGGCCGAAGCTCGGCCGACGGTGCCTTGGTGAGCACCGATCGGGGTATGAGATCGTGGCCCAGTTCGCGATTGCGCCACTCACACAGCTCGTAGACGGTGAGCTTCCATATATCCCTGATCACCGCGAACGCTCCGGCGGTGTCGCCATAGAGGGTGGAGTATCCGACCGCGGATTCGCTCTTGTTGCCAGTGGTGAGGACCAGCCATCGGTGCTCGTTGGCCAGCGCCATGAGCACCATCCCCCGTACGCGTGATTGCAGGTTCTGATCGGTGAGATCGCCGACCTCGATCTGGCCGTCGCTCACATGGGGGACGAGCATCTCGGTGAAGGCGGCGTGGGCAGGCTCGATCGGCACCGCGCGGGTGTCGATACCCAGGTTGCGGCCGAGCAATTCGGCATCGGCGATCGAGTGATCGCTGGAATAGCGCGACGGCATCAACACACCGTGGACGTGCTCGGCACCAAGGGCATCGACCGCGATCGCGGCCACGATCGAGCTGTCGACACCGCCCGATAATCCAATGCAGACCTCGGTGAACCCGTTCTTTCGCACATAGTCGCGCACTCCGACGACGAGGGTGGCCCAGCGCACGGCGTTCGGCTCGAGTTGCATGTGCATCGGAGCTGGGGCAGGGCTACGGGGCGGGGTACGGGGCGGGGTGACGAATGTCGTGGGGTAGGTGTCGAGGGTGGACCGAATGGGAGCCAACTTCACATCGAAAACATCGAGAGACTCGACGAACGACTCACACCGGGCGGTGACAACGGGCCCGTCGACCCCGGGGCTCACCACGAACGAGCCGCCATCGAAGACGAGTTCGTCCTGGCCTCCTACAAGATTTACATAGACAACCGGTATTCCCGACTCCGACACCCGCTCTGCAATGACGCTCTCACGAACCTGTTGCTTGTCGACCCGAGACGGTGAGCCGTTGACGTTGAGCACGACCCGAGCTCCACCCCGAGCCAGTTGGGTGACAGGACCATCGGGGATCCACGAATCCTCACAGAGGGTGAGGCCCACCGGGACACCCCCGATTTCGAACAGGGCGAGGGCCTGATCGCCGGGCCGAAAGTGGCGGAGCTCATCGAAAACGTCGTAGTTGGGAAGATGGCGCTTGTGGTAGGTGCCGAATACCTTGCCTTCCGCACACACCGCGAGCGCATTCCACACGCCGTTGAAGAAGGCGATCCCGGCGACATCCTCGGGCAGGCCGGGCACCCTGCCGCCAAGGTCGCCGTCGTCTCCGTCGGCGAAGCCCACCACCGCCACCGTTCGACCGGTGCCCGCGGCGAACTTCTCGAGCGATGCCCGTACATCTGCGATGAAACCCGACTTGAGCACCAAATCCTCGGGGGGATAACCGGTGAGGGTCATCTCCGGCAGCACCACCACGTCGGCTCCGGCCTCCGCCGCCGTTCCCACCATCTCGAGCGCGCGGCCGGTGTTGCCCTCGAGGTCGCCCACCACGGTATTGAGTTGGGCGACCGCGATTCGAATCGATTCAGGCCGTGGATCGGAGTGAGGCATCGCCTTCATCGTAGGGGCCGAGGGCCCCAACGACGGCTCGTATCAGGCGAGCGCCGAACACACAGTGTTGGTGACCAGGGCACTGACCACATACGGATCGGCGTTGGCGTTGGGACGACGATCCTCGATGTAGCCCTTGCGGTCCTTGGCGACCTGCCACGGAATTCGAATCGATGCTCCCCGGTCGGAGACGCCATAGGAGAACTCGTCGTAGCGCTGGGTCTCGTGAGCACCGGTGAGACGATCCTCGATGCCGACTCCATAGCCCGTGAGATGTTCCTCCGGTTTGCCGAGGGCACCCATGGCCTCGCAGGCGGCAAGGATCGAGTCGTAGTTCTCCCGCATCGCCCTGGTGGAGAAGTTGGTGTGCATGCCGGCGCCGTTCCAATCGCCTGGCATGGGCTTGGGCTTGATGCTGACCTCCACCCCGTGGTTCTCGGCGAGGCGATACAGCAGATAACGGGCGATCCAGAGATGGTCGCCGACCGTGACGGTGTCGACAGGGCCGATCTGGAACTCCCACTGGCCCGGCATCACTTCGGCGTTGGTGCCGGAGATGGCGAGTCCGGCGTCGATGCATGCCGTGGTGTGTTCCTCGATGAGGTCGCGACCGTGGATCTTGAGCGCACCAACACCGCAGTAGTAGGGGCCTTGAGGGGCGGGGAAGCCGTTGGGCGGAAACCCTGCCGGCCAACCGGTGGCCGGATTGATGAGGGTGTATTCCTGTTCGAGGCCGAAGATCGGCTCCTGGTCGGCGTAGGTGGCGAGCGCCGCAGCCGCAAGCGCGCGGGTGTTGGTGGGGTGCGGTGACATGTCGGTGAGGAGGGCCTCACACATCACGAGGACGTTGGCACCCCCGCGAATCGGGTCGGGGCAGGAGAAGACCGGATTCAACACCACGTCGGAGTTGTCGCCGGTGGCCTGGTTGGTGCTGGAACCGTCGTAGCCCCAGATGCCCGGATCCTCTCCGTCGGGGAGAACCTTGGTCTTGGAGCGGATCTCGGCTGTCGGCACAGTGCCGTCGATCCACAGATATTCAGCCCGGTAGGCCATCGTTCGATTCCTCGTTTGTGCTCGCCCGTGTGGGCATCATGATCAGACCACAGGATGGTGGCCCGATAAGCAGCGTTCCATCACGAAATTTCGCTGCTGTTGCCCGATTGTGAACGGTGTGTGAACGAACGTGGCGGACCCCTGGCACCACGACGTCGAGCACGGCACCCTGGGAATCGGCGGCCCGTCCGGGCAAGCTGTTGTGGTGCCAGATCCTCCGGGAGTGTCCATGTCACGAGAGCAGGAGTACGTCCTTCGCACGGTCGAGGAGCGCGGTGTTCGACTCGTTCGCCTCTGGTTCACCGACGTGCTCGGTCAGCTCAAGTCGGTGGCCATCTCGCCGGCCGAACTCGAGTCGGCATTCAACGAGGGCGTGCAGTTCGACGGCACCGCCATCGACGGCTTCTCTCGCGTTCACGAATCCGACGTTCTGGCCCGCCCCGACGCAACCACTTTCGAGCTGCTCCCATGGGCGAGGGAGGACGAACCATCAGCCCGGATGTTCTGCGACATCGACAATCTCGATGGCACCCCGTTCGAGGGTGATCCCCGCCAGATCCTGAGACGAAATCTCGAGTCGGCGAGAGAGCAGGGGTATTCGTTCTTCGCCGCGCCCGAAGCTGAGTTTTTCTATTTCGCGTCGGGCGACCCCTCGCTGGGCAAGCCCCAGCCGCTCGACCGAGCCTCCTACTTCGACCTCACCACCTCCGACGTGTCGAGCGATCTACGCAAACGCACGATTCACATGCTCGAGGCGATGGGCATACCGGTCGAGTATTCATTTCACGAGGACAGCCCGAGCCAGCACGAGATCGACCTGCGCTACACCGAGGCGCTCGATATGGCCGACAACGTCATGACCCTCCGTCTCGTCGTGAAGAAGATCGCGATGGAACGCGACACCTACGCCACGTTCATGCCCAAGCCCCTCAACGGCGTCCAAGGCTCGGGGATGCACACCCATCTGTCCCTGTTCGACGGGGACACAAACGTGTTTCACGATCCCGACGACGAATACGGCATGTCGGAGACGGCCCGGAGGTTCACCGCCGGGATCCTTCGTCACGCTCGCGAGATCACCGCTGTCACCAACCAGCTCGTCAACAGCTACAAGCGCTTGGCCGAAACCTCCGAAGCGCCACCCTTCGTGGCGTGGGCCCGCAACAATCGATCGGCCCTGGTGAGGGTGCCGGTGCGTAGAAAAAGCAAGGCCGAATCGGCTCGCATCGAGTACCGGGCTCTCGATGGAGCCTGCAATCCGTATCTCGCCTATTCCCTGCTGCTTGCTGCCGGCCTGCGCGGTGTCGCCGAGGGCTACGACCTGCCGCCGGAGACCAACGTCAACCTGTTCGAACTCACCGACGGCGAGCGTCGTGAGATGGGCATCGCACCGCTGCCCCGATCTCTCGACGAAGCACTCGATGTCATGGAGGAATCCAAGCTGGCCCGCGACACCCTCGGCGACCACGTATTCGAATGGTTCCTCCGCAACAAGCGAGCCGAGTGGGCCGAGTTCTGTGCCCACGTCACCCCTTTCGAACTCGAGCGCTACCTACCCACCTGGTGAACCACTGACCTGATGGACGCCCTACTCGTCTTCCCCGAGCCGGCACCGCCGGAACTCGCCCAAGCCCTCGACATGGGTGGCTGGGTCTGGAAGGGCGCGTCTGACATCGACTCGGCTCGTCGCG
>Ga0255047_10002520_pt1 | contig 12050 bp, 17 predicted proteins | sample JV7_2_1_MG_FD_183640 | JGI IMG/M metagenome (GOLD analysis project Ga0255047, IMG submission 183640) | Seawater microbial communities from Jervis Inlet, British Columbia, Canada - JV7_2_1 | ecosystem: Environmental > Aquatic > Marine > Inlet | place: Canada: British Columbia | collected 2016-10-06
TTGAGATTTTCCAAAATGTTCTAATTTAATAGATCGCATTTCAATTCCACTCTCTCTTGAAATAAATGTTGCACCAGTGGAAATGGCTAAATCACTGAGAATGTTTCGCCTTTCTTCGCCGTAGCGTGGGGCTTTAATTCCTGCGACTTTCATTGAACCCTTCATTGAATTCATAATCATCGCTGCAAGTGCTTGACCTGAAATATCTTCAGCAACTATAATTAAGGCTCGACCATCACGCGCAGAAATTTCAAGTGCTGGTAAAATTTCATCGATGGTTGTAATGTTTTTATCGGTAACTAAGATTAAACAATCTTCATGCCGCATAATTGATCGGCGTTCATCTGTAACAAAAGCATTTGCCAAAATGCCAGAATCAAATCTAAACCCTTCCATTAATTCCAAGGATGTGTCATTTGATTTAGCTTCTTGAATTGAAATAGCCCCATCTTTGCCCACTTTGTCAACCGCAGTTGCAATTAATTTACCAATACCTGCATCTCCATTTGCAGAAATGGTGGCAATTTGTTCGATTTCTTCTTGTGTTGAAATTTGTTTTGATTTTTGTTTTAATCTTTCTATTAAATCCTCAACTGTTATGTCTATTCCTCGTTTTAATTCTATAGGAGAAACACCAGAAGATAAATGAATCTGAGCCTTTTCCATTATGGCGCGGGCTAATACAGTAGCCGTTGTTGTGCCGTCGCCAGCATTTGAATTTGTGGATTCGCTTGCTTGCTTAATAATTTGTGCGCCGAGGTTTTCAAAAGGATCTGCTAGATCAACAAACTTGGCAACTGTTACGCCATCTTTGGTAATGATCGGTCTGGTGTTGTGGCCTTTAATAATTACGTTTCTACCTCTTGGGCCGAGAGTTGTTCCTACGGCATCTGCAAGTTTTCTCACACCATCTAGGATCTTTTCGTTTAACTTTCTACCTGATTCAAAATTCTTCATTTTATTTCCTTATTTAATAAAAGTTTATTGGGCAAATAAATTGGATCTACGTCCGTTAAATTGGGTAAATTAAAAAACTCATTTAAACACCAATTGATTTCTTGCATTCCTAAACATTGAGTGTAAGAAACATTGTTATAAAAAATAGAAAAATCTATCTTCTTCAATGCCGACACTATATCTCTATCTTTATCGTTAATTTTAAAATAAGAATAACATGTATTCTTAACTCTTTCAAACTCTTCTATCACCTTGCCGCAACTCCAACCAAAAGTTACCAACACGACATCAGCATCTTTAGGTTTTACTCTTGTGATCAGTTTGTGATCAGGTACTTTTATCTTTGGTCTTGTTCGATCTTCTTTTTTCCAAATTTGGAAAAGTGTGTTTAAATGTTTGTTTTCATAGGGTCCAAGTTCTTCTGAATAAAAACAGACTTTTGACATTTCAAATTGTTCGGCAAGATGAAAGTTATTGTTTAATCGATTAATGACTGTCCATTTTTTCCATGCTTTGGGTATAATAAATCCAATCACATCAGATGACTTTGCCGATTCATTAAAAAATTTAACTGAAAGGCTATTTGCTCTGCCAAAAGGAGGGTTTGTTAAAGTAACCAAATGATCGCAAGCAGCAAATTCTTTTTCAAATGGTTCATCTTCTAAAAAATTAGCCTTTATTACTTTGGGGCTTTTGGGTTCAATGTCACAAGAAATAATTTTATTATCAAAACCGCTATCTTCAATAGCTTTAATAAAGTCACCCCTGCCACCACAAGGCTCCAAAATAAGACTGTCTTTATTAATATAGTTTTTTATTTTATCTACACAAAAATTGGCAGTTGCAGGAATAGTATAGTATTGCTCTTTGCCAGTTTTTCGAGTGTTGCCCTTTTTGGGTCGGCCTGCTGTCATTGTGTAAACATTATACACACGTTATAAGGTTTAGTCAAGTGATTTCTTCTAAAACCTCATCTAAATCAAAACCAGCGCAGTCAATCTTGCGAGTAGTAATATGATAATGATTTACAACTCCATTAAACTTCCCTTTTTTAACAAGAGGATCAACAGTTTTGATCGGTTCACCATCATTCATTGGAGAAACCAATTCAATTTGATAAGTTTTATTTAATACTTTGGCCAGTGCTTTAAATGCTTCTTCTTGCCAGGGATAGAAACCCAAAAATGGTTCCAATTCTTTTCCATGAACTTCCACACCTTTCCAAAGTGGTCGAGGGCCGAATCCTTTTGATCTATAAATCTCTTGGTATTTCGGATAATAGGCATTTGAAATTTCAACCCCAATGCTTCGCGCATTAACTTTAGAATTGCCCGCATGATAGCCGATATCGTTGCAATCCATTATCTGATAGATTGTGCCATCGTTATCAATGAGGAAATGTACCGACAACTTGCGTTTTTTTAGTATTTTAAAGCAACTTTTGGAGGACAAACACACATCCCAATGGGCAACAAGCATCGAAGACACCCTCTCATTTTTTGCAGTTTTATAGCAATTTTTGGGTAACTTTAATCCATCTGAATTGTCAAAGGTTTTAACATCATCCCATTCGATTGGCACATGTTCTCCATTACAAATAATATAATTTTCTGCTTTCCCCTCGATGGGGGTTTGATCTGCTTCTTTTTGTGTTTCTTGGCGACGGTAGGATGACGTATCTTGCTTTATTTTAAAAAGGAATTGGCAAATGCTATTATACCACTTCATCAGCTATACCCCATTCAACAGCTTGTTCTGCATCAAAATAAGTATCAGTTTTCTTTCGAAAGATGCCTCTGATTTTTCTCTCACTTAAATTGGATTCTTGAGCCAATGCTTTTACAAATTGATCTTGATACCATTTAACTTCGCGAATGTCCACTTCTAGTTCCTTGAGAGAACCAAATTGACCTCCTGATGGTGCATGTAACATTAATCTACAACTTTTTCCGACTCGACGTGAACCGTTTGTGCCAGCCGCCAATAGCAAAACGCCAGCCGACATCACTTTTCCAATACCAAAAGTGCGAATGTCACAATCCTTTTTGATATCGCGCATACAATCATACACGGCAAACATGTCTTGAACACTCCCGCCTTCAGTTGAAACTAAAAAGTCCATTGGAGTATAGCTAATCACAGGATCTGCCTCTCCTTCAGTTTTCTTTTCTTCTTCGTCGGATTCTTCTTGCTCTTCTTGTATTTTTCCAGTATCGCGGAAATAATAAAGAGAGGAAACAAGGGTGCGACAGTTATCGTCTGTCACTTCACCATATAAGCCAGTTACGCGGCTGGTATCGGCTGAGTTGTTCGCTCCAAAAAATAAAATATCATTAAGGCTTTCTTCTTCTTCTTGATTCATCTTGTTTTAATTCAATAATTTTAAATGAATTATCTCCCCATTCCAATTCAACCATACCCGCGACGTATTGTGAAATTATTTTATTATATTTCTTCCACTCTTGAGTATTCATTTGTTTACTTTCGATCTTGTCTAAACACCATCTTAAAACTGCGTTTAACTTAAACAACTTTTCTGAAAAGATTATATTTTCATGCGATGCAATTAATTTTCTTTTTCTGAAAAAATTGAATATGTAATCTTTACGCGCTTTTTCTTGCATGGCGCTTAATGGCATTTTCGGATTCATCACTACATCTTCTTATCTTTATAAATATCAGTTAAAACATTCATCGCACCTTTCCAGTCTTCGAAACCTATTTGCCCTTTAAATTCTTCTGGATAACTTTCACAAAATTCTTCTATTGTTTCCTTTTTCCAATCTTCAAATTCAGACGCAAATTCATTCTTTACTCTCTTAGCTTCTTCGCTAGCAGGAGAGTCTTCAAGCAACATTAAATAAGTTTGTTCCATAAGCGAAACTTTGTAAACAACAGCACCAATGAGCATTAATAATTGTTCGGTTATTCTCCTTACGAAAAAAGAAGTTCCATCAATAACTTTCATGCGGTAAGCTAATGTTTTAAGAATATAGCCTGCACTAAATCCTAAAAAAGCTACTAGTAATAAATTTTCATTCATGCCTAATAGTATATATCAAGTTGAAGCAGAAATCAAGTACAATCTTGCAACGCAACTAAAAAAAGTAAAGAAGTTAAAAAAATCCCTAATTGTAAACCCAGTGAAAAAACTACAAATGTTTTACCCAAAACTAGAACCACAGCCACAAGTTTTTGTGGCATTAGGATTAATAAATTTAAAACCCATTCCCATTAAACTTGTTACAAAATCAATTTGTGTTCCTTCTAAATGCATGGCAGACATGGGATCAAGATAAACAACAAGACCCTCAAAATTCATAATAAAATCATTCTCTTTTGGACCAGTAAAATCCAGAACGTAAGAAAATCCCGCACACCCACCACCACGGACCATGACTCTCAAATTTTCGTCCGGTTTCAAGTCTTCAGAAGCGAAGGCGTCTTTTGCGGCTTGGATTGCTTCGTTGGTAAAAGACAAGGGGAGTCCCTCGTCTTCGTCAAATTCTGTAAATTCTATTTCTTGGTTTTGCATTTCTTTCTCCAATCATTTATTGCTGCTTTTATTGCATCTTCGGCAAGGACAGAACAATGAACCTTTACAGGTGGAAGGGAGAGTTCTTCTACAATTTCCTGATTCGTGATCTTTTCCGCTTCTTCGATGGATTTGGATTTGACCCACTCAGTAACAAGAGAGGAACTAGCAATAGCAGAGCCACACCCAAAAGTTTTAAACTTAGCATCTTCGATTACACCTTCGCCGTTCACTTTAATTTGAAGGCGCATCACATCGCCACAGGCTGGAGCACCGACAAGGCCGGTCCCAACTTCAGGATCGTCCTTATCAAGAGTTCCTACATTTCGGGGATTTTCAAAATGATCAATTAATTGTTTTTCGTATGCCATGTGTTAATTATACCGCATGACTATGAAAAAGTCAATAGGATTATTTTTTACTTTCTTTAAGAAGCCTTTCAACAACTCGTTTATATACTTGCTGTTTAACTTCTTCAATTTTTGATTTGATTTTGGCAGCTTTATCGTCAACCAATTCGACGCCCAGGCCAGCCAAAGCCGCTTCATAAAGATCCATTTCGCGATTGCCTGGGGCTTCGAGGTCTTCAACTTCTGCACCAATTTCTTCTACTTCTTCACCAGGCATTTCTTCTTCAACGTCGAGTTCATCTTCTGCGTCAGCGCCGTCAGCGGCAGAGATTACTTGATCAAGAACATCACGCGCAGTTTTAAGGGCGTCAACGTCCGCATCTTCTACAGTGACTTCGGCTTCAATTTCACCAGGAGATTCTTCGGCTTCGACATCCAACGCTTCGATGTCTTCACCAGGCTCTTCAATTGCACCTGCTTCAATGTCTTCTATACCACCTTCGGCTTCAAGATCATCTTGCTCTTCAAGATCTGTCACTTCTTCTCCGAGTGGGGCGTATTTTTCACTTAAAAAGTTGTCACCGAGAACCTCCATGTTAGCGAGTTTCATCATGCGACGAATGGTTCCTTCTTGTAATAGAGGCTTTTTGGTCTTTTTGGCCATTGTTGAATTATCTCCTTAGAATATTATTCTTATTCTCCACTAAATAGTGTTCAAAACAATAAAAAGACATTCAAGAATTGTTAAATGATTCATCTAAATTTTTAACTAGTTTTTTTAAGGCTTCGCCCTCAATCTGTTTAATTCTGGAAGGAGTTAATTTAAGGCGTTCGCCGACTTCACGTAAAACCAATTTATCATTTTTCATAACTGTAATCTCAGTACAGTTTAAATCTTCTGGATAGTCTATCCAAAGCCTACAATAACTAACTTGACATTCTTGCTTTTTGAATAAACATTCACTATAACAGGTATTTGTTTGGTCAATTACTTTTAATAACTGATCTTCTTTGCGCGATTTCATAGATCTGGGTGTTCCTGTTCTAGAATATCAAAAATGTTTTCAATCTCATTATCATCGAGTGCGAATTTAGATTTAATGTCGGTTGCTTGTTTTATATTAGTCATTATTTTTTTCCTTTGTTCTTTGCTTTGAATTATGTTTTCTTTTTTAAATTTGTTAATAAAGTTGTATAGGTCTTCATCTTTCTCAAGGTATCCCCTTACAATAGCTTTAAAAAATTTAATCTGTGTAAGATTATCGTATTGTAATCGAATTTTAAATTCAACTTTTTCGGATTCCAACATAGAGAAGGAAATTTTCTTATTGAGTTCTGCCATTTTATTTTGTTAATGTCAAAATTGTCGGTCCAGCGCCCCAATGCATATCGCCGAAAACTACAACCGCTGATGGAAATGGGGCTGCATTGGTTTTCTCGCTGCCGTTTTCAAATTTCAACCTTCCTTTTATAAAATAAATGTGAGATGCAGCTTTCATTATAAAGTCGTGCCAGTATCTTGTATCTGTTCTGGAAGGTATAAGTAGTGCCACTAATGCACCCCTACACGATTCTAAATAGGCTTTCTCGACCCACTCAGCTATATTGCCGTAGGGCGGATTTACAAAAACCCTTTCACCCTTCCAGCTCTTATTTAAGCCGTTTTCTTCCATAGTATAAAATTTATCACATTTTTTATTTTCCAAAGTAGCACAGGGATCAAGTGTAAAGTTGAAACGCCTATTTAATTTATCAAAAAATGCTGTGGGTGTTCCCCATTCATCAGATTTTGAACTAAACATTATCTTTTGTGTTTGTAAATCCATCTTTTATCTCCTTTACTAAATTTGTTGCCGCGTCCCAACAAGTGGGGCAATAAAGTCTAACATTTTCACCTTTAACCACAACACTCCAACTCATGACCATCTCTTTATTTTTTTTATCAAAATCTTTCTGACAAACTAAACAATGATCTGACAATTTATTAAAAAGGCCGACTTTCTTTTGCATTTCTTTCTTTGCGGCTTTGTCCTTTTTGCGTTGGATTTTCTTTGTTAAATTACTCATTTCTTTTTTCTTTATTGTCTGTAGACCCTAAAGCACCATCACCACGATCTGAAATCGTAATTGGATACCAGCCATATAAATCCCCTGTACCTGTTTCCAGTGCTCGGAAATGAACAACCGGAACCATTACTGCTTGTGCAATTTTAGTGCCAGGTTCAATAACTTGTGTTGTTTTGCCGATGTTGTGCAAATTAATAAAAACTTCTCCATCGTAGCCGCTATCAACCACGCAAGCTCCAACGATCAAAGATCGTTTTGCAGCAACACCAGAACGGTTTTTTATTTCCAGCATATAACCGTGAGGAATACCGAAACGACAGCCAGTAGCTAAAATTGCGCTTTCGCCAGGTTTAATAGCTATACCATCTGTTTCAGGATTAATTAAAATTCCATTCGGTTCAGGGTTAAAAAATAAATCCAATCCAGCATCGCTGGGATTTGCCCTTTCCGGTGGATGGACATTATTCCGTACTCTTGTATATTCAATAATCATTTATTTCTCCTTTTTAATTGATTTTGAGTTTCTAAAACTTAACCATGATCTTGTAGGTCTTGTTTGGTATTCTTTATTATACCACATTACTTTCCAACCAAGCTTTTCATAGGACCATAAAATTGATCCATCTTCCAACAGGATTTTTTCCCATTCAGGCAATACATCAATCTCTATTCCCTTGGAGGTGTTTGCCAAAGAACTCTTGGTGCGAATTTCCTTATTAAGAATTTTTATCATCTTTTCTTTTGTGATGGGTTTATCTTCTACAAATAAATCATCAATGTAAACATCATAATCGTCCATTAAAACCACCTCTCACACATAAAAATTAAAATCCAACCGCCCGACATTGGGTCTTTTACAACGTCAAACTCTTTTACGAGTTTATGTTGTCTTCCCAATTTATTTCCATGAAGCGCAGCACGTTCGATTAAATATTCTGAAATTGTATCTGCTGCTTCGTATTCGACCTCTTCAGATCCAATAATTAATCTATGCATTTCTAATGTTATTTCGTTATCATTCATTTTATCCTACTAATTTAAAATTCCACTGAATTGAGCGAGTTGAAAAGCCCCACTGTGGATCGTGTTCTAATTTGCTAACATAGGGTCGATTAATGTGAACCTGTTCATTTGGTCGTACATTCCAACATTTAATGTTAGTTATTTGGCAAGTTTCATCAATTGCATTTATTATCCAAAACGTCTTGCCGTTCCTGGTTTTCTTTGGAATGATTTCCCTGGGAATAAACCAGCAAAGTTTCAAATCTTTATCATATTCAGCCAATGGAGGAACCTTCAAGTATTCTAATCGCTCCTTAACCCTTTTGTCGAGAACCAATTCAAACGGGAAAATTCCTGTTAAACTTACAATGTTTTCAATCTTTTCTTCTTCAGAGAAGTCGTGTGTACTTGCGTTTGCCTTGATGTTTTCGTCCAGCTTTTTCTTACTTTTAGGTCGAGAATCCACAACAGACAACCACAGATGTTTACAATGTTTAAAACGATTGTCCACAATCGAATCACAAGCTCCAGATCGAATTAAAACATCCAATGACTTTTTATTAAGTTTTGAATAACTTATTTCCTCATTGAATAGTAATTCTTCGATTGTTTTAAATGGTCGATGATTTAAAATCTGATCCATAGCTTTGTCACCAAGTCCTTTAATTGAAGTTAAAGGTTGAATCAAATGACCTTTCGAAGATACTTCCCAGTTACGTCCTGATAAATTAATGTTAACTTCTTGGATTTCATATCCTAAATTTTTAACAACATTAATTGCTCTTTCCTTGCGACTCTCCGGTTCTTTATTAAGAAACGCTGCCAGCCATTCAGATGGATGGTAATTTAATAACCAAGCACACTGAAAAGATAAAATACTATAACCCACAGCATGGGACTTATTAAAGCCGTAACCACTAAAATACTCAAAAGTATTCCAAAGATCTTCTGCCTTCTTTTTACCAATTCCCTTTTCTGAACATCCTGCCACGAACTTAGTATGAATTCTAATCTTTTCCTCTGCACCTTTTCCTGTTCCTTTCTTAGTTAATAATTTGCGTAAAAGATTTCCTTCATCCAATGAAATGTTTTTCCCAAGACGATGAGCTAATAGAGCAATCTGTTCTTGAAAGATTAAGAAACCATAAGTTTCTTCTGTAACTTCTTTTATAATTGGATGAAGATGCTTTATAAATTGTGGATTTTGTTTAGCTTCAACATAATCTTTATCAACCTTTGCGCTCAATGGCCCAGGTCTAAAGATTGATGTGATTGCTGCAATATCGATTAAACTTGTCGGCTTTGCTCTCTTACAAAATGCTTGAGCGCCTGTTTCTGTAAACTGAAAGACACCAGCCCACTTTCCTTTGTGGAAAATGTTAGTATAAATGTCTTGATTATCAAAGTCTAATTTATCTGGATGTAAGTGTGTATCATAAAATTGCTTTACTTCTTTGAAATCGGGAGTTTTTCCAGTTTGTTTTTTAATAATCCTTGTTATGCCGTCTTCAATCATGCGCAAAGTCCCAAGACCTAAGATGTCAAACTTAATGAATCCCATTGGTTCAAGGTGTCGGACGTTTTGGCCTTCAGTCCACGGTGTTTGTCGCACACCACCAGAATAAATTAATGGCATGTATTTGTTTAATTCTTCTCCCACAACTAATCCACCGGCATGACGCGAGCACGAACGAACTTGCCCCTTTAATGTGCGAACATGTGGTTCTACTTGTGGGTATTTCTGAAGAAATTCTTGCAAACTCGTGCTGTATTTCATTAATTCTTCGAATGTCGGATCATAAACGCCAGCTTTGATTCCATGATCTCTCTTTGCTGGACCCATCGCTTCGAAGACCATCTTTTTTGTGACAATGTTAACCTCTTGATAGGGAATGTCATAAAATTTAGAAATGTCTTTAATTAAGGATCTCAATTGTAGTGTGTTCCAATTTGAAATTGGGACCACATTATCTTCTCCCCATTCTTCAATAAGAGACTCTTTAAGAACCATTGGATCTGAAACATCATAATCAATGTCTGGATAATCTTTTGCATCGGAACGCAAGAAACGAGAAAAAAGCAAGCCATATTTTATGGGATCAACTTGTGTAATCCCCAAAACGTAGGCCACAAGTGAGCCACCAGCAGATCCACGAGATGGGCCAGTTATTTGTATCGAAGTTGCTTTGTCTGCAATAGATTTCATAGTCAAAAAGTATCGACTAAATCCCCTATCTTTAATAACTTGTAACTCATGATCAAGTCTTTTCGAATATTCATTAGTTCTGTGGGACGGAATGATTGAAGCTAGACCGTTCCAAGACATTTCTGAAAGAGCATCATCTTCTGTCATTCCTTCTGGAACAACGAAGGATGGAAGTCTCACAGTGTTGTCTGGATAAAACTTTTCAATGCGATTGTGTGCGATGTGATGTGTTCTTGTGATTGAATCTTTAATCAAATCATCGTCAAAATCATAGCCCAATTCAGACGAATACTTTTTATAGGAAGCGAACATTTGATCCCCATTCTTAGGATAAAGTTCCATTCCATAATCCTCAAGATTCTCTGCCATTTCGCCAAAGAATGCGGTCGCTCCAGGTCTGAAACGCTTATAGAGTTCTCGGTCTTTCCAAACTGTCGGATTAAAATAATGACTATCGGCAGTAGAAATTAACTCAAGATTAAATTCTTTAGCAATCTGCACAATAAATTTATTTAATTGCATCTGTGTTGGATGTTTGAACCATTGAAGTTCAGCATACCATCGATCACCAAAAATACTACGCATGTTTTCAGTAGTTTTGCGCATGGCATTAAGAATGGCCTCATCACCATTGTCTAGGTTTTCCCACAGATCTCCTGCATAAATTCCGCCTAAACAAGCAGAGGAAGCGATTATGCCTTCGTTATGTGCTCGCAGAAGATCATAATCAATGCGCGGGAACCTATAGAAATTTCCTGGTTTATAGGATTGAGACACTAACTTAAAGATATTGCTGAGTCCTGTTTCGTTTTGAGCCAAAAGGACAAGATGGCGTCGGCGATTAAGTAAATCTTTTACTGCTTTTGTTTCAGATTCGTCTTCAACAGAAAAACCTCCTGTTGATTTTTCTTTCTTGCGCTTTTTGTCTGATTTGCCTTGTTCGTAAGCAGTTTCCCATTCTTTAATAGATGGGATAAAATAGGCTTCGCATCCATAAATTGGCTTGAAATCTTTGCCCTGTTTTTCCATTGTCTTTGCATGAAGAACCTGATAGGCTAAACCATTACAATTCCCATGATCGGTTAATGCTAACGCATCACAGCCATTTTCATAGGCAAAGTCCATATGTTGCTGTGGGAATCCGATGGCATCAAAGGGCGACCCTGCGGTTGAATGTGCGTGAAGACCAACAAATGGAATGGATGACTTAATCATAGGTTATATGATACCTGAAAATTAAAAAGTTGTCAAGCCATTTTTTCCGTTTAAATAAACTAATTAGAGTAATTCTTTTATTTAATTAAGGTATAGGAGCGTATAACAGTGGCAGGATTTAATGAAGGCAGATCAAGACCAGGGGGTAGCGGCGCGGCTGACACCACCGCTCAGCTTAATTTCGCGCGGAATACCCATTATCAATACTCGCGCACATGGCATGGAAGAATGTGTCATGCAGCGATGTGGATTAAAAGTCTGTCTGCTGCGGAGGTTACAACGCTTTACAATGGTGGAGTGCCTAATCGGTACAAGCCATGGGCTTAATAAAAACTTAAATCAAACGAACCACAATACCAACAAACACAACTCTACAATAGTAACAGCAGCTAATACTTTCGCCCAAGGATTTTTTTTCTCAACCTCGTTTGTAAGCAATTGAATGTTTAATTTTTGCTGAGTTAAAATTGTTTGGATATTCTTAAATTGTAAATTGATCGCGGTATAATCAACTTCAACCTGAGTTTCTTTGAGTTCGTCAAATTTTGAATCAAGAAGCTTGGTTGCTTCTGTTAGGGCTCGGGAAGCTGCGAGTGATAAAAGTGCTTGGTTGTTTCCGAGCGATTCGACTTCTTCACTCAAACTCGCAATAGTTTGTTGTAATGGTTTTTGGAAATCTTCAATGCGAGAAATAATTCTCTTAAGACTTTCTCCATTC
>Ga0255047_10002522_pt1 | contig 12046 bp, 13 predicted proteins | sample JV7_2_1_MG_FD_183640 | JGI IMG/M metagenome (GOLD analysis project Ga0255047, IMG submission 183640) | Seawater microbial communities from Jervis Inlet, British Columbia, Canada - JV7_2_1 | ecosystem: Environmental > Aquatic > Marine > Inlet | place: Canada: British Columbia | collected 2016-10-06
TTGTTGGTATTTCTTTATATTCTCCTGACGTAGTCGGTGGTTGTTCATAAAACGGTGGTGCTGTTGTTCCACATGTACATGGCATACAGTTACACATTCCACATTGATACTGCTGATACTCTTGATGCTGTGGCTGGTCAGTAGCTTGTTCATCATCTCCAAATAATTCTTTGAAGAATTTTTTAGCTTCTAATACTTTATCGGCATGAAACACAACTGTAATGAGTCCGGTTGCTTCTTCCATTGATACTTTTAATACTTCCATCTTGGTTTATTTTTATTTTATCTATTAAGTTGTAGGTTTAGTTTCGTGGTAGGTTTATTATGCAATGATTAGTTTCAAACATTTTTATTTTTGATATAGTTCAATTGTTGTAAATTCTATAAGAGATACCCAATCTACAACTATAGTAACATACATCTGTTCTAATAAGACTTCAAACTACATATATGAAAGAAGATTTTTTTATAAGAGTACTCAAAGATTTAAGAAAAGAATCTAAATGTGTTTCCCGCCAAGTTGCTTGCCTCATAGTAAGAGATGGCCGCATTATTTCAACTGGGTATAATGGTACACTTACAGGTGCTAAGAACTGCAATGAAATTTTTGATTGCGCAACCTTTGAAAGAGAGACACATCATGCCTGGTCACTCGTTAATGAAATACACGCGGAACAAAACGCAATCGCGGTTGCTGCTAAGCACGGTGTTGAATTAGATAACTGCATTTGCTATTGCAGCTTACAGCCATGTAACACTTGTCTTCTACTCCTTATTCAGTGTGGAATTAAAGAGATAGTATATTTAGACGCCTATGACAAATGTGACTGGTCAGAAGATCTAATGAATAACATTAAACGTCTTGGAATTAAGCTACGGCAAGTAAAGTAAATTTAGTAATCAAACTTAGCTGGATATATAAAGTAAACAGTTATCAATTGATTATAGAGGCTCTAACCTTTAAGCTTGCTCTTGACTTTACAGATTATCTCCGTAAGTACAGAATCTATCTTACTGATGTTAAGATGGATTTCTTTGACAGAACTAAGCACGAATTTATTGACTTTGCAGATATATCTGCGATGCAAGCACATTACGATACTTACCTTCCTATAGATATATGTAATCTTGGTGACGTTGCTGGCATACAGTTCTTTAGAGCTACGAGTAACTGTTATGATTTTGACATTACTTACAAAGCTACTGATGTAATTGGGAAACTGAATGTAGACCAAGGTGTTTCGTTTGATCTCCAAAGAAACAGTCAAAGAAGTACACTAACTGAACGACAGTTAACATTCTTAAATAAAACGATCGCAGAATACTTAAGGTTCTATAATGAACTTAAGGCTATCTATATTACTGGAATTTATTCACCGTGCTACGCTGAGCCAGGTTGGTCAGAAAATACTTGGTTCTTAAAATCACTACGAGGTGCATTTACTGATAGTACTAATCAATCTCGCTTCCCATACACTGAAGTTCCAATTCAAAGGAAGCCTCCAGTAGAAATTATATCAAGTACACTGTAGCTTATCAATAAATACAAAAAAAATTTAGCATGGCATTTAATCTCCAAGAGTATATCTTATTTAGAACTGAAATACAGCGTGAGTTGTTCAATGGAGAAGTAGATAATAACTTCAAAATGGTAGCTAATCCTTGGGTTGCTAATCGTTTTTACGAAGAAGGTAATATTGTCTATCATCCAGTAGAAATAGAATCTGATACTGGTCAAGTTAAATCAACTGGCGAACCTGAACAGCATTTAGTGTGGTGGAGAGCTAATAGGAGAACTACACAAGGAGTATTTCTTACAAATGAATGGGATCTTATTGGTGGTGTTGGAACTGGAGATATAAACATTCAGGGTGCAGATTCATTTGGTAAGTTTCTTATTAACAGTACAGTACCTGCTGTATTTAATGGTAGCTCGGACGCCTTAATAGAATCAGCTAACCCAAATGATACTCTTAAATTAGTTGCTGGTCCTGGTGTTTCATTACAACACGATATAGCTACTCAAAGTGTTCGTATTGAAAATTTAGGAGCAAGCGGTGAAGTTAATAACGGCGTCAATACAGGATTAGGTATTCATGAAGATGTATATGATGGCATGGTCGGTACTAATCTTAGCTTTAAAGGATTTACTGCTGCCAATACTGGAAGTACTATTTTATCTGTTAGTAGTACTGTTAGTAATAATATAGAATACCAAATAGATGAAGGTGCTATAGATTTAGCAAGCCTAAACGCTGGAGTTCCAACAATGGATCTTTTAAGCGATGTAACTTATGCGGGCCTAGCTAACGGTGACTTACTCCAATGGGTAAGCGGTTCTAGTGAATGGCAACCCGTTGCTTCTGGTTCAATTGGAAGTGGATTATTTGATAGTAATAGTGGCGTAGGATCTACTCATAGAATTGGTAATCCGGCCGCAGTGGGTAACTATTCGACCCTTAGTGGTGGACAGAACAATCAGACACCGGGCGTATGTGCAACGGTCAGTGGTGGAGCCGGCAACTGTGCAAGTGGGGGTGCATCAGTAGTAGGTGGAGGTAAAAACAACTGTGCAAGTGCGGATGGATCAGTAGTAGGTGGAGGTGTTGACAACTCAAATAGCGGCGATTACGGATCGATCGGTGGCGGGGCGGACAACGTGATCACATCTGCTGGAGACTGTGCTACAATTGGAGGTGGTAGCAGGAATTCAATAAGTACTTCTAATCAGGCAACGATCGGTGGCGGACTATGTAATTCAGTATCTGATGGTATTGGTGCAACAATCAGCGGTGGTGAATGTAATTCGACCACTGCATCTCCTCATGTGACGATAGGTGGCGGTCTTTGTAATACTACCAGTAGAAGTACTGATTGTTCTACAATAGGAGGTGGTGAAAGTAACTTTATTAGAGGGTATTGGGTTACCATAGGTGGTGGCTTTCAAAACTGTGCAGACAGGATTGGAAGTGTAATTGCAGGAGGATTTAATAATACTGCAGGCAGTGAATATTCAACTATTGGCGGTGGCTATTGTAATAATATTGCGTTGCCTTCGGATTATTCAACTGTAGCGGGGGGCTATTGTAATAGTGCCACTGCATGTATTTCAACAGTAAGTGGTGGAACTACAAATTGTGCTGATGGTGATTATTCAACAGTTGGTGGTGGTAGTCGTAATACAGCATCATGTTATTATTCAACTATTAGTGGTGGTGACAATAACAATACTACTGCATGCAGGTCGACAATTAGTGGTGGTAAAGATAATTCGGCAGGTGGCATTTCGTCGACAATAGGTGGTGGCTTGTGTAATTCCATTAGCAGCTCCGGAGATTGTGCTACTATAGGAGGTGGCAATGCAAACTGTGCTACTTCATGTAATACAACAGTAAGTGGTGGTAATGGGAACAGGGTTGGTGGTAAGTATGGAACTATTGGTGGTGGTGATGGAAACTGTGTACCTAATAGCTGGGCTACAATTGGAGGTGGGTATCAGAACAAGGCATGTTCAGCCAAGGCTACAATAGGAGGAGGCCACAGGAACGCGGTGTGCAACGCTTCTACTAATGGTACTATTAGTGGTGGCTATTACAATATACTATCTAATTGCTCGGTTGCTTCATTCATCGGAGGTGGGTTCCAGAACTGTTCATTTGCGTGTAATTCAGTAATTGGAGGTGGTGTACGTAATCGTGCAAACGGGCAGCGTTCAGTAGTTGGAGGTGGATTTTGTAATAATGCATTAGGTCAATCTAGCGGAATAATCAGCGGATGTTGTAATACTGTATACGGCAGTAACTCTATTATTGGCGGTGGTAGTGCACACTGCATCACTGAAGCAAGTCTTGATAATTCACAACACTCTACCATATCAGGTGGATGCAGAAATTGTATAGATGATACCTGTTTTGCTACTATTGCCGGTGGATGCAGCAATACAGTAGAAGGCACAGGCTGGGGATTTATTGGAGGTGGTCGTTCTAATTATGTCGGTTCTACTAATGCAGTCATTGGAGGTGGTCGTTCTAATTGCATTGTACTTGCGACTGGTGAACAGAGCTTTATTGGATCTGGATGTGACAATGAAATACACGGCGGTTCGTCTGTAATTGGTGGTGGTTCTTCTAACACTATTACAGCAGAACATGGTTCAATAGTAGGTGGTTCGTCTAACAGTATTACTGAATGTTTTGGTTTTATTGGAGGTGGTGGATTTAATTGTACTACTGCATGTAATTCAACAGTGGGCGGCGGTCAATGTAATTCTGCTAATAGCGTTTACTCTACGATAGGTGGTGGTTGCAGAAATGAAGTCTGTGTTGCTTCTACTTATTCAACAATAAGCGGTGGTCTATGCAATACAATGTTCAGTGATAATTCAACAATAGGTGGTGGTCGCAGTAACTGTAATGCTGGTGATGGTTCTACGATAGGTGGAGGTTGTAACAACATTATAACTGGAGATAGTGCTGTAATTTCTGGAGGTTGTAATAACAATATAGGTGAAAGCTTTGGATCTATTTCGGGTGGAAGTGGAAACACAGTTAATCATCAATGTTCACATATTATTGGAGATGGTATTACAACTGTATGTAACTGTACTACTCACGTAAACTGTATGAACATTAAAGACTTCTGTAATAGTGTAGGTGAACTTACTACTGCTACATTCCCATTAGGAACTGTGTACTATAATTCTACGCTATGTGCTCTGTCAATTGTAGTTGTATAAGACCCTGATAAATACTCTAAATCACACTCAATGAGCTTTACATCGATCAACGTTTTTACAATGGACCGCATCCAGGTTCAAATGCCCGACGGCACCAGCCAATGGGCAATCAAGTCAGACATCCAATCACTCAACTCTACCCTGGACTACATTACCGGGTTTGCAGATACTGGAGTTGAAATAACACCATATCAAGTAGTATTCTTTTTTAATGAAAGCAAGGTCCGCTATCTAATGCAAAATGACCTAATCCAAGTACACTGGGCCGAACTGGACCCTAAGATCATCGATACGTTTACAGATGAGGTACTAGAGAATGCCATGCCAGAGCAAGAGTTCATCAACAAAGGCATGATGTAATTTTAAACCTTTCTATTTTTCTTACATATAATACTTAAACATAATTTATGAAATATTCCATTTTCCATCTCGAGGGAGGACTTGGCAAACACGTTGCAGCTACAGCAGTAGCAAAAGCTATTAAAAACAATTATTCAGACAGAGAATTAATTATCGTCTGTGCATGGCCTGAAATTTTTATCAACTTACCGTTTGTAGATAGAGTTTATCGTTTGGGTAGTACTCCGTATTTCTATAAAGATTATATTGAAGATAAAGATTCACTTGTTTTTAAACACGAACCTTATTTTACGACTGATCATGTGCATAAGCGCAAAGGCTTGATCCAAAATTGGATCGAATTGTATGGCATGGAATATAACGGAGAAAAGCCTGAACTTATATTCAATTATCGCCAGGAACAATTTGGATTTAATAAGTGGAACAGAGATGCACCAGTGCTTGTTATCCATACAAATGGAGGTCCTCTTAAAGAACAGGTATATCCGTATAGCTGGACTAGGGATATGCCACAGCACGTTTCCAGGTCACTTGTAGAGCGGTTTAAAGATAAGTATCATATCATTCAAATCTGCAGAGAAGAGGCTCAGGTAATTCAAGGAGTACACGAAGCTCACTTTGAACAAATGTCAAATATGGAAATGTTTTATCTGATGAAGATGAGTAATGCTAGAATTTTAATAGATTCAAGCCTACAGCACGCTGCGGCGGCACTCGGAATGAAATCAACAGTTCTTTGGGTTGGTACAAGTCCTAAAGTCTTTGGTTATAAAATTCATTCTAATATTGCTGCTAACCTCGGCGATGAAGTTAGTTTGCCAGACAGCTATCTCTTTGATTATAGCTTTAATGGCATTCTCCACGAATGTCCAATGATTGATGCTTCTAATATGTTTAACCTAGAGGAAATCTCTGCGACTATAGTACAATGACCGAAAAGATATTCTTTCAAAGTTCACTTCCTAGGAGTGGATCTACACTTCTGCAAAACATCATTGGCCAAAACCCAGAATTCTATGTCACTCCTACGTCAGGTGTATTAGAACTTCTTTATGCTGCCCGTGCTAACTATACAACCTCACCTGAGTTTACTGCTCAAGATTCTCAACTAATGAAAGAAGGCTGGCTTTCTTTTTGTAATTCTGGGTTACGCGGATTCTTTGAAGGTGTAACAAATAAGAGATGGGTGATGGATAAGAGTAGAGGCTGGGGAACACATTATGGATTTCTTGATTCATTTTATCCTGAGCCGAAGATCGTTTGTATGGTTAGAGATTTACGAGCAGTGTTTGCATCTATGGAAAAGAATTTTAGAAAATCCCCAGAAAAAGATAGTGGATTAGTAAACCATTCTGAATTACGAGGTACAACTACTGAGAAGAGAATAGACTTATGGGCAAACGGTCAACCTGTAGGTATGTCTATAGAACGCTTAAAGCAGATGTTCTTAGATGGCACAGCAGAAAAGATTCACTTTGTTAGATTTGAAGATTTAACAAAAGATCCTCAGCACGAAATGAATAAAATTTACAATTATCTGGGCATAGACAAATATGTACATGACTTTGATAATATAACACAAACAACTAAAGAAGACGACTCGGTCTATGGAATCTACGGAGATCACAACATCAGAACAAAAGTCGACGTGGTGGCAAACGATTACCACAAAGTTCTTGGGCCACATGCCAGTGCTTGGGTCAAAGACAACTACGCATGGTTCTTTAAAGAATTCAAATACTATTAAGATGGAAGAAATAAAAGAAGAAGGCAACGGCATTAACGTTGACGATTACTTAGCTAACCTTAAGGCTAAAGAAGAAGGAGCACAAGCAGAATTTCAAATACCGAAAACGACTGATGTCTTAAGGCCACCCGACCCAATGGATGTTAAGCCTACTTTAAAAGCTACTGATGTTGACTCTGAAGAAGTTGATCCAGATAAACCGAAGGCAGCAGTTGTTAAAATGCAATGGATAAAGGGTGAAAAGCTCGGAAGTGTTGAAGAAGTTGACCGCGAAGAGGACGGTTGGATAATTTTCAAAAGTGGTGGCAGAGTTAATGTTGCTCTTAAGACTGAGTTCCTAAGTGTAGTTGATAGTAATACACATACTATGAATATACAAGCAGAATTAGATGTGTGGCTTCAATCGTCTCCTAAAACTGCTCCAGTCGTTGCCCCAGTTAAATCTCCAATAACTGCACTACTTGAAAAATCTTCATCGATGACAGATGTAACGTTTGCACTTGAAATTAAAGTAAATTCACCAACACCAGAATTACTTGCAATTCTCGTTGATTCTTTTGGAGAAGAAGCATGCAAGGAAGTAACCGAATACCTTATTGATCAAGTTGATACTAAAGCACTAATCGCAGCAGCACGAGAAAAAGTTGAAAGAATGGCACAAAGTACTACAAAATCGTAACAATATATAATCTGCAAATCTATATTTAAACTAAAAATAATGGACGTAACTACATCACCAAACAGAAGACAGCGGAGAGGAGTATTAAGATTCAAAAAACTATTGGGTGGAAGGCATGATAATTTATCTTTATCTTCTAAAGCAAGTATCAGGGCTCATAACCTAGAAAGAGGTAGAGAATTACATAAAGCAAATACTGATGCAATCGATAAGGTTAGATTTAACAAACTTGAAAATATCGAAAGTAGAAAGATTGAAACTTGGAAGAGTATTGGATATAATGCAAAAGAAATAGAAAAGCTAAGAGAAGCATGGTCTATTATTACTGTTGGTAAAGCTACTCGTGAAGAGAAAAAGGAACGGCTTAAAATACTTAAAGATGTTAATGCATCTCGTTTAAGTAGACAAAATAAAGATGGCTAAAATAATACTAGAAGCTGCTCGGAACGGAATCATTAAAAAGATTCACGACGATAATAGTGGAGGGTCAAACTTAAATGTTACTTATACTGATGTGTACGAACTTGACAATGACTCCAAAACTAAGAAGAAGAGTTTAGTTCAATTCTTATTTGAAATATGTGAAGACCTTGGACTAGAAGTTGGCAATAAATTTTCAGCAGAGGTTATTGACATAGACTTTACATGGGGGAGTCATTACGATCCTACAAACGAAGAGATAGATTTAAAAATCTCAGAGTTAGAAGAAACTATACAACTGCTAAAAAATATAAGAAATGACGTTTAATTTTGTATGCTTATCAGATGCAGTATCTACTAAGAGATTCCTAGACAAAATACCAAGAGGAATTGAGTGCATAAACTATATGACGATCATTAATAAGCTAGCTAAAAACGACTACGCACATGAAGATCCAACCGACATTGTAGTGTCTTCTTATTTGATCAAAAATTTACATAACATCTTAACCAAAGATGTAGCAGATGAATTGTACTATGTCATTAGTAGTCCTGATGATGATGTAATTGAAAATGTTTCAGACCAAGTAGAATCTTTTACTGAAAGAGAAGTGACTTACAACATCTATTCTTCTCCAGAATATGTAGAAGAAATAAACAAGGATACTTTTAATGCGGTATTTGTTATAGATGAAGCGACATAGAATATTTAACAAGGGAGATTTTATTTATGGTCTTGTTTCTTCACAGAGTAAACCTAACATACTGATACCTGTAAGAGGTTTAATAGTTGACACTAAATGGGAGCAGGTTAATCCTAAGTACAAAATCAAGATCTTAAAGTTCTATGATTCTATGTACTTTCTCAAAAAACATTTCTTCGATATTTCATTCCGCAAAGACTTTAAATCTAAGTCTAGGAAGATGGCACTCAAGCCAGAAGATTACGATAACATTGAACAATTAACCCAGCGCTTAAACGCTGAGGACGAAAAGCGATTCTATATAATCATAGACTCTATATTGTGCGTCAAGACGAAGAACGATATGAAAGATTTGTTTAATCGTATTCAATTTTACATCATATCTAATAAGTACAAAGAGGCTAGAGAATTAGCAACTCGAGCATTATTTACTGGAACTTTATCTGTGGACAGTAAGGGTGAGTGGGATGCAATTTTTAGATCCAGTTGGAGTAATAAATTCGAAAGTTTTAATATAGATATAAACGAATACATAAAGAGCCTTGACTAAGTTGCAGATATATACAAAAAAGACCGTATATTCATGGGACTTGGAAATTCAGACGGAACAGCTACTTCAGTAAACGAAACAATAGGAAATGCATTATTTCCTAATGTAAATAATGGTGGCAATAGATTACCTGCTTTCGGTGGAGAATCTTACGGTTTTGCTAAAGGTGTATCTGAACAGTATGCTAAAAGTTTCTACTCTAATAAAGGCGCACCTGATGGTTTAGGTGTTCCTAAGAATTTTGGTGGAGAATTACCAAGATCTATTTTTAACCAGTACGCACTATTCAATTATAGTGGTATGTACGGAAGTGCAGGGAAAGATAATTCTGCTGGATATAGAGATAACGATCAAGCATCAAAACAATTTTTAGGAAGAGGAACTGGAGCACAGCATCCAACACCTGCCAAGATCATTGAATTTTATGGCACATACTATCCTCACATAAATTATAAAGCACAAGATTTTCTATATGCTAAATATTATAGGAAGATTCCTCTTAATCACTTAATTACATTAAGAAGATTTCCAATGCCGTGTGAAGATAACATATTTAATTATGCAGTTGCAGTAAATACCGGTGGCGGTGGAAAATCTCCACTTAATGTTACAGCCGGTGACCCTAAAGCTATAGATGCTACTCAAGTTGCTGGTGTAACTGCTGTGACTTATATGGGGGAGACTGCTGGTAATAAGCTAAGTGAAATTATGTCAATGACATTCGGTCTTAACTGGAAGAAGTTAGAATCAAAGATGGAGGCCATTGAGAAGGGTGGTGGTTATACAAGTCAAATTAGTAAAGAATTTGGATCAACTACTGCAGGAAGTATTCTTGGTGCAACTATGGATGCTGGTAAAGGTGTTTCATCAGGTGATAAATTTAGAAGATCGAATAGTAGTACTGCTGACAGACTAGGTACCCAATATGCAGATTTTGTTATAGGCCCAGTGAATGTTATAGATGAAACTATGATTAGAGATCGTGGTTTAAAATTTGAACAAGATCTATCATTAGACTTTGAGTATCAGCTTAAATCTTTACATTATGTAAATCCTAAAGTAGCAATGATTGATTTAATTTCAAACATGCTTACAATGACCACAAACAATGCAACATTCTGGGGCGGTGGACAACGATACTACGGTGCAGCTGGATATGTTGCAAGTCAGTATGGCGATGGGAATTTATTGGCGCAAGGGAAATTTGCTGACTACTCAAAATCTATCGTTAAGGATGTTACTTCAGGTCTTACTAATATATTTGGAGGTGCAGATGGTAACTTTGATGCTAAGTCACTTCTTAAGGGTGGATTAGATATTGGGAAAACGTTCCTAGGAAATAAGCTAGGTGGATTGTTAAGCAGTATTGCTGGAGATACAGGATCTACTGCGGCTCAAAGAACTTTTTTAAGCGGTGAACCTACAGGAAACTGGCATGTGACTATTGGTAATCCAATGAACCCAATTGCTATGCTAGGTAATATGTACTGTGATAGTGCAGTAATGACGCTAGGAGATGGTCTTGGATATGATGACTTTCCAATGGAAGTAAAGTTCAAGTTGAGTATGAAGCACGGTAAGCCTAGAGATAAAGGTGATATTGAAAATATGTTTAATATTGGTCAGGGTAGAATTTATACATCAGCAAGAAACGAGGCAGATATTCTAAATTTAGCTGGGATTGATGCACAGACTTATGGCAATGTAAAAGCAGGAACGAATAGTTTCCAAGCTACTCAAAGTGAGGCTACTGGTAGTCAAGAAGGAACAGTACCAACTGGTAGATCTACTGAAGATCAGCCTGCTGTAAGCACTGGTAAAGAGAAATTTGACGTAGGTAAAAGTGATGAATACATCGGAAACCTAGTCAGCTTAATGATAGACTCATAATGAATATAAGATCGCTAGCACTTAAGAATATTTTAATAGACGAAAATACAGCCGAGCAGTATTTAGATCTTACAGCACCATCATTTGAATATGGTGGTGAGATGGGTCTTAAAGCTCTTCATTACGTAACATCAGACCAAGCAGGTCGTATTGATTTAATTTCAAATCAATATTTTGGAAGTGGTGCAAATATAGATGCGATATGTATACTTAACAACATCTCTAATCCATTCTCTGTTGAAGAAGGTGATATTCTAATCATTCCAAATTTAACTAGGAATGAGGATAGTGTTTACTTTAGACCTAAGATCGCAACTTCACCAAACAAAATACAGGCTCAGTATATAGACACTGATAGACAAAGCAAAAAAGATCAATCTCGAATTGAAAGATTAGCTGCAAAGGGAAAGGATAAAAAATCTGGAGTAACTACGCCCCTTCCACCAAATGTTCTACAAGTAGGACAAGTAAGTAAGAAAATTGGTGGTGGAAAAATAGTATTAGGCGCTAACATACCAACGCGAGATTAATCATGGCAAGTAATTTAGATAGAAGCATACTTACGATTTTAGATCCTACTATTAAAGTAGACGAGCTTGTAATAAGTGATGCAGAAAGCAAAACGGATGATTCAAGTAAGCCGTCGATGGAAGTTCCATTGTCTAAAATTTATAATGTTACACCGCTTATTCGCATTAATAGCTACGAAGTAAATCCAGAAAATCTCGTAAACTTTAAATTACGTAATACTGGATTTTATCCAACTATGAAAGTTGTCTTTAACGATAACGATACTAGCTTTACTTCTAGGTTCTTTCCAAAGGATGGAGATATAATGCAACTATACATTAGGTCTCAAGGTGATGAAACTACATTTAAGCCAATTCGTATTGATTTTACTATCATTGACATATATCCAGTTTCAGGTGGTGTAGATGTTTCGACACGATATGCAGTAGAA
>Ga0255047_10002523_pt1 | contig 12045 bp, 10 predicted proteins | sample JV7_2_1_MG_FD_183640 | JGI IMG/M metagenome (GOLD analysis project Ga0255047, IMG submission 183640) | Seawater microbial communities from Jervis Inlet, British Columbia, Canada - JV7_2_1 | ecosystem: Environmental > Aquatic > Marine > Inlet | place: Canada: British Columbia | collected 2016-10-06
CTGCGTCGTAGCGAACATGCCTCTCATCGCCGTCGATGCCATGGGGGGCGACTCCGCTCCTCGTGAGATCGTCGAAGGAGCGATTCTTGCCGCGGAACAAGGAGTTCGTGTCGCTCTTGTCGGCGACGAGAACCAGATCAGACCCCTCCTCGAAGGGCGAGGTGTCGATGTGTCCGTCCGGAACGCCACCGAGGTCATCACCATGGATGACGAACCCCACCGTGCGATCAGGGACAAGAAGGATGCATCAGTCGCCGTAGCTGCCCGTATGGTTGCAAGCGGGGAGGCCGATGCAATGGTCTCCGCAGGGTCGACCGGTGCCGCTCTCGCATCGGCGGCCTTCCTCATCGGTCGGATTCCCGGTGTCGCCAGACCCGGAATTGCATCGATCTTTCCCACCGGCCACGTCGTCATGGATGTGGGTGCGAACATCGAGTGCAAACCAGAGCATCTGTTGCAGTTCGCTGTGATGGGGTCGGCACTTGCAACCGTCTACAAAGGGATCGAGAACCCTCGGGTTGGTCTGCTGAACATCGGTGAAGAGGACTCGAAGGGTCGGGACCTCGAGAAGGGAGCCTTCGAACTCCTGACAAGCAGCGCTGCGGTCAACTTCGCGGGGAACGTCGAAGGGCGAGATCTCGCGACCGACGTCGCCGACGTAATCGTCACGGATGGATTCACCGGCAACATCCTCCTCAAGACGGGCGAAGGAACGGGCAGGGTCATCCAGAAGATGATCCTTGAGACCCTCGCCAAACCCGAATACGTCGATGCGGTTCAGAACCTCATGCCAGCGTTCATGGAAATCAGGACCATGCTCAGCTCTGAGACAGTCGGTGGAGCGCATCTCGTCGGCACACAGGGCGTTGTCGTTGTCGCACACGGATCGTCGTCGCGGGTGGCTATCGACAATGCGATTGAGATCGCCGCTGAGGGAGCATCCAACAGTCTCGTAGACAAGGTGAGCGCAGGCATAGCCGCCGCCATCCACTGACATGGCCCTGAGTAAGCATTTGGAGGACGTGCAGAAGGCGATCGACTATCGCTTCACCGATCCGGACCTGCTCGAAACAGCGCTCACCCATTCGTCGTTCGCATCGGAGAACGAAGTTGAGTCGTACGAACGGCTCGAGTTCCTCGGTGATGCAGTGCTCGAACTCGCCGTTACCGAGCGCATCTTCGAACTGCTCGGTCACGCATCAGAGGGTCACATGACCAGGACACGAGCGTCCGTCGTCGACGAGGCATCGTTGGCGTCCGTTGCCAGGGTTCACGGCCTCGTTGCAGCCATTCGGCTGGGCGTCGGCGAGGATCGAAATGGCGGAAGGGCCCGATCGTCCATTCAGTCAGATGTCGTTGAAGCGATCTTCGGTGCTGTGTACGTAGATGGTGGTGCAGCGTCTGCGTTTGGCGTCGTGAACCATCTTCTTGCCGATACGGTCGCTGACCGCGTCGCGACACCGACGAACGCAGACCCAAGGTCAGGACTCCAAGAGCAGCTTGCGCAGGTCGGCAAGACTGTCGATTTCGAGTATCAACGAAGTGGACCGGACCACGCCGTCACGTATAGCGCGACGGCCTCGGTCGACGGGACCGTCATCGGCACGGGTTCGGGGGCTTCGAAGAAATCCGCCGCGATCGACGCCGCTCGTTCAGCGCTCAAGGATCATCTGTCCAGCTGACTCGGCGAGCGTTTTGATTACACACGTGTAATTCACTCTGTTAGCCTGCGGAGCCGTGAAACTAAAGCATTTGACACTTCGGGGGTTCAAGTCGTTCGCCGACCGGACCCGTCTCGATTTCTCAGCAGGCGTGAACGTCGTTGTGGGTCCGAACGGCTCTGGAAAATCCAACATCCTTGATGCGCTCGCGTGGGTGATGGGTACCCAGGCCAAGAAGTCGCTGCGAACCGAGAAGATGGAAGACGTCGTGTTCGCGGGAACCGCGACCCGTCCCGCATTGTCGCGAGCCGAGGTGTCGCTGACGTTTGCGAACGATGACGAGATCATGCCGCTCAACCTCGCGGAGATCACGATTACGAGAAGGCTCTTCCGTGACGGAACATCGGAGTACGAGCTCAATGGAGCATCGTGTCGCTTGCTCGACATACAGGAGCTGCTGTCTGATGGCGGCATCGGACGTCACCAACATGTGCTCGTGTCCCAGGGCCAGGTGGGCGACGTCCTGAACGCCAGTCCTGATGACCACAGGGCCGTCATTGAGGAAGCTGCTGGTGTTACGAAGCACCGGAGCCGCAGGGAGCGTTCGATGAGGCGCCTTGAACGCACAGACATTGATGTAGCTCGGCTCAACGACATCCTCGTTGAGAAGAAACGAGCGATGAGGCCCCTCAAGCGCCAGGCGAATGCAGCAGCCAGGTTCGACTCGGTCAGAGACGAAGCGCGTGCGCTGCGACTGTGGCTCGGTGGTGAAGAGCTCAGGGGCATCGTCGTGCGACAGAAGTCAGCAACGATCGAGCGCGACCTGGCAGCGAAGGATCGAAGTGCTTCCGATATCGAACTCGAGTTGCTGCGCGAAAGCCTCGGCTCTCTGCGAGCGAAGGCGGGATCCGTCGGGCAAGCGCTCGAACAGGACACTGCTGCCGCTGCGCGTCTGGAGACCGCCCGTGAGCGACTGCGGCGGATCTCCATCGTGTCTCGCGAGCGTTCTCAATCGATTGCCGCCCGTCTGGAGGGTGCAGACGAGCGCAGGGAAGACCTCGAGATAGAGCAACAACAGCTCGAGTCGGACATTCAGAAGGCGTCAATCGCCGAGCAGCGTGCAATCGAGGTGGCCGAACGCAGAGAGACCGCGCTTGGTGCACTTGAGGACGAAGAGCGCTCACTCGCCGAGCAGGTCCAGCTGCCGACCGAAGGGGTTATAGCGAACCTCCGTGGCGATCTCAGGGCCCTCGAATCTGCTGACCGTCGCGATGCCGCCGAGCGTGAGCAGACTTCGTCACGCGTCGGCGTCGTAGATGAACGAGTAACGGAGGAGTCGAGCGAACGCGAACGTCTCAGTGACTCGATCAAGTCAACAGACTCTGAAGTCACGGTGTTGTCTGATGACTACGCCCAGAAGACGGCGAAGCGGGTGGAGTCTGAAACCGTTTGGCAGAGGGTGGAAGACCTCAGGTCGGAGCACCGTCTCGCTGCTGCGGGAGCCGTGGCACGGGTCGACGCGTTTGAGAGTGCTCTTGAAGGGCTTGTTGATGAGGAGACACTCGCCGTCGCGTCAGAATCGGCCGGCGTCATCGGCGCGCTCGCACCGAGGCTTGATGCGCCACCGGAGATCGCAGCCGCAGTTGACGCCGCCCTGGGAAGCTGGCGTGATGCTCTCGTCGCCTCCGATGCCGACTCGATGCAAGGCGCAGTCGATGCCGTGAAGAGGAACGGCAGCGGAGGAGTTTCACTTGTCGTCCAGCCTGACACTGATGAGCTGCGCACAACATCCGTTGCCCAACGTTTTGGGGTTGACGTTCTGATTGACCTACTCGGGCCGAACGCTGATCAAGAACTCGCGTCCGGCCTCATTGGCGACGTCGTTCTCGTACAGGGGTGGATGACCGGCTGGCGGGTCGTTGCGGAGGAACCTGCGATTCGCGCGGTCACACCCGAAGGCGACCTGATCACGAGGCTCGGGATGGCCATCGCGCAGCCCGACGGCGCGGGACCTGCCGCTCTTGAGGCCGCCCGCGTGTCGCTTGAGGTTGCCGAGCGGGAACTCGCCAGATCTGAGAGCCAAACCGTGGCGGCGAAACGGACACTCGATGCTCTCGCCACTGATGAGCGCTCTTCGCTAGAGCAGCTAGAAGCTACCGAAGCCCGCCTCGCTGGATATGTTGAAGCGCTCGGACTGATCGACAGGGCACAGGCAGCATCCACGCTTGAGCGTGGTCGACTTGATCAGCGACTTGAGGCCTTGGCCGAGGTCGAGGCGGACCGAACCGAGCGAATCCAACAGTTGCGACACCGGCTGGCCGAGTTCGAAGGGGAAGAGGCGGTACGGCAGGCAGCATGGGACGCGCTGAACGAACGGCGTGAGGCCGTGGCGTTGCGCCGGGACGACGCCCGAAAGGCGCGTGAGCAAGCCGCCGCTGACCTTGCATCCGTAGTGGAGCGTCGCAAGATGATGGAGCGTCGACTTGTGGATGTGTCGACAGAGGTCGGCCAACTCGTGCTTCTGCCCGAAACCGACGTGGATGTCGACCGATTGAGGGGCATCCAGTCGAGGGCGGAGGCTGCCATCGCCATTGTTTCAGAGCACATTGCTGCTCTCCGCGACCGGCAGCTGGAGATGCGTGGGAAGCTCGGCAGCGCCAACAGCGAGCTTTCGACGGCGGAGGCACGCAGGGAAGAACTCGAAAGGGCGAGCCGCGTTGTCGGCGATCAACTGGCCGCGCTTGACATTGAACTCGCAGAGCTCAGCGTTCGCCATGAGGCTTCGTGTGAGGCGCTCCGTCGCGACGTAGACGCAACGCCTGAACAGGCTGACGCGGCTCCGGCACCAGAGTTGGTCGAAGGCGATGAGCCGAGGCAGCGGCTTGAAGCGCTCGAGGCCGACCTCAGACGAATGGGACCCATCAACCCGCTGGCTGCCCAGGAATACGCCGAGATCGCAGCCGCATCCGAAGAGATGGAAACGCAGCTCGGCGATCTGAACGATTCTCGGGAGGAACTGCGCAAGGTCATCACTGCCCTCGATGAGAAGATGGTGGCGTTGTTCATCGATGCCTTTGATGAGATATCTGAATTCTTCTCTGAGAACTTCGCTCTTGTGTTTCCAGGAGGCAAGGGGAAACTCACGCTCACTGATCCGAGCAACCCTCTGACAACAGGGGTCGAGGTCGAGGCTCAACCAGCTGGAAAGAAGATCGGCAGGCTCTCGCTGCTCTCCGGTGGTGAAAGGTCGCTTGCGGCGCTCGCCTTCCTGTTCGCGGTGTTTCGCTCACGACCGAGTCCGTTCTACGTGCTCGACGAGGTCGAAGCAGCTCTCGATGATGCGAACCTGCATCGATTCCTGCGTCTGGTCGACACACTGCGCAAGAGCGTTCAGCTCGTCGTCATAACCCATCAGCAGCAGACCATGGGAGCCGCTGATGTCCTGTACGGCGTCACCATGGAGCCGGCCGCATCGTCCGTGGTCATCTCCAAGAGGATGAATGAGCGGCGGGGGATCGACGACAGAAGAGGCGCCGTTTCCGACCATCCCGTGCCAGCCGGAAATCGACGGGTAACGACGAACCGGCGTCGCCCCTGATACCGCTGACTCAACAGCGGTAGCCTTGCGTCCATGGACTCTGTACTGCTCATAGGCCTTGTTCTGGTCGCGGTTGTCGTCGCGATGGTGATCTTCGTTGTCGTCTCCCGGAGCCGCGCGGCGTCCAATGCTGGCCGAACAGCAGAGAGCACGCCCCGCGCATCGGAACGCTCTCTGCGGCATCGTCTATCGAAGACTCGATCGGGTTTCACAGCGTCGTTGGGGGCCTTCTTCTCGACTGATCAAATATCTGAGGATCTCTGGACAGACCTCGAGGAGGCCTTGATCTCTGCCGACGTCGGCCCGGTGGCGTCCGCCGAGATCGTGGAGCGTGTGCGTTCCGATGGTCCTGCTGACGGGCCTCAGGCGCGTGAGGCACTCGTCGAAGAGATTGAGGCGATGCTTGGGAATCGGGATCGGTCGCTTCACCTCGATGGTTCGCCTGCCGTCGTGGTGGTTGTCGGCGTCAATGGGACCGGCAAGACGACCTCCATAGCGAAGATCGCCAAGACCCTCGTGGAAGATGGCACGTCGGTCGTCCTCGGCGCGGCAGACACGTTCCGGGCCGCGGCAGACGTGCAGCTACGTGAGTGGGGCGATCGTGTTGGTGTGCCTGTTGTTTCCGGCGCACAGGGCGTCGATCCGGCTTCGGTCGCACATGATGCGGTAACCGTTACCCGCGCCGAGGCCGCTGACGTGCTGATCGTGGATACCGCTGGACGGCTTCACAGCCAGAAGAATCTGATGGATGAGTTGGGCAAGGTCGTACGTGTCCTCGAGCATGAAACGTCGAGTATTAGCGAAGTCCTGCTGGTCCTCGACGGAACCACTGGGCAGAACGGCATTGCGCAGGCGCGTGCGTTCTCTGAAGCGGTTGGTGTCACTGGCGTCATACTCACGAAGCTCGATGGAACATCGAGAGGCGGAATCGTGATCGCTGTCGAGCGGGAGCTCGGAGTGCCTGTCAAGTTGATTGGGACTGGCGAAGGCATGAACGATCTCATACCCTTCGTACCCGAAGACTTTGTGGAGGCATTGCTCGCATCATGACACGAGACACCGATCTACTGCTTGACCAGGCCGAACGGATTGCCTTGAAGGCGCATGTTCCCTACTCCAGATTCCGAGTGGGAGCCGTCGTCGTTCTTCCGGATGGGTCGACGTTTGAGGGATGTAACGTCGAGAACGCCGCATACGGGGCATCAGTGTGCGCGGAAGTCAACGCGATCACCACCGCCGTCGCCGGCGGCGCTACCGAGATAGACACGGTGGCCGTCGTCTGTCTCGACGGCGGGCACTGCTCTCCATGTGGCAATTGCCGCCAGGTCATGCGGGAGTTCGGGGTTCGCACCGTGATCATGCGCAACGACGATGGTTCGGCGTCCGAGGTCCCGTTGAACGATCTCCTGGCGATGTCCTTCGGACCAGAGGACCTCGATCGCTAGCCGGCGTCAGCAGGAATATCCTGGCATCGCTAGGATCCCGCCAACTCGCGAAGGGGCGGATTCATGCGTACCAAGACCAAATGGCATCTGCCGGTTCTGACGACGGCGTTGATCATCCTCGCAGCCGGCTGTGGAGGGTCGGATGAATCAACAGCGACGACGACAATCCCTTCGGCACCGGCCGCATCGACATCGACAGCCGCAACCGTCTCGACCACGACTCCACCGGCGACAACGACAACGGTCCCTGCCACCACCACGACCGAGACAGTTGCCGACGAACCTGCAATTGCCATCGAGGGTGACGTTGTGAACCTTTCGTGGGCAAATCTTCCGTCGACACCGTATTTCGCACCCGCGGGCGTCGGCAGTGATCCCTTCTTTCACATACATACGAACCCGGCGTCAGATGGCTTCATGCTTTCCTTCGAGTTGTACACGACGGGATACGGATCCCAGTGGACGGGTGAACTCGGAACATTCGACATCTCGTGTGCGGATCCCGTGAACAGCACGGGAATCTGTCCCTACTTCGACTCCGATGGACCGGGCCCAATCGAGATCCTCGGCACCGACTTCGGTGCGACCGGAACGCTCACGATTCTCCAGCTCGACAGCGATGGCTACGAGATTGTTGTGCACGAACTGATCTTCACCAACGGAACGACGTTCGCGGAGTTCACGATGAGTGGGTGACGGCGTCCCCGCCTGTCGTGCTAACGATTTCTGAGTGCCTCAATGAGCTGCGGCACGACCTTGTGGACGTCCCCAACGATTCCGAGGTCCGCAATTGCGAAGATCGGGGCTTCTGCGTCTTTGTTGATGGCGATGATCGTCGACGATCCCTTCATGCCGACAACATGCTGCATTGCCCCAGATATCGCGCACGCGATGTAGACGCCCGGCTTGACGGTCTTCCCCGTCTGGCCAACCTGATACGAGTACGGGACCCAACCGGCGTCGACGACGGCACGCGTCCCACCGACGGCTCCATCGAGAAGCCCGGCGAGTTCGGAGATCATCTCGAAGCCTTCCTCCGAGCCGAGTCCACGGCCACCGGAAACCACAACGTTCGCGGCTTCAAGGTCTGGCCCTTCAGATTCTTCGACGTGCCGCTCGGTGATCGTCGCGCTTGACCGTCCGGTGTCTGGCATCGGAACGGTGATGATTTCAGGAACAGATCCGCCAACAGGCTCTGCAACGAACGCCTTTGGGCGGGTCACGACGATGGCGGGTGCACTACCCGAGATCGATGTAGTGATCTCCTTGGTTCCACCCAGGATCTCGGAAGTCACTGCGATTCCGTCGTCGTTGGCGATGTCGAGTGCTCCTGCGACGAGAGACTTGCCGATGCGAGCCGCGAGTCTTCCGGCCACGTCACGGTCGGTGTTCCCCGGTCCGAAGAGGATGACGTCGCCACCCTCGGAGTCCAACAGCGACGCAAGTGCTGCAGTTGCGCCGGCTGAGGGCAGCGTGTCGCCCGGATCGAGGTGGTAGACCTTTGTGGCGCCGTGAAGGCCAAGCGTCGCCCATGTGTCGTCAGACGCTGAGCCGACATAGAACACAGAGACAGAGCCATGGGAACGTGCTTTTGCGAGGAGCTCAAGGCTTCCGCCTGATAGCGCTCCGTCAAGTTCTTCAGCGAATATCCATGCCGTCATCTCAGATCACCTTCGCTTGTTCGAGTGCATCGACGATCGTGAGATAGGCCTCGCCCTCGTCTTCAATCACATTGCCTGCTTCTCTGGCGGGGACATCGGTAACGGATGTGACCATCTGCCCAACCTGTGTGACAACCCCGAGTTCCGCCGCCGTCAGAGTGACGATCGGCTTCGACTTGGCTTGCATGATCCCCTTGAATGTCGGGTATCTCGGTTCAACGACTCCCGCCGTGACAGCGAGCAACGCCGGAAGCTCTGCCGTGACATTCTCGTATCCCGAGGCCGTCTGGCGCTCGATCGCAACGGTGCCATCTCCGGTCTCGACCTTTCTGGCGAACGAGAGGCAGGGCACATCGAGGATCTCTGACATCATTTGAGGGACGGCACCTGTGTAGCCGTCTGTCGATTCGGTGCCTGCGATGACCAGATCGAAACCCTCTCGCTCGATGGCCGCACTGAGAATCCTTGCGGTCGTGAGTGCTTCTGATCCCTTGAGCGACTCGTCATCGACGAGTACGGCCTTGTCGGCACCCATTGCAAGTGCCTGGCGGATGCCCTGGAGAGATCCGGAAGGACCCATTGAATACAGGGTGACCGTTCCTTCGGATGCTTCCGCGAGTTGGAGTCCGACCTCGACGCCGAAGCGGTCGGTGTCGTCGAGAACTTGGTCCTCGGGCCGTACGACCCAGTGGTTCTCCCCATCAAGCTCGTACAGGGCTGCTGGGTCAGGTATCTGTTTGACGCAGACCGCGATGTTCATGAGGCGTTGGCTCCTTGTTGGATATCAGTGAATCCTAACCCGACTTTGAGCGCTTGCTCAAAGTTCGGTATCACGCCACCAGTTGCGGGAGAAACCGATTGAGGATGGTGGAGAAGGTTGAGGTCGCCTTTGCAGCAGCGTCGGTCACGTCCTCGTGTGACAGAGGTGTGGAGGAGATGCCAGCGGCGAGGTTTGTCACAAGCGACACGGCGACCACGTTCGCCCCCATGTGTCGAGCTGCGATTGCTTCGGGAACCGTCGACATCCCGACCAGGTCAGCTCCGAGCGTCTTCGCCATCCTCACTTCTGCTGGCGTCTCGTACGACGGACCAAGGAACCAGGCGTACACGCCCTCGTGGGGTTCAACTCCAGCGTCGATGAACACGCTCTTGAGCTCGTCGCGAAGCTGCCTCGAATACACCTCGGACATATCGGGGAATCTCGGTCCGATGCGATCATCATTCGGCCCGGCAAGCGGGTTTCTGCCCGTTAGGTTGAGGTGGTCGGAGATGATTACCAAGTCGCCCGGCGAGAGCTCGTCTCCTATGCCACCTGCTGCGTTCGTAAGCATGATGTTCTTCGCACCTGTTGAGATCGCCGTTCGCACGCTGAACACGACCTGATCGAGTGTGAGGCCTTCGTAGGCGTGGACTCGCCCCGCAAGGACGAGGAGGCGTTTGCCGCTGATTGGTACCGAGATGAGGCTTCCGCCATGCCCTGCAACGTGGGGGACAGTGAATCCAGGTATCTCCTCATACGGGATCTCGATGCTTCCCTCGAGAGAACGTGCATAACTGCTCAGGCCTGAACCGAGGACGATGGCCCCATCGTGGTTATCTACCCCGGTCCTGGCTGCGATAACGATCGCAGCAGCATGCAATGCGTGGGTTGGATCGCTCGTCATCGGATCTCTCCCAATATCAACTCGCGCGACGCCGTCGGTTCGTCGCTGATCTCCCATGCATTATCGAGCGCGGCGAGCGCGGACTGAAGCTTGGATTGGTCGTTGTAGCCGATTCGCACGAGTGGATGACCCTTGTCAACATGATCGCCGACCTTGGCCTCCACGGTGAATCCGACAGCTGGGTCGACTGTGTCGTCCTTTGTTGCTCTGCCTCCGCCGAGACGGACGCCAGCCACTCCGATCTCATACGCATCGCAGCGAGAAATCGTTCCAGATCGCGATGCAGTCACAACGTGTTCGTGACTTGCCCTCGGTAGAAGGTCTGTGTTCTCGATGACTGATGGATCACCACCCTGACGTTCCGTGAGCGCGATCATCGTCTCGAATGCAGATCCCGAATCGATCGCACTCAATACAAGAGCCGTCGATTCGTCCATATCGTCGTGCCCAGCGAGCATCAGCATCTCAGCGGCAAACCTGACCGTGAGGTTGCGCACATCTTCAGGTCCTTCTCCTCTGAGGATTGCGATTGACTCGGCGATCTCGTTCGCGTTGCCGACGGTTCGCCCAAGTGGCTGAGACATGTCCGTGAGCACCGCGGTGACGGGTGTGCCGTTGGTCGCACCTATGCCAACCATTGTCTTGGCGAGAATCGTTGCTTCGTCGATGGTCTTCATGAACGCACCACTGCCAACCTTGACGTCAAGGAGCAGGCCGTCTAGGTCTTCGGCGAGCTTCTTTGACATGATCGACGATGAGATAAGGGGCACGGAGGGAACGGTGCCTGTGGCGTCGCGGAGCGCGTAGATTCGACGGTCTGCCGGCACCAGGGTCTCCGTCTGTCCAGTCATGACCACGCCGATCTCATCGAGCTGAGCGTTGAACGATGAGGGATCGACGTTGGTGTTGAATCCCGGAATCGATTCAAGTTTGTCCAACGTGCCGCCAGTGTGGCCGAGACCCCTCCCTGACATCATCGGCACCGCAACACCGCAAGCTGCAACGATCGGTGCCAGGGGTATCGAGATCTTGTCGCCGACACCGCCGGTCGAATGCTTGTCGACCTTGGTCTTTTTGACAGCGGACAGATCGAGCACATCGCCGGAATGCAGCATTGCATTTGTCCATGGTCCGAGCTCAGCCGGCGTCATGCCGTTGAAGATGATCGCCATCAGGAGCGCAGACAATTGATAGTCAGGTATGCGGTCAGCGGTGAACTCGGAGATGATCCACTGCAGTGCATCGGGATCGAGTTCGCCACCGTCGCGCTTGGACCGGATCAGCTCAACCATCGAATAGCTCATGTGGCTCCTCCCATCGTCACTTTCCCGCTGCTGACGCGGACCCCTTCGGCCCTGAGACGCTGTGTGTGCTCAACTTCAAGACCGGGTACCAACCGGCCTGTCGAGGTGATAACTCTCCACCAAGGTAGTCCGGGAACAGTCCGCATGAGGTTGCCAACGGCTCGTGCGGCCCCTGGGAACCCGGCTTCCTCGGCGACTTCGCCGTACGTCGATGTTTCGCCGAGGGGGATGCTCTCGACGACGGCCACTACGGCTGCCTCGAATTCCGAATCCATCACATGGTCCCGAAAAGTCGGTCTCCCATGTCGCCGAGGCCTGGGACGATGTAGTGGTCTTCATTGAGTTCGCGGTCGTGGGCGGCAGTGATGATGTGTACGTCTGGGTGGTCCTCGTACATCCGTTTGACACCTGGCGGCGCCGTGACGACACACAGCGCCGTGATGTCCGTAGCGCCTGAGCTCTTGACCTTGTCGGCAGCCCACGACAACGAGCCGCCCGTGGCGAGCATCGGCTCGCAGATGAGGACTGTTGCTCCTGAGAGATCAGGGAGCTTCGCGTAGTACTCCTGGGGGAGTGCGGTCGCCTCGTCGCGCGCGACGCCGGCAAACCCGACCTTGACGTCAGGGATCATCTCAAGCACTCCCTGGAGCAGGCCGAGGCCTGCTCGCAGCACGGGAACGGCCACAACGTTCTCGACTCGGTAACCGAGTGT
>Ga0255047_10002524_pt1 | contig 12044 bp, 22 predicted proteins | sample JV7_2_1_MG_FD_183640 | JGI IMG/M metagenome (GOLD analysis project Ga0255047, IMG submission 183640) | Seawater microbial communities from Jervis Inlet, British Columbia, Canada - JV7_2_1 | ecosystem: Environmental > Aquatic > Marine > Inlet | place: Canada: British Columbia | collected 2016-10-06
CAGAAATAGAGTAAAATGGCACTTACACATAATTTTAGCAAGGGCATTGATTGGATTGGTGACCCTACAGGAGAAACACCACTTGTGAAACACCGTTTCATAAGCAAAGGGGGTTCAGATGCAACACCTAATGGCTTAGACCCTAGTACTCCATATTTAACAATTGGAGCAGCATTGAATGCAGGAGCAGCATTTGATGTTTACATAATAGGATCAGGGGTGTATAACGAAGTGCTACTGAATACAGATGATAGTATTTTAAAAGGTGATGGATTGGTTTATATAGTTGGGGATTCTGTGAATAAATTTGCAAACGGTACATCGGATGATACAGAACTGCATGATCTTTATATTAAAAATTACCCTAACTTTTTTGACATAACAGGGAGAAGATCAGAGTTTCATAATTGCTTATTAGAAAACACTACAATAACAACCTTTAATGCAGCAGATGTGACAATGTTTGATTGTAAGCTGATCAATTGCACAGTACAAGCACCTTACTCATTTAGAGCGTATAGGAGTAATTTATTTAATACGAATGTTAATGCTACTCATGCAAATGCATCACAAGAATTAATTTTTAATTCAACCTATTTAGATAGTAATTGCAACATCACATATAATGACAATGGTGGGGTGTTTAATTATTCATATAACAACAATGAAGGGGTGCTTGTTGGAATACCAACTATTGATGTGGGTAATATAAGTGCAGACCCTTTATTTAAGGGTAATCCATTATTAAAAGAGTTTGCCGTTGAATTAACAAGCCCAAATATAGGTGCAGGTGACTCAGGTGTTACAATAGGTAAATTACAGACAGGCTCTTTACAAAATGTTGACAGTCCAAATTTTGGGTCAGCACTAGGGGTTGTTGGAAATACACAATTCACAGCAGGGGAATTGGAGAAAGTGAATGCAGGTGTAGTTGGAGAGAGAACAAGCACTGTTATTGATTTAGGTAAAATATACACGTCACCAACACCTGACATTTTGGGTGATGTTGATTATCTGAATAATGTGCCATATAAAAATGGCATTACTAACCCTAGTCACTTAAATATAGAGGCGAGGTATAGTTTGGATAATGTAGTATTTACATCTTATAAACCATTCAAATGTAATTCGCCATTATATTTAGATAGTTCAGGTTTTTCAACAGGTGAAGCAGATTTTAATTGGGGTGATGTTGTAGCTCAAAAAATGAGGTACGTAGAAATTAAAGTAACTTTACCAATAACATATACAGAAGGATAATGAGAGGTATTGGATTATTAACGAATGTATCAGATGATAAGCTGAGGGGTATTGGTTTAATGGTTGACCCTGTTAACGATAAACTAAGGGGTGTATCATTACGAATTCGTGATAATTTTTTTATTGAAGTCAGGGACTCAGCCACTAATTTATTGGTTGATGATGTTACTATAACAATTGTAGGGTCTGAAAATGATGGGGTGTATTTAACTAATTTGTATAATTCAGTACAAGACGTTAATGCAGCTATTGCAGTTCAAGTATCAGCACCAAATTATGACACAGTTAATCTTATAATCGCGCATCAAGGCGAAGGGTTTATAGTTAAGAATGTTGTGTTGATGAGTTTGGGGATTGAAGAGATTAAGTGTGACCCTGAAAACAAGTTTAATTTTATTAGGTGGCATTTATCGATAGGTTTACTATCAAATGGGGCAAACATTGGTAAGTTAAATGAGTTAAATGAGTTTGAAGCGTTAGATGAGCCAGTTGACTCGTTAGTCAATTGCGACACTTGCACTGATTTACCTAATAATTATGCAAAATCAAAAGACTTCTATTATGAGCCACCATTTATCGCTGATGACAATATTGTTAACATAATAAATTTCAATATTGATTTAGTTGGAATAAATACAGAAGTGGTTATATGTGACAAGAACGGCAAGATAGTTCATAGCGGTATAATAATAAATGAGGTTGATTGTAGTGGTCTAATTAGTTATTATTTGGATTTTGATTTCCCATTAATTAAACCATTGAATGGTTATAGGTTCTGCATTATAAATACAGATACAGATGGGGTGTTGTATGTTTCTAATCCATTTCGAGTTGAATTAAAGAAAAACAAACGATGTTTTCCATTATTGGAATACAGAAGCGGTTGTGACATCTTTAATTATGCTTATGAGTGCATAACAGATAAATCAAATACACTACGAGTTGATTTTAATGTGGTTGATGAGCAACCTGATATTTCTTTAAAACAATACAGGGAGCAATCAACAGGTATTACAAGAAATCAGAAATCAGAAACATCCAAAGTGGTAACAATTGAAACCTACTACTTTGATAAGGGGGCTAACGATGCTATGTTGGCATTAAGTACTCATGATGTCATTGTATTAAATGGGAAAAATTATACCGTAAAAACAGCACATAAAGTGACATACAATAGGCTAACAAGAAAATGGGTAGGCATTATTGAGTTATTAGATCAAGAATATGACACAGTTAATTTGCATGGGTAATGTTTCAAGAAATTAAAAACATAATCAACCACACAACGTCTGCGATAACAGAAAATGATGTGGCACAAGGGGTAGTTGACAGCTTATTGGTATTAAGTGGAGGCGCTGCAATTGTTAGTGAAGAAGTAATGCATAAAGATTTTATGGGATTAGAAGGATGGAGCAAAGTGCTATTTTATTTGATATTAGGCTTGACAGGTTTATTTAGAATGAAGGTGTTGTGGCATGAGGGAGAAGTAAAAAGGCAAGAAGCAAAGATCAAAGCAGCGAATTTTGAGAAATTGAAAGAATTAACAGAGTTGAACAATCAAGATGGAGCAGACCAGGTTGCTAGATTAAAAAGAATACAAGAAGAGTTGAATCAATTAGATAATAGAGATGTATAAATTAAGCAAGAGAAGTGTAAAACACCTTGAAGGTGTTAACCCTTTATTGATTAAAATAGTAAAGGAGGCGATAAAAGGAAGCCCATATGATTTTGGCATTCCAAAAACAGGAGGTAAGAGATCAGCGGAACTACAAAATGAGTTGTTTAATCAAAAGAAATCTAAATGTGACGGCTATAAGAAAAAGTCATACCACCAAAGCGGAAATGCTTTTGATATATATGCTTATGTAGATGGGAAGGCTAGTTGGAAAAGAGAGCATTTAGTAATGATCGGGCAACACATTTTAAAAGTTGCAAGAGAAAAATTCAACACAAACTTAAGGTGGGGAGCAGATTGGGATCAAGATGGTGTGTTTGTATGGGATGATAAAGATGAAAATTTTGCAGATGCACCACATTTTGAATTGAGATAAGATGAAGTATGTTATAAATGCATCAGCGGTTTTAGGTCTTTTGCTTTCTTTGGTGAGTGGTTTAGGTGTTTATAATAACTATGCAGAAAATCATAGTGAGGAAAAGAAAAAGCAAGATGAAACAACCCAAGCACTACGAAATATAGGGAGAGAAGAAACGGACTTACATATAGTCTACATGAGGAAGTTTCATTTAGAAGTAAGGTGGTCAAATGATAAACAGGGGTACTACTGGTTTTATGACAAGTATGCAAAGAAAGTATATTTGGATGAAACAGCAGATGACTTTTATTATCAAGATGGGAATGCACGTACATACTTAAAACAACTCGCTAAATAATATGAAAAAGAGATTCAAAGATACTAAGCTTGGTGGTTTTGTTGCAAAAGCATCTAATCTAGTGCCAGGAGTGGCAGGGGTAGCCTTAAAAGTAATAAGTGGAGAAAGTGATTTGTTTGAGTTGGGGGAAGCCTTAAAAGAAAGCAAAGACCCTAATGCAAAGATGTTAAGTGAAGAATTTGAGAAATATAAACTTGAATTCAAAAAAGACATGATGGCATTAGAGGTTGAAGATAGAAAAGATGCAAGAACATTGTATAAGAATGACTCAGCAATACAAAAAGTGTTCTGCATATTCTTTTTGATATGCTATGCAGGTTTGTCATTTTACTTGATATATATGCTAAACAATACAAAGGAAGTCACAGAGTTGTTTAAAACAATGGTGACGATGATATGGACTGGTACCAGTATGAAGGTGAACACGATTGTTGATTTCTTGTTTGGTGGTAGTATGGGGAAGTGAAAAATATAAACAAATAAAATTAAGCCAACTCAAAAAAAAAAAGTGAGTTGGCTTTTTTTATATATAAAATTATTATATATTACATCATAATTAAAAACAAAGAGAGCATGAAATTATTTAGTATTTTAACATTAGAAAACTGGACAGAATTATTTTTGTCAAAAGATTTATCAATAACATATAATTATGATGAATCAATTTTTGAAATAACATTATTTGATATACAGTTAGCATCAATAGAAAACGAAGAGTTTGAAAGCTACATAAAAGAAAATGAGCCTGATTGGTACAGGGAAATGACATTTTTAAATGAGGGGAATAAAATTGAATTGGATTACTCATTATTTGATGAAATAGATTTAAACAACATAATGAATGCAAGAAGCATTGTGATGATATATTTTCAAGAAATTAAAAACCCTCAAACATTAGTAGCATGATATATTTAGCAGGACTACAAGAATTTGGTATAGAGCATGGGTTGGTGATCTGTGTAGCTATAATGGTTGTAATTTTAGTAAAAGCAAACGTTTGGAGAGTAGAGAAATGAGTTATTCAATACAAGTATTAAAAAGAGAGAAGCTGATCATTGAGAGATTGGTTGAGCAATGGGGTGAAAAATTCACTCAAAAAGACAAAGAATTTCAAGAAGATAGATTGAAGGATGTGAATGAATCAATTGAATTATTAACTAAATCTAAAGAGCAATGAAAAGAGAGTTATTAATAATGCTAAACAAGCCAAGAGAAGGTGCGAGAAGGGTTAATAGTAAGTATTTACGAGTGATGTTTATACCTATTGTAGCAGCATATTTTATGATTTATTGCCTTGCTTACCCATTTGGTTTGTTGATGTGTTTGTTTGGGTTTGGGGTAAGCTTATTTGATCGCTCATGGATGATGGAAATGTTATCAATGTTGTTGATCGTGTCGCTAACGCCTTTCATATTTTGGTATAGGTGGTTTAAGTTTGGGGAATATAGGTTTATGTTATAATAGAGTAATCATGAATAAAAAAGAAGCAGAAAACTTTATAAGGAAGCACATGCCGTTGATTATAAAAGATAAAAAAGGCAACCCACAACACCCTTTTAGGAGTGTAAATGCCTATGAGCAAGTGTGTAAGCACTTAACCAAACAGTTAGTTAAAGTAAGTAGTGCATCAGGTGGAGAATTAAAACATTAATTAACAAATACACAAAAAACTTAAATAAGGATGAACACTAATAAATAAGCATGAGTACTTGAAATTTTCGTGTGTAATAAAACAAACAATCATAATTCTTTGAAAGCAATACAAAAGACATATATTTGTAATGTCTACATGATGAATGCTCTCGGATTGTAAACCTCGCCCTTGCACTTGATTGTGTGAGGGTTTTTTTATGGTTAAAATCCTTTTATATTATATAAAATTATTATATATTTAAGCATAAATAAAACGAAGAGAAATGGGAATACTTGGAGAAAGAATTGCAATTGCAATAGCATCGAAAAAAAAAGAAGGATTGACAAAAACAGAAGTTGGAAAATTGTTGTACCCACAGATTGATAATAAGGGGGCTTATATAAGGATGAGCAAAATGATTAAAGATGCAAATTATATAAAGCCTGAGCATGTGCATATAATCTGTGAAGCAACAGGTGTTGATCCAAATTTCTTGTTTGGCAAACCTTCTAAACATGATAAATTATTAATTAAAAAATAAACAAACGAGAGCATGGAAAGTAAAGAATTTAAAAGTGTAGATGATTTAATAAAATCGTTGATGAGTTCAATTGATAACCCAAATAGGGAGTCAATTGAAAATTATGCTAGTTATTGCATGAGGTTGAAGCTAGAAGTTGATAAACAAAAAAAGCTTAAGAACCCATGGATGCAAAACAAGAAAGTTGATCAGCTTGACATTTTGTATAGGAGAGTATTGAATGAGGGTTTGGAGTTTGATGGTGTACACGTGACACTTCAAAGCAAGGGAATAACCTACGATTATCAAGCATACAAAAACAAAATGATGTTGGTATATCCTGAATCAATTATTGATATAGATTTAGTTTATGAAGGGGATAGTTTTTCATTTAATAAAGAAAATGGGGAAGTGTTTTATAAACATAGTTTTGAAAACCCTTTTGATAGGTCTGATGATAAAATAAAAGGGGGGTATTTAATCATAAAAAACAGGCGTGGTAGCTTCATTACAACGTTAACAAAAGAAGAGTTTCAGAAACATAGAAAAGTAGCTAAGACAGACTATATATGGGCTGCATGGTTAAAAGAAATGTGTTTGAAAACGTTATGGAGAAAAGGGGTGAAAGTTCATTTTGATGATGAATTTAAGGAAATGAATAATGAAGACAACAAAAATTATGATTTGGATAAATCAGTTGAAAAAGATGAGTTATTGGATTTGAAAATGGATATTAATTCACTTTTAGAAACGTACAAAGGAGATGATGTTGATGACATAAGAAAGCTTTGTGTTGATAAGTCAAAAGCAGGAGAATTTACAATTGAGTTTGGTAAAAACATACTAAGACAATTAAATGCGTAATAGGAAATTTCACTTTGATATAGTTCAAGGAACAGAAGAGTGGCATGACTTAAGGCGTGGTAGGATCGGAAAAACGACAGCCAAGACATTATCTGTAAAAGGGAAAGCATCACATGGTTTTGGTGTTGGTGCTGTAACTCAAATGCATAGAATAGTGGAAGAAAGGTTGACAGGAAAAACAAGGGAAAGTTACTCAGGAAAAGCAACAGAACATGGGCATGAGTTTGAGCCAATAGCAAGGGAGCATTATGAGTTGTATAATTTCATCAAGGTTACTGAAATAGGCTATGTGGAGTATGGTGGCAATATTGGGTGTAGTCCTGATGGGGTAATACCAAAGATGAAAAAAGGCATTGAGATAAAATGTAGACCAACTCAACACATGACTTTAGTAATAGAAAACAAATATGAGGAAAACGATTATTTTGAATGCCAGTATAATTTATGGTGTACAGAGTATGATAGTTGGGATTTGATATACTACCATGATTCTCTTCCTGATCATTTAAAAATGTTAGTTTTTACATTTAAGCCTGACCTAAAGCTATTTGAAGAGTTTGAAAACCTTACAAGTAAATTTGAAAGAGAAATATGTGCAATCATAAAAAGGCTTGAAAAATGAAAGATGAGAGAGTGACGAGGGAAACGGCATTGTTGGCTAAAGAAATTGGCTATGACATACCATGTGATGCATTATATCCTTATCAAGACAGTTATGTGATAAAACATAGTGCAGCTTTGAGGGATTGGAATAATGTGAGAACAAGCCCAGGAGAAAAAACACTTGCATCAGCACCAACACAAACAGCTTTGATAAGATGGTTGCTAGAGGTTGAAATGGTGAGTGTTGAATGGAAATCAAATGGTGGACATGATAAATGGGTTGGAAAGGTGATATCATATAAAGGCGATGAGCATATGGTGGCTACAGTAAATTTATTGAAAGCTAGAAAAGAAAAAGCTATTGAAATATGTTTAGTAAAAGCCCTTTATTATGTTAAAAAACACAGAAACAAGGGTGTGTTAACCTAATAATTTTATATATTTGAAAAACACTCAGGGTTTCCGTTGGGAGGCAGAAACCCTGAGTGAGAGTTGAAACTCAATCAAGCCCGTAAATCCTCCCATTTACGGGCTTTTTTTATGCATTTATGAAAGATGAGAATTTTATATTGATACAAGGTTGGATGATTAACAACCTTGAACTTAGTAGCGTTACAGAGTTAAATGCTTTTGCTTTGATTTATGGCTTTTCACAAGATGATGAATCAGAGTTTACGGGATCAATAAATTACTTGTGCAATTTCCTTAAATGTTCAAGACCTACAGTCATTAAAACCCTTAAGAGTTTAGTTGAAAAAGGTTATATAAATAAGAAGACAATTGTGACTAATAATGTGACTTTTAACACCTATAAATATTCTTTACTGGGGGTAAAGAAATTTAACGGGGGTAGTAAAAATTCTTTACAGGGGGGTAGTAAAAATTCTTTACCCAATAATACTATTAATAATAATACTATTAATATATATAGAGAGAAGCAAAATGCTTCTTCTCTCTTTCCTGAAAAAAAATCAAATGATAAAGAATTAGATGTTGATAGCTTACCGGAAAACGTAAGTGAGATTTTTTTAAAAAAAATGGAAAAAGAAATTTCACTTGGAATTGATGTTGGGTTTTACATTGAATCTGTGTTGGGGTGGTTGACAAGTTTGCCGAAAAGAGATAAGAGAAGAAAGAAAACAATGAAAGGGTATGTTGCCACAATGCAGGGATTCATGAGAAATGATAAAGCCAAAGGGAAGTTGCAAATGATAAAAGAAGTTGATGAGCAAGAAATTGAAAGACAACGTATGATTAAGTATTTAAACAGATAAGACAATGAGCGATTTAATTTTAAAAAGGTCAGCAGCTATTTCAATTGAACTCACAAAGAGGTCAGAAGAGAAAAGAACATTGCTACAAACAAACGAGGTGATGTTAGGGATGACAGAGGTAGAATATAGAGCCACTTGTGCGTCTGTGTTGGCATATAATGACGATGGGCAAGTACTAGTATCAAGTAGACCAATTAAATCGCTTACAAGAGAGGAATTGAGTAATGAGATTGCTGATGGTTTACAGTTCATTGTTCGTGATTTGGGAATTAAAAATTGGAATGGTAATGATGCAGCTTATGAGGCAGGTAGATTTTTAAAGCTTTTAAAGGATTACTATTCATCAATGACTTACAAAGAGGTTGAGAATGCATTTGAGTTATTAATGGCAGGACACCTTGATGAGTATCTACCAAAGAATGGTCAAGGACAAGCCGACAAGGGGCATTATCAAAGTTTCAGTGCTGAATTTATAACAAAGGTATTAAATGCCTATAAGCAGTATTCTCGCAAAACATGGTCAAAAGTTTATAAACTATTGCCTGAAATAGCAGCAGAGGTGTCAGAAAAAGACAAGAGGGAGTCAATGGATCATTTGATTAAAACAATAGTGAAGTGTTTTAAAAACCATAAAGAGGGGTTGCCATATTCATTCATAATGCCACAGGTTATTGTTACCGAGTTGATAAAAGTAGGTGCAATGAAAGAAAAACCAGTGATTACAGAAGAACACAAAAACAAAGCTTTTCTCTATACGGTTCAAAACTCAAACAGCAAAAACGAAAAAGACAGGATAAAAAAATTAAGAATAGATGGTTTTGTAGAACCAAGAGTTGCTTCAAATGCAAAAAATATGGCGTCAGCGGAAGCGATAAGAAATTTATTTGATGATTTAATAAAACAAAAAAAAGAAGTGGAAAGCTTTTTTAATATATAATAATTTTATATATTACAACATCATTTAAAAAACGAGAGCATGAAAAAGTATAAAGTCGTAAAAGTTTATAGAAATAGTGGGAGAAAAATTGTTTTGCATAAAAATTTAAGTGAAAAAGAAGCGCAAAGAATAGTGCAATCATTTCCTGATAGTGATAAATCTATGGTAGTTTATACATCTCAAAATTAAAACATCATGAAAACTTATAAAGGAATATTACCACAAATCACCCTTAAATATAAAAAGGGTGATCAAAAGAAGGTGCAAATACAATGCAGTAAAGATGTTTACCAGTTATGTGGTGAGTTGTTTGATAAAGATTTAGTTGATTACTCAGAAGAATTTTTATTGATATTATTAAACAGAGCCAATAATACTATTGGTTGGGTTAAAATATCATCGGGGGGAATTAGTGGGACAGTTTGCGATCCAAAAGTTGTTTTCACATATGCTTTAAATGCAGGTGCATCATCTATTATTTTGGCTCACAATCATCCATCAGGAAATACAAAACCATCGCAGTGCGATATTAACATTACTAAAAAGATAAAAGGTGGGGGTGAATTGTTAGACATAAAGCTTCTTGACCATATAATTTATACAACAGAAAATGGTCATTATTCATTTTTAGATGAGGGATTGATTTAAAATAATTGATATGAAATTACATAAAATAATAGGAATAGACCCAGGAGTAAGCGGTGGGATTGCAGTGATCTCAAAAGGAGGTTTAAAGACTTATAAAATACCAACTATAAAAAAGAAAATTGGTAAAAAGGAAATCAATACAATGTGTATTTCAGATGTCACTTTTATACTTAAAGAAGAATCAAAAGGTAAGGATGTTGTTGTTTTCATTGAAAAGGTTCAAGCATGGTTATCAGATGAAGACGATGCAGGGAAGAGATTTGCAATACAGAAAATGTTGGCTAATTATGAGCAGTTAAAAACAGTGTTAACCATTTTAGGGTTGAAAGTTGTTGAGGTGACACCGCAGAGATGGCAGAAAGGGTTGGGGTTTAGGAATAAAGGCATGTTAAAAGCACAAAGAAAAAAATCATATAAAACATTTGCTGAAAAAATACACCCTGATCATAAAATAACATTGTCAACATCGGATGCTGTATGTGTTGCAGAATATGGGAAATTAATTGTTAAACAAGACCCTCTATGGGTAGAACAAAACATAAATGGATAAGCTGATTTGTGAAAAATACCAAGAACTCTTAGCAGAAGAAAAAAGGTACAAAAGCCTACATTCAAAAGTAAAAGATGAGAAGATGAAAGAAATGTATTCTAAAAAACTTTTGAAGGTACAGGAAAAATTGAAAGGTTGGTTTAATAAGTAAGTTATGATACTAAAAAAGGGGAAAATAGAAGCTATTAAGGAAAGGAAAACAAGGATTGATATAGTTGTATCAACAAAAGAAACTATTGACCCTTTAGAAGCTATGCAATTGCAAAAAACAGAGGGATATTTTTTATTTAACCCTGATGAAATAAAGAAAACGGTTGAAGATGCCATGAAAGATAAAAAGATTGGTGTTGACATGGAAGGGAAAAGCCCAAGCCAAAAATTAAGAGGGCAAATTGTAATGTTATGGCAAGAAAGTGATGAGGAAATAAGTATGGAAAATTATTACCAAAGAGAAATGGAAAAAATAATAAACCACTATCGAAACAAAAGAAGGTAATTATTTTAATTTATATAAAAATATTATATATTTAACACATGGAGAGAGCAGCAAAATATAGGGGTAAAACAACAGAGGGGTGGGTGTATGGTAATTTGATTCAACATGAAACTGGTGAGTATTACATAACGCAAAACAGCCATATGATGAGTCCTGAAATATTTTTAGTTGATCAACATTCAATTGGTCAGATAGTGATAAAAATGAAGGATGGAACAGAAATTTATGAGGGGGATGTAAAGCAAGATGAGTTGGATTTACCTGAAAGAATAACACATGAGTTGGTATTGTGTTGGGTTAAAGAAATGTGTGTTTATTGTTGGATAGGTTTATCAGAGTATATTGATTATAAAATCAATGGCATAGAGGTTTTAGACCCTTTTGAATTTTGGGTCTATATGATAGATGTAGAAGAGATGGAAAGAAAAGGGGTTGAATTGGTGGGTAATATATTTGACAAAGAAATAACTAAACACATAACAAAATGCTTACAACAATAATTTCAGTAGTACAATTTACAGTCTTTTTATCGGGTTGGATAGAAGGTAAGGAAGATGCTAAAAAAGACAATCCTGAACATGCGAAAAGTTTATTGCTTAGGGCTATTATTTTAATGCTTTTATCAAGCATATTTATTACATGTATAGCCACTTATGTGAATGCATATATGTTTTTGTCTGTATTTATGATGTGGGCGAATGTGTGGATAATATACAACAGTGCTTTGGATGCAAGTCACAACTATAATTCTAATCAGCCAATTGATTATGTAGGTAAAACCGCTGAGTGGGATAAGTTAATGAGGCGAAAAAAGATAGGGGGAAAGTTCTTTTTGTTTATGAAATTTGTGGCTATGTGTATATCGTAT
>Ga0255047_10002526_pt1 | contig 12032 bp, 10 predicted proteins | sample JV7_2_1_MG_FD_183640 | JGI IMG/M metagenome (GOLD analysis project Ga0255047, IMG submission 183640) | Seawater microbial communities from Jervis Inlet, British Columbia, Canada - JV7_2_1 | ecosystem: Environmental > Aquatic > Marine > Inlet | place: Canada: British Columbia | collected 2016-10-06
AGTCAGCCCATCCATTGTGGCTGTGCCGTTAATATCCAAACCATCAGCCGTGACTGTGCCTGTGAAGGTTGGGGAGTTAGGACTGATAGCTGTGTCTTGCCAAGCAGAACCGTTGTAGACACGCATAACATCTGTAGTGGTGTTGAAGTATAAAGCACCAGTTAATAAAGCATTGCCGTCATTGTCCAGTGTTGGGTCAGAGGCTTTGTCGCCTAAGTAGCGGTCATCAAACTCATCGTATTTATCTGCTGCATCGGTAGCCGATCCTGCCGCCGCTGTAGCTGAGCTTGCTGCTGCTGTTGCTGATCCTGCCGCTGCCGTTGCTGAACCCGCCGCTGCTGTTGCGCTGTTGGCCGAATCCGTAGCAGATGAAGCACTAGCCGAGGCCGAAGTCGCAGAATCAGAGGCGCTTGAGGCCGAAGCCGAGGCGCTTGAGGCAGATGAGCTGGCCGATGAAGCCGCATTGGACTCCGATGTCGCTGCTGCCGCCTCAGAGGCCGCTGCCGCCGTTTCTGAAGCCAAGGCAGCCGAGGCACTAGACGCACTCGCTGCGGCACTAGAGGCGCTATTTGATTCCGATGTTGCCGCAGCATTTTGGCTTGCTAAGGCCGCTGCCGCCGAAGTAGCACTCTCGCTGGCGCTAGTTGCAGATGATGCAGCACTTGCCGCACTATTGGTTTCGGCTGTCTCGGCATTGGTTTCCGCAGTCTCTGCCGCTGCCTGAGCTGCTTCCGCTGCCACCTGAGCTGTCTCGGCATTAGTCTCTGCAAGTTCGGCTGCATTCTCGCTGACCAAGGCCGCTGCCGCACTCGCCGCCGCTGCTACTGCACTAGCCGCTGCCGCTGCTGAAGTACCCACCCAATACGCAGGTGACGTAGCAGGATCGTTGCCAGTGTTAGAGTTCTGGAGAGACGTATAGAGAATGCCGTCTGTTCCGACTACGTTCTGATCTTCTGCGTATGTCGCTGTGGCTATCCAAGCAAACTCTAGTCCTACCCAGTAAGCTGTTTGGGTCTCTGGGTTCTGGTTTAAGTTAGATGTCTGTAGCGATTGGTACTGTTGGTTATCATAGGTGACCACTGCACCAACATCATAAGTAATACCAGCATTCCACTCTACCGAGTACAAAAGCGTCCAGAATCCAGACGTAGTAGTGGGATTGTTGTTCTGGTTGCCGTTAGCTAGTGACCTGTAGTAAACGCCATCACTGCCTATAACCACAGCGTTTGCTGAGTATATGGTAGTCGCTACCCAAGCATCACCAAAGTTAGTGCCTGTCTCACCAATAGGATCTCTGACAAGGATCTGTACGTCATTTTTGTCAGCTAGTATGCCTTTGGCATTACCGTTAAAGAAGATGTTAGGCTGACGGCCTGCCGCAGTAAGGATGACAGGATTGGTGTTAGGGATAGTTAAGTTGATGTCGCTAAAGGTATTTTTAGGAGTGGTAGTGCCAGACTCATAGAAATACAGCTTGCCGCTTCCTAATGGAGCGCCAGCGTCATCAAAGTATTGTGCGTTAATTTCACCGAATCTAGCCATTATCTTATTTCCTCAGTAATCGCTGCTGCTGTTCCTGCGCCGAGTGCGCCGCCAGTAGATGGTATTTCTGGCCTTAATACTGTCGCTCTTTCTACAACGTCACCCATAATAGGAGCTGCGCCAGATATAGCCATTCTTTCTTGGCCTGCTTGTTTTGTGCTTTTAATTACCGATCCAGCCAAGTCAACAAGACCTTGAGACAACCTGCCACCTAATCCTCTGACAGTGTTTTCAAGCTGCTTAATAGCTTGTCCGCTAGGGCCAGAGCCAAGCGCTCTACCGCTAATAGGCTCAATAATTTTCGATAGGCTCACAACATCTTTAATAAAAGAAAGCTCTTCTTTGTTAAAAATTACTTTTAACTTGTCCATTCCTATTCTTTTCAATACAGACTCTAGTCTTGCACGAGTCATTGCTTGGCCTCCTTGCTCTCCCAATGGGCCTCTAAATATTTCATTTTTTATATAATTTATAGTTTCTGCTCTTAGGTCTGCCCATGCTTGAGCGCCTTGAGGACTAACAAATTTATCTCTACCAACAATGTAATTCTTTAAAGCGCGAAGGTCAGATGACGTATATCCTTTCCCAGCGACAACTCTATTAAATACATTTTCAGGAGAGATTTTTTGTTCAAGTAAATCTCTTATTAAACTTTTCTCATTCTTAGAAAACTTGCTTAGTTGGTCAGGATCTAAACCTCTCTTAAATTCCTTGTATGCCTCACGACCTCGCTTATATGCATCTGCTCCCAAAGCTCTTGTAACATCATCATCAAGAGCTTCTTTAACATCTCTTATTATAACGCGAGCAGTGCTGTTCGCTCCGTCAAACAACTGATTAGCATATTGCCTTACTATTTCGGCTTGCTGAGGCGTAACCATAACAGGCCCATCAGGAGCAGCTTGACCTTTAGGTATATCAATTCCTAAATCTTGTTTTACTTGTCCTCTAAGAGCTTCGTATGTGCCGACAGACCTTTTGTTTAATGGTTTAAATGTATGTAGCTTTTCTAAAAAACCACGAATATCAACGCCAGCAGAACCTTGAAGAAGCTCGTCTGCTTCTCTATAAAGCTGGCCTATCTCATTATCTAACTTGGTCGCTTTTGCTATAACAGCAGTTTGAATAGGCGCAAGCTCAGAGCTTACAACTCCACCTGTTTTTGCCTCTACTGTATCAAATGCTTTTCCAAGCTGTATTTGCTGTTGCTCTAAGGCTGATGTTACCGCACCTGTCTCCTTAGCTAAATCTTGTTGAACAGTAAAGTCATCAGAAGTACGAGTAACTTGAGCGCGTGTAGGCTCTATGCCCATGCGCTTAAATAAGTTGTATCTTTCAGCCATTGCAGCAGTTGCTTTGCCAGATGTTAGGAAGTCATCCATCATCCTGCTAAAAGCATCCATCTGCTCTTGACTTGCAGAAACAGCTAATGATCCAGACTCAGCCATATCCATAAGTTCATTAAACGCAGCAGCATCTATATCGGCGCTACTTGCATTCTGTCGCATTTCTATAATAGCTTCTGGCTTTATAGTTCCAGTGGTCTCGTCTATTGCATTTGCTACAGCTTGCTTTCCTGTAAACCTAGAGTAAATTTTTCCGATAGTATTAAAAAGTCCTCGACCAAACACATCACCAGCCATAACGATCAATGGAGTTGTAGCAAGCCTAGAGGCTTGTAAATCTTCTCCACCTATAGCTCTTTCTGCTACTTTTTCTGCTTCGGAAAGAAGACCTATGCCTCCTTGCTGCAACGCTCCTCTAATATAAGTAGGAGCATTTCCTGAAAGGTATGGAACAGCCTCTTCAACAAATCCCATTGCGCCTCTACCAGCCCGACCTATATCGCCAGCACTTAATCCACCACGGTTAAGGTAACGCTGTTCACCAGTGCGAGTTTGAACTATTGGCCTTCCGTATCGGTCTTCAGATACCTGAGCGCCAACGTATTTACCGAACATTCCTTCGCCTGATCTTGCTAAAGGATCAGAAGCCAGTTGATCAATGTAGGCTTGAGCCTCGGCAGGATCTGTAGGCATTCTTAAGTTTGGTTCTACTTCTGGGAAGTCTTCTTGGAAGCGCGGAGAAATAGCTTCTTGTACAGCGCCCATCATGCCTTGGCGTGGCTTAATCAAACCGTCTTTGATAGCTGCATCAAGAAGAACTCTGGCCTCTCCAGTAAGTTCTTGATCTCTGCCTGCGTCTACAATTCTTTGCAGATCAGAAACAATTTCATTTTTAGTTGCCATTAACCGGTAACTCCTAACGCATTGAGTCTATTAATTGCTTTATCCAATTCTCCTTCAGACTGCATGAACGAAGGAACTCCTCCGGTTGGTATATCTATGTTAGGAATATAATCTTGCAAAGTTCCTTCTGATCTTGCTTTTATTAAATTTAAATATTCATTTTCAGCTGCTTGTTGTTGTCTAATAAAAGTTTCAAGAAGATTTATATTTACTGATTCATCTCTTCCTATACCGAACAAAGCCTGCTTTGCTCCTTTAACATCCGCATCTGTTGGCCTAATTTCTCCACTAGCCTTAAGTTTTTCTCTAGCTGCAAATTCTGCAAAAGAATCAAGAGCCTCATCAAATTGGCCTTGCTCCGTATAAGTTCCAATAGGTAAATAACTAAGTGCTTTTCTTCCTGCTCCAGAACTTTTTTCACCAGACCTGAATGCGTCAAGAAATTGTTGTGCAGTTTCCATTCCTGTAATGCGATTAGCTCTTAATTCAGCTAGCTCATTTAATCTTTTCATATTTGCTTTTTGTGCTTCATCTTGCACCGGAGAAAGCCTTTCTTTTTCTTCCGCAACTCTTCGCTCTTCTTCTGCTGCTGCTCGTTCCGCATCTAAGCGTTCCTTTTCGTCTTTTGCTTGTTGGATTGCGGCTTCTTGAGTGCTTAATCCAGCATACAGATCAGAAGTCCCAGTAGCAGGAGTAGTCATACGCATTGGAGGCCGAACCTCTGGAGCAGGCGCGGCAGGTCTAGGCGCTAAAGTTGGCATTGGATCGCCAAACTTTCCAAGCTGCCCTGTTCTTTGCATTTCAGCAACTTTGCCAAGACTGTAGCCAGCATAAGGCCCATCTGCGTAACGCTCTATTCCACCACTGGTATAGGTTTGATATTCAGTAGGCTCTACAGGCTTAGCAGTCGCACCAACAGAAGGTTCAAATGTAGTGCCGCCTCCAGCAGAAGGAACTACTGTTCCTAAGCGGCCTTGTGCATCTGTAGAGATATATTTACTTTCAATAGGAGCAGGAGGCTTTATAAGTCCTTGTCGCTTAGCTGCGCCCAAAAATGTATTAACCTCGCTTAAAGCGCCTTGAATATTACCTTCTACAATTAAATTTCTTAATGCGTATGTATCAGAAGCGTCTTCACCCATTCTTTCTAACAGATTAGCTCGGTCTACTAAGACATCAATAGCTTCTTTCTGGTCTCCACTAGACAAAGCTCGCTCGATTGTTTGCGCGTCAAGCACAGATGCGTCTGCTAACTTTTTATTTCTTAATTCTCTCTCAGTTCTTAGGTCAGCAATGTATTCTCTGCCTTTACCTTGGGATCCAGCGCCAAAGCCTTCTAAAAATCTTCCAACTTGCTGAAGCCTAGTTGGCTTTCTGCGAGACTCTGTTTGAAATGCGTCTGCCATTCTAGTCTACTCCTATTACGTTGGTATGCGAGCAGCGCTTATACCTGTTCCGATACCTGCTGCTGCATCACCCACATTAGCTAGTATGCCTTGGTTAAACTGCGTTCCACCCAATCCAGTTGGATTGTAAGAAGCACCAGTTCCTGTAGCTACTCCTGCAAGCTGACCAGCAGTGCCACCAATCATGTTAGACATTCCAGCACCTGCACCGCCTTGGATGCCTGCTAGTATATTTGCCTGCTGACCAATCAGATCAGACATGAGAGTGCCTTGATCGCCTTGGTACTGAGCAAGAGCATTAATCTGGTTAGTAATGTTCCCAGCAATGTCTCGGCCTGCTTGCATCCTGTTAGCTGATAACGCGCCGCCTGTGCCGTACAGGTAATCACCGACTGTCATGCCGCCAGTAAGACTTACATCACCTAACTGCCTGCCTGCCTGAGAAGCTAACTGAGACTGCGCTAAAGACCTGCCACTAGCTATGTCAGCCAATTGCGAGCCTGCGCCTGTAAGCGTCTGCATTCCCAGAGTACCGCCAGTAACACCAAGATTTCCTAGCTGCTGCCCAGCGCCTGTGAGAGTGCTGAGTCCTTGCTGGCCTGCTAACGTCCCTAGTCCTGCAAGCTGCTGGCCTGTGCCAAGCTGAGACTGAGCAATCTGGGCGCGTTGTGCAGCTAACTGTTGTGCCGCTTGAGTCTGCAAGTCAGCCTGTGCAGCGCCGCCTTGAGCAGTATACTGAGCTGCTGAGCCACTAGCGCCAAGACCTTGAGAGCCTAACTGTTGCAAGTTGGCAATTTGATTCTGCAAGTCTTGAGAGGCTAGGCCAGTGTTGAACCTTGACAGTTCTTTCATGACGTTGCCGCCACTTAAACCGCCTCTAGCAGCCGCTGTGCGTAACGCCGCTCTTTCACCTTGCTCGCGCAAGAACTGCTGTTGTGGACTTGCTTGGAAAGCCTGATTGAATGCCTCTTGGCCTAACGCACCTGACAATGCGGCTTGTTGCTGTAGCGCCGCAGCGCCTGCCTGACGGTACGGATCAAACATTTGACCAGCTTGACCAAAGGCTTGACCAACTTGCTGAGACGCAAGATCACGAGCTGCTGTGACATCGCCTAATCCTTGTCCGTACTGTTGATTAGCAGCTTGTTGAGCCGCCTGAAGATCAGTCCTAGCACCGCCAAGACCTTGGTACAATGCGCCAAGTCCAGCTTGTGCGCCTCCCATAATATCTCTTCTTGCAGCACCAAGACCTGTGCCAAGAGCCTCTAGTCCCAATCCAGTGCCTGACTGAATTAAACCGCCAGCTTCTTGAGCGCCTTGAGTTAAATCCTGACGAGCTATCTGAGTGCCGCCAAGGATGTCTGCTCTTGCTTGACCTGCCCCAGACTCAATAGCCTGTGCAGCAGCAGTCACGCCGCCTGCTAGAGCGCGTTCAGACCCAGCCAAGCCAGTTTGACCGCCTGCTCCTGCACGGCCTCCTACGGCTGTAGAGGAGGCCACAGAGCCTGTTCCAGAGCTAACGCCAGCTCCAGTTCCACCAGCCACCTCTGTTCCTGCTACAGTGCCGTCAGTAGTAGTGCCATTGCCAGATTTCGCCCTGTTGTAAGCAGCCTGAACCTCGGCTATAGGCATTCCGGTAGCGCGAGCCATATCATCAACAGAGACACCAAAGTTATCCATGTTAGTGGCTATCTGTTCTATAGACTGATTAGTCTCAGTTGCGTAACGCCTTAATAGGTTGTCTGGTATGCCGTTAGGGAAGTCAATTTTAGCCTGCTCTAAGCCGCCAGCTACAATGTCTTCGATCTGGGCCATCTCTTGGGCGCGAGTAAATCTTGTTGTCGCCTCGTCTATTGGATAGCTAATTCTTTCGGCTATCTGCTCAATAGGTACATCGTTCTTTACCATCTCACGGTAAATTTGCTCGTCAGTCTTATTGCCTTCCGCAATAAAGTTAGCGACCTTATCTAAACCTGTAATTTGCTCGGCTGGTTCAGGTGCTGGCTCAGGCTCGACTTGAGGAACTGGTTGAGGTGCTGGTTGAGAAACCACTTGAGGAACTGGTCGAGGCGCTGGCTCAAACTCGACTTGAGGAACTGGTCGAGGTGCTGGTTGAGGCTGATTAACGGCAGTTTGAGTTGGAGCTTGAGGCGATATAGCAGTATCAAAGGCTCGCTGAGCCTCAGCCATAGGAATGCCAAAAGTATTAGCCACTTTCCCCAGATCAGCGCCAGTTGACTGAATTAATGAAGCAATATCTTCTAGCGAGGCGTTTGGGTTGCCTTGAACAAATTGAACAACTATGTCTTCAGCGCTAGGGATATTAGCTCCTATGCCGCTGAGAGCTTCTGCCATTGCGCGTTCGTCATCTTGTCTAGCCATTATAATCGCCTCATTGCTTGCAGCTCAGCCAAAGCAGCTTCGTCTATACCCATGCCAGCCAATGCGTTTGCTTGAGGATTTCCCCCCATTTGCATCATTTGTGCTTGCTGTCCTTGGTACTCAGGACTTAGATGCTGCATTACTGGATCTATTGTCGTTGCTTCAGCTAAATACGCAGGATTAGCTACCGCATCAGGTAACTGCTGCTGAGTGAAAGCCATATCGTAACTGCCTTGGTATGGCTGCAAAGCTGCGTAATTAACATCGCTGCCTCTTATTGCTTGCTCATACATGGGCATACCAGCTAGCAATGTTCCTTGAGCCGCCACATTCCCACCAACAAAAGCATTAGCCTGTTGAGGCATAGATTGACCGTAAACATCTAATCCAGCCTGCTGTCCTGCTGTCATTGCAGCATACTGGCTTGGCATAGCCTTTCGGATATCAGCTCTAGCCATAGACTCTTGGCGAGCAAGGAAGTCTCGTAAAAGTTGATTACTTTTCTCTTGGCGTTCAATGCCTTCATCAGACTCGCCGCCGAATAGTGTTTTGACTAACTTACTCATATCTCGCCTCTAGTTCTTCTCTAGTGATGCCTAGTAACCATTGGTCATGTATCTCGCCGTTCTTCTTAAAAGACCGTCTAATTGTGCCTTCTAACTTCATGCCGCATTGTACCGCAAACATCTTGGCATTAGGAAAGCAAGTGGCGATCTCTGCGTTTACCTTCTCATACTTGGTGTTTTTTGTTATCCAAGTAAAAAATTCTTTAGCTCCTTTGTACGCTTTCTTTCCTCTGAACTCTTTTAAGATCATTGGATGGATCTCTATAGTGATGCTGTTTCGCATCTCAGCCATCCAGAGGCCGCAGACCTCATCATCTTCTGTATGCAAAAACCAACCGCTGTGCATATCTGGATACCACTCATTTCGTGAGAAGTCATCCTCGCTGATCTCATCAAACACATCAGATCCGGTAACGAATGATCTTATGAAGTCAGCGTCTACCGTTCTGGTTATCAAACAAGAATCCAGCCTTGCTTTCTATCTCCACCAATACTAGGTAGCATCTTTCTGTATTGTATAGCTCCAGCAGAGCCTGCGCTGTCTAAGTAGAGACTATACTGTACAGCCTCTATAACACCTTCTGGACTCCCGACTCCAACTATTGGAATGCTTAAGGTAGCCTCTTGCGTAAACTGTCTAAACGCCTGACTCATAGTCCCATTAGGTTCTATTATGGGCTGAGCAACATTTAATTTATAGCTCACTGAACACCTTCTATATCAGCAGTCATTTGGATAATTACAGGCTTTACAGGATCGCTCATTGTAAACCTGAATAATTCAAATCTAGCCGCTCTGCCATTTCTGCGCCAAATAGGTCTGTGGTTATACTCACCGACCTTACCAATGCTACGGAAGCGAGTGTCACTCCAAGTCTTAGCGTTACGACTGCGAGCCATGCCAATTTGAGGATCAGGAGCAGAGGCATTACCAACACCGCTTTCAACGGTTAGTTCTATCTCAGGAACTACAAAGGATTCCATGTTGTTCTGGAAAGGCTGCGTTACTATAGAGCGTCTAATCTCTGTGCCGTATTCTGTATAAAAGTCAGGATCTAAGTTACCTATCCTGCCGTCTACTAAATCACCTGCCCAAATCTTGTTGTAGGCTCTTACCAAAGCAGTAACACGATAGCCGCCAAGATCACCTTCAATAACAGACTTTCTCTCATGCCAGCGCTTAGTAATAATATCGTAAACTAATGTGCTACTAGGCAGTGCAAACCCAACAAAATAAGCGCCTTTCTCGGCGTATCCCCATGAGTAAATAGAGGTCACTTGGTCTTGCGTAAGATTGCTTAGCTCTTTGTCTATTGCAGTTGTAGATATCTTAACCGCATCATTGCCTTCAAAAGCCCAGATTGCTGGTGATTCGTTCTGACCAGATCCGATGAATACAAACGTGCCTTGCAAAGACTGAATGCTGAACGGACTAGCAATACCTTTAGATAAGAACAAACCTGTTCTCTGAAAAGGAAAGTCAGCGCCGCCAATGTTCTGAAATGCTTCTATCGTCTGCGAACCTCCTATAAACAACTGGTTCTTAAAAACAATAGGAGCAACAATCTCATCAGGATCTGACTCGGCAGTACCGAAATCTAAAGCGTTGTAGCTAAGTCCGTCATTCAACGCGCTAACAATAAATTTCTTACTGTCAGTGGTTAAACAGAAATAACCGTCAATATAAACAACCAGTTGCGGATTTCCATTCGCAGTAAAGTCTGAATCTGTGATTTGAGCAAATGTGTCCGTAACGTGGTTGTAGATGTATCCGTTCCCATTAGGAACTAAGATAAGAAGTTGTGTGCCGTTGTCAGCCATTGATACTCTGGTATCACCAGCTATCTCACCGATGAACGTCAACGTGAAGTCAGCAGCCATGCTGTACAGTCTGTTTTCAATAACGAAGTAAGGCACACCATTCATCTCGTGTGCGCCTCTGTTACCAGTAAGGCTGTTGGCGTTTGCTACTTCTTCTAGTCCAGCCGTTCCGTATAGAGTCTCTTGATTTAGCGCTGGAGCTTGGGCGATATTCGGATAGAAGTTCACACACTCTTGAGCAGAGATAGGCAGGCTGTCGCTCTCGTAGAATCCATTCGCTATGGGCAGGACTACTTTAGGCATCTAAGATACTCCGAACAAACAATCCACTACAGTTATATCGCTTGTATCTGAGTCATTAGAAACAAAGACCTCAAGGTAGTCCGAGGCAGTCATAGAGACGTTAAAGAACGTCCCGACATTACCTTTAGCACTTCCTGTAACCGCTCTTGTCAGCTTTGAAGCAGTTAAAACTGACCCATTCTTGGCAATGTAAACCGCAAGGTTGTCCGTTCCGCTACCAGCGTGAGAAAACGTAATAGACACGTTTGCAGACACCACCTCAGTAGTTGAGCCAGTGTAAGTTAATCTACCAGTGGTATTGCCTGTGAAGTTAGATTCAGTTTGCACGACCCAAGTACCTGCAACCTTGACCGCTGTGCCTTGCGTGGCAATTGTCGTAGCAGTGGAATTACCCTGCATTGTTACCTGAGAATATATCTGATCGGCAATAGAGGTTATTTCTATACCGCCGTTATTTACCGCTTGGACGCTAATACCTGACCCAGCGACAATGCTTGCAATTGTGGGAGATGCTGCGGTTGTGTTCAATAGGATAGGCAGACCATCAGCGTTAGCCGTAAAGTTGTGGCTTACTTTCACGCCATTAGTAGGAGTGATTGAGGCAATAATGCCAGAACCGTTCTCTATGTTTCGAATCTTATTAACCGTGCCATCTATCTCAAGAACCGGAGAGCCTGTGACATCACCTGTAGTGACGATTGACCCAGTAACACCTAGACCAGCAACTAAGTTCTGATAGCTGATTCTATAGTTAGTGTTGTTGACAAAGTAATCCATGAACGAGTTAGCAAGGACAGTATCCTGTGCTACAAAGTCCGACTTCTTGCGTCCATCCGCTCTTTTAACCATTGGTGTTTACCTCCAAGGCTATAGCGCCAGTTGTCTCTGCAAGGATTGCTGCTTCCTGATCTGGATAGAAATGACCGTTCATGCCAAAGTCATTGTCTTCGTTGCCAGAACCAATAGGAAGCGTACAAGGAAATCTGCTTTTGCCCATGCTTTGTCCAAGCATACGCATTGTGTTGAAACCATCACGAGCTGCTTTCTGCAAGCCGCCAGAGATGACTCCGTTGTAGTCTGGTGCGACTTCAATCGCCATGTTAGCGATAAGTCCGCGCAGTGCGCCTGTTGGGATAGTTACTTCATCACCAAGATCAGTCACAACTGTATAACCAAGCTGAATGCCTTGGGCATCTAGCTCAGCCATGTAATTATTCATTGAGAATATAAAGTCTTGGTACTCGTCAGGCTCTAACGGAGCTTCACTAGCTTGTACCAATATCCTCTGTAGCGAGGACTTTGCAACTTGAGCGACAGTAGCCATTATTCGTATGTAGCTCCTTTAGCAGTCTTAGCCGAGTTCCTAAAGGCTTGTGCTGTTGGAGCGCCTTTAGATCCTACCTTACGCATCCGCTCAGGCGTTTTGCCAGCGGCCTTCTGAGACTTGATTCGCTTGCGTTTCTTGTGGATGTTAGCGTATAGACCTTCATTCATAAGTAGCACCGCTCTTCATAGACTTTGCGCCTTTACACTTCCACCGCTTACGGCTCAAGTTGTTAGGCGTATTAGGATCATTCTGCTGTCTTTTGGATAGTTGTTTCTTAATACCTAAAGACCTCGCGCAATACGCATCACCTTTGCTAGTGCCTGCTCGTACACGAGAACCACCGTCACTGGCCTTTCCAGCCTGCCCATAGGAGACCTTCTTGCCAGTGGCAGTGACCTTTACTTTCGCTTTACCTTTTCTCGGAGTAGCCATGATAA
>Ga0255047_10002527_pt1 | contig 12028 bp, 9 predicted proteins | sample JV7_2_1_MG_FD_183640 | JGI IMG/M metagenome (GOLD analysis project Ga0255047, IMG submission 183640) | Seawater microbial communities from Jervis Inlet, British Columbia, Canada - JV7_2_1 | ecosystem: Environmental > Aquatic > Marine > Inlet | place: Canada: British Columbia | collected 2016-10-06
CGAATCGGCCGACAGCCATTTGGCCGAATCACCATTGCCAATTGCGACTCCGCACCCGGCGCGGACGCAAAAACCGCTATGATGATGGCTCATCGCGCGGTGAACGAATTGGGATAGGGTTGAGGAATACTATCGCACTCGCTTATGCGAAATGATGCGCTTATGATGCGATCCATCGTTTGAAAGGTCAACGCAAGAGTGGTAAAGCCCAGCACGGTATAAACTTTCATAGACAAGCCCTATAACACCGGTTCAGTAGGGAGGATTCGATTCAACCACACGCGGAATCGCTTACCGCGACTTACCTCGGAGTCGGGATTGAAGTCAGACGTTGTATGCCAACTGTTCTCGCCCCGAATGTCGCGCTCGATGTTCTCGGTAAGTTGGCGGGCCAGTTCGTGATTATTGATTAGCACTCCGACTTCAGTGTTCAGGTTTGCCGACCGCGGGTCAAGATTGAATGTTCCGATAAAGATGATCTTGTCGTCAATCACCATACTCTTCGCGTGGATCGCGAAAACCGGATCATTTTCGGCGAGCCGAGGATAGTTCTCGATTAACTCGTCCTGAATCGCCGGGCTTGGTTTGAACTCGTACAGTTCGACGCCGGCTTCCAACAGGTCACTGCGTTGTGATGCGTAGCCGGCGAACGCCGGAATATTGTCTGTCGATGCCAAGGAGTTGGTCGAAATCCGAATTCTGACGCCCTGCTTGATGAGTTGCTCGAAAAGCTCGATGCCCCCGTCCGGCATGACGAGATACGGCGACTGAATCAGGATGGACTTTTTCGCGCCTTTTACCGCGTTGATCAGCTGATTCGTCGATTCGCCACCACCGCTCAGACCAGACGTCCCGTCGTTCTTGCCCGGCACATCGCTGATGAACTGAACGTCGTCCCAAACCATCGCCTGCATAAGCGCAGGGAAGCTCTGGGGAGTCGAGTCGATGGCCTGTCGAATTTCCGGTGCGAAGTTGGCCGGATCATCGGCATAAGCGTGCAGCTCCATATACCGACGCTGGACATCTTGGTCGGAGATATTGTCCAGTTCATCCTCAAGAATTACTTCAACCGGGATCGCGAATTCGCTTTCCCAGAACTCATTAAAGTTTTCCTGCATGTCCCCAACTGCAGATCCCAGTAAGAGTGCGTCGCGATCGCGGAAGTTGTATTCGTGATCGAAATCAAAGTATTCGTCGGCCATGTTGCGACCGCCGGTTATGCCGGCAACGCCGTCGAATATCGCCGTTTTGTCGTGCATACGTTGATTGACGGCGCGGAATTGCGTGATCGAGTTTTTCAGTTTCTCCCAAAACCCAACGCCAACAACAAAATTCGGATTGTAAATTCGGATTTGCACATTCGGGTGCGCGGACAATAACAACAGGGACCGGTCCTCTGCGTCAATGACAATGTCGTCGACCAACACTCGAACCGAAACGCCGCGATCGGCAGCACTCAACAATTGTTCGGCGGCCAATACGCCGATGTTGTCCGTGCTCCAGATGAAATACTGCACTTCGATCGACTGCGTTGCATGTTTTGATAACCATGCACGACCAATCAGGGCTTCCTCACCCTTTTCCAGGATATACACACCTGTCTGCAATTCCATGCGTGTTGTGCAGTCTTCGCAGGCAGAATCAACCCACTCGTTAATGGACCGAGCATGGAGCGCGTCAGGCAGACTCAGTATTAAAAAGAGAACGAAAAGTTTCAGATGCGCTGCCAACTAACTCTTGCCTAGACAGTCGTCTTCGATTTCTTTCTTGCGCTTCTTTGGGTCGTTGACGATTTCGTAAAAGTCATCAATGTACTTCAATGCTTTCTTGCGACTTCGCTTGTCGAGCGGCGGCGGATTCAACGCTTCTTCAATCTGCGGCCGCAATTCGTTGAACTTCGCGATCGACTCGTCGAGGTGTTCGAGGTTCAGGCATCTGCCACGAAAGAGCCGCTGTCTCACCGAACGGATACCCAGGTTTGCGCCCGGCATTGAATAGCTGGTATGGATCAGGCCGGCCTGGTCGAAATCATATGGCAACACAATCCAGCCATTCGTCGTGCCGGGCGTGATGATAACCTTGCCATTGTGACAGCAGGACTTACTCGGGGGTCCCTGGAGCATCGACCAATCAGTGTTGGCAATAAGGTACTGGTATAACGTGAAGACGCTGGCATGCCTTGAGTCGAGCTGCGCTGGATCGATAGTCGGCGACTTGATCGGCTCCATGGAAAGTCTCTCTGCAACCTCCTTGTCGGACTCCAGGAAAAACGCCGGCTGCACATCGTCGTCGCGATCACCCTCCGAGTCCCTGAACGTAACGGACAACGCTCGCGCTCGGATAGAGTTGTCCGTCAACACGTTGAAACCATGATAGATGCCATACTCCTGCAACAAGTAGCGTTTGAATATCTTGCTCGATTTGCATTGAGTAACGATCTTCAGCTTGTTCTGGCCCTCAAACAATGTGCCCTTAACCTGTTTCTTCTTCAGGTTCAGCGACAGCGGCGGAAATCTGCAATATTCAAGCCGGGAATTTCCGCGAGTCGTCATCGTAAAATCGATCGCGACCTCAGACCCCGCAATGTTGTAACGCAACACACCGGGTACTTCGGGCCGGTCTTCGGCGTCGTTGACGATCGTCTTCATCGGCATTTCTATGATGATGTCAAGTTGTGTCTGATCTTCAAACAGCGGGTAACCGGCGCTGCAATCTATCGATACGAAAATCGTACATATCGAGATTGTGAGTAAACTCAATTTTTGTAGCACCATTTGTCCCCGAGTCCTCCAGTCATTACAGCATGAGCTTGTACCCTGCTGAGAATATCAGTTATTCGCCGCCTGGATGGTCGCTCTGGGATAATCGACGATCGCCAACCCAATGTCTGGACAAAGGCGGAGGTCTCCGTGACAATTGAGACATAGTCGAAAGTGGCGACGCCCGAAATCACCGAGAACCCGAACATGGCCAGATCAAAAACACTCAATCTACTTATTCCATTGGTTTTAGCTTTCTTCGCTGGCTCGGTCAGTGCTGATGTGCTCGACGAGATACTTGAAAGAGGCACGATCCGTGTAGGGGTTGCAGAATTTGCCCCGTGGACGATAAAAACAGCATCGGGCGAGCTCATTGGTTTTGAAATCGAGCTTTCCAACAGCTTGGCGAAGGACATGGGCGTGACAACTGAGTTCAAGGTCTACGAGTGGGACGATCTTATCCCGGCGCTACAAAAGGGCGAGATCGATATCATTTCCGGTGGCATGGCGATTACGCCTGCTCGCGCCCTGCGGGTGGAATTTACCCGGCCTACAGCAGTATCCGGTAGCGGGATCGCCACCAATATAGAAATGACACAACATATCAAGACGCTTTCGGACCTTAACGACGCCGAGATCGTTGTTGCCGCAGTTACCGGAACGGCGTCTTATAGTATCGCCAACATGTTTTTCGATCGCGCGGACGTCAAAGCCTATGCAACGCCGGCCCTCGCAGAGGCGGAGGTCCTGGAGGGTCGCGCACATGTTTACCTGGCCGGAATGCCCGCCGCCCGCTACCTGGCATTAAGAGCCAGCAGTGAAATCGACGTGCCGCTCGACAAACCGCTTGTTGCCCATAGTGAAGCAATCGCGATTCGAAAGGGCGAACAAAGCTTGATGAACTTTCTCAATGCCTGGGTAACCGCGAAGCAGAGTGACAAATGGTTGGGGGCGACTCGCAGCTACTGGTTCGAGGCGATGGGCTGGGTTTCGGATCTGAATGAATAATGCTTGAATCGCGCAACAGTTTTTTTACCAGGGCCGTTGTTACCGCGGCGATCCTGATTTATGCGGGCATCGTGTCGTCGGCAGACGAGGAAGCTGAGTCGAGTGAGAGCACGACCGAGGAAGCAATCGAAGAAATCGTGGTATACGCCGACAAGCCTGGTCGTAAAATCGATATGGATGCGAGATACGAAGATCTTTATCGCACCAGGGCGGCAGCGGAATTGGACAGGCTGGAAGTACTCAATGAGGAGTACGAGTGGCGGAAGTCTTTCGCTGTGGCTGAGGATTCGTCGAGAATCAAGTGGGGCTATGATGTGGAAGCCGAGATGAGCATGCGCAGAGACACCTCGCTAACAGACTTGCCCACGGACATGGACAAGCCAGCTACCCTGTTCAGGGTTCAGTTTTAGTTATTGCGGCAGGCAGCTTGTCCGCCGTAGGGACGCCAATCGCTTGTTACTCAGTGCGCTGATCTGTATTGATACATCGGACGATCCGCCTCAAATTCCAATGTCAGTTGTCGGGCATCTCTGATCCATGTGCAGGGCTCGCAGGTGCAGGGTTCGGGGTGCCGCAGCGTTTGTTTAATCCGCTTCTCAACCAGGTTGAGGCCATACACTAAAGAAGCATTCATTGTATGGGTAGGTTTGTTCGCGAAATCAGCGAAATTATTAAGACAGCTTAGCCAGTGGCATTCCTGTTGCAGGTCACAGTTGTGGCAGTGATCGCAGGAAGAATCAAAAAGGTTCTCATGTGGGCAGTCCTCGAGATCGATGCTGTCCAGTACAAATAATCGAGGATAGGTCAACGCTTCAAGCAATTTTCGTCGCACGACAGTCTCCCACGATATTGGTTTACCCGATCATACCAACCCCCACGTAATCGAGCTAATGCTGATGAATGCTGCTGTTTAATGTGGATAGCAACACCCTGATTTCGGAATACACGTATTCATAAAAGGCACAATTTCGATCATTGTTATAAAGGTACAAAACCGGAAAGCGGCACATTGTTGCCAGCCCTACGCGCCGTAAGGTACAGAGCACGCAGGCAAAAAGGTACAGCTACCCGGGCGCTGCCCTAATGGATGCCCGGCATACAGGACGGATCGGATGGAAGAAACCAAATTTCTTTTCAAACGGCATCAGACGTGGTGGGTAAAAGTCGCTGTACCTCGGACGCTTCGCGACACGCTTGGGTATGACCTGCGTATGTCCCTACATACTCAAAGTCTCGAAGAGGCAAAAGCAGCACGTGATGCAGCCGTGTCTGAGTTGCGACAGAAAATACACGATGCCAGGGAACAGCTAAAAGGTAGAAGGGCATGCCGCAAGGTGGTGGAGCCAGACGACGATAGTGGTTTTGAAATTGTTGTCCGCGAAGATTTTTCCGATGTTACATTTTTGCTGGAAGTGGACGCGCCGTTGCTCGCCAGGGCAGCGAAGCCAGGTCAGTTCGTAATTGTAATTTTACATCGGCGCAGCGAACGTATTCCGTTGACTATTGCGGATTTCGATCGCGACAAGGGCACGATAACGCTCGTTATTCAGGTTGTCGGAAAGTCCACTTACGAGATGCAGCAACGCTGCCTCAAAGGTACACATTTCCATGGCCTCGTGGGTCCAATGGGATTTCCCAGCGAGCTTGGAACAAAAAAGGTTGTCTGTGTAGGTGGCGGCCTGGGCGTTGCGCCAATATTTCCGCAACTTCGGGCGTTCAAGGAAAGCGGGGCCTATGTTATCGGTGTTGTCGGTTTTCGCAACAAGGACCTGATCTTCTGGCAGGAAAAATTCGAGCGATACTGCGACGAGCTCATAATCTGCACTGATGATGGGTCTGCCGGTCTCGAAGGGCGGGTGACGCTCGGTTTGGAAAGAGCACTCGACAAACATGCCGATGTCGATCGCGTTATTGCGATCGGTCCGCCCATTATGATGAAGGCCTGCGCTGAAACTACACGACCCAGTGAGATAGAAACTATCGTCAGCATGAATCCGATCGTTGTCGATGGTACTGGAATGTGTGGTGGCTGCCGGGTGACGGTTGGTGACCAAATAAAATTCGCTTGTGTTGACGGCCCGGAGTTTGACGCTCACAAGGTTGATTTCGAGGACCTGATGAGCCGCCTGGGGCGCTTCCGCGACGATGAGGCGCTCGCAATGGAAAGCTGGAAGCAGGGTTTGGCCTGACATGGCGAAAAAAACCATACGAAATATTCCGCAGGAGAGAGCCCCCATGCCGGCGCAGGAGCCGGTTGTGCGAGCGCGAAATTTTGATGAGGTATCTCTCGGTTACCGTCTCGAAGATGCACTTGTCGAATGCGAGCGTTGTCTTGTTTGCCCGCATCCAAATTGCGTCCCGGCGTGCCCGGTCAACATCGATATTCCCGGGTTTATCGTCAAAATCTGCGACAAAGATTACCGCGGAGCCTACGACACCCTGACTGAATCTACCTTGCTGCCGGCGATCTGCGGAAGAGTCTGCCCGCAGGAGGATCAGTGTGAAGGAGTATGTCCGGTCGGCGACTCTCTGGAACCCGTGGCCATCGGCCGACTCGAGCGCTGGATTGGCGACATGGCTATTGCAGAGGGATGGCAAAACAAGCCGTATATCGAGTCGAACGGGCTTAAGGTTGGCATTGTTGGTTCTGGGCCTGCGGGGATGGCTTGTGCGGCGGACATGGCCAAGGCCGGCTGTGACGTCACGATTTATGAAGCGTTGCATCAGGCCGGTGGCGTATTGCGATACGGCATTCCGGAATTCCGCCTGCCAAATACAGTACTCGATGGTGAAATCGAAAATCTTCTGAGGCTGGGCGTCAAGATAGAGTGCAATACGCTGGTCGGCAGACTGTTCACGATCGAGCAAATGCTGGAGGAACTCGGTTTCGACGCCGTTTTCATCGGCACCGGAGCGGGTTACCCGAGCTTCATGGGTATAGGCGGCGAATCGTTGAACGGCGTTCTGTCGGCGAACGAACTGTTGACCCGTTGCAACTTGATGGGCGCTACCGAATTTCCCAGCTACGATACTCCGCTAGGCCTCGGCAAACGCGTGGCGGTGATTGGTTCCGGCAATACGGCCATGGATGCCCTGCGTGTGTCATTGCGTGCCGGTGCCGAGCAGGTTTACTGCGTCTATCGCCGTACGCGAAACGAGAGCCCTGCAAGGGAAGAAGAAATCGAACATGCCGAAGAGGAAGGCATACAGTTTGAATGGCTTACCGTGCCGGTTGAAGTACTCGGCGACGGTAAGGGAAATGTGCGTGCGATGCGTTGTCAACGCATGGAGCTCGGTGAACCCGACGAATCGGGCCGCCGTCGTCCGGTACCGATAGAAGACAGTGACTTCGAGTTCGAAGTTGACACTGTGGTCTACGCGATCGGCACCAACGCCAATCCGATTATCGGCCAGACATCAAAAATCGCGCTCAATAAATGGGGCTACATAGAGACCGATAACAATCTTGCCACGTCAATGGCAGGCGTATACGCCGGCGGTGACATCGTGACTGGCGCCGCAACAGTCATATTGGCGATGGGGACCGGGCGTCAGGCGGCGCGAAGCATGAAAGCGTATCTCGGTATACGCGATTCGGAAACAGTCTACGGGCACGCTCAAGACGGCAGCGAAGCCAGAATATTCGGAATAGATTCGATGGAACGAGCGCCCGTCCGCGTTCGCGTGGCGTAGGAGTCCAACAATGCCGGTAGCGAAACAGCAAAAGATAACAACACCGGCCGGAAAGCCGGCGATGGAGCTTGACGAACACATCGTCGAGATTCTCAGCGACTCAGGTGAGGGCGCACAGAAGTGCGGTCAGTCATTCGGCGCAGTAGCGGCGAGGCTGGGCTACGGTACCTGGACCGTGGAAATCATTCCGGCCGAAATTCAGCCTCCGGCGCGCAGCATCGATGGGGCCAGCGGCAACCGGGTTCGTGTAGCGAATCGTCGAGTAACAAATGGCGGCGACGAAGCTGATCTCGTGGTGGCTTTTAATGAGCAAGTGCTTCTCGGTCGACTGCGTGCCGATGAATTCAAACCAGGCAGCATTATTCTCCTCGAAGACAAGTGGCGCGGTGACGATGACCCCGCAATCGTTGCATCGTATGTCAGCGTCTACGACGAACTGATTGAACGCGGATTCAACGTCTACGAAATTCCCATGGAAGTTGAATGCCTTAAGGTTGTCAACGATGCAAAGCGCGGAAAGAATATGTTTGTGCTTGGCCTGCTCAGCAGTATTTACAGCCTGGGCACGGAAGCAAGCCGCGAGCAGATCCGATTCATATTTGGCAAAAAGGGTGATCTTGTTGTCACTGCCAACCAGAAACTGCTTGATGCAGGTTTCATATGGGCCGAAGAAAATCTAAACATCAAGTTCAAGATACAGGCCACACCGCCCAAGAAACCAAACATCGTTGTCAACGGAAACACTTCGATGGCTCTTGGTGTCATGGCTTCCGGTATGGAAGTTTGCGCGATGTATCCGATCACGCCAGCTACTTCGGCATCGCATTATTTGAGCGACGTATTTGAGAAAGTTGGTGGCGTTGTGCACCAGGCTGAAGATGAGATTGCCGCATGCGCATTCGCGATTGGCGCATCCTATGCCGGCAAGTGTGCACTGACGATCACGTCAGGGCCAGGTTATTCGTTGAAACAGGAGTGTATCGGCTTGGCCGTGATGGCAGAGATACCGCTGGTGGTTATCGATGTTCAACGCGGTGGCCCGGCCACGGGCCAACCGACAAAAGCCGAACAAGGCGACCTGTTGGCCGCTTGTTTCGGTAGCCACGGAGATGCCCCGAAAGTAGTTATGGCCGCAAGCGACATCGAGGACTGTTTTTATTCGATCATCGCCGCCCGAAAGATAGCAGAAACCTATAACACCGTTGTCGTGGTGCTGTCCGATGCCAGTCTGGCTACCGCGCAACAACCGTTTCCGCGACCGGAATTCAGCGAAGACTGGCTAGCGCCGCCCATTGATCAAAGCCCGGTGAACGATGGAGATCTGCCTTATGACTGGGATTCTCGCAGCGGCCAACGGCGGCGTGTTATCCCGGGGCAGCCGAACGGCATGCATACGCTGACGGGTCTTGCACATGATCGCCGAAGTTGCGTCGCGTATAACCTGCAAACCAACAAGGAAGGCATCAGGCACCGTAGTCTGAAGCTCGCGGCTCTGCAGAAAACGATCAAGACTCCACGGGTGTTTGGTGATGACCAAGGCGAGCTGCTCGTTGTTGGCTGGGGAAGCACGAGGGGCGCGATAGAGGAGGCGGTTCAGAGAGTACGCGCCGATGGGCACAGTGTGTCGGCATTGCACCTTAGAATTTTGCAGCCGCTGGCATCTGGTATCAAAGAAATACTGCAACGATTCGACAAGGTCCTGGCGGTCGAGAATAACTGGGCGGACTCTCTTGACGACGAACTAATTGACGAGGAAAACCGTCGCTACTCGAATCTTGCCTGGCTGCTGCGAGCCCGCTGCCTGGTTGATATTGACTGCTGGGGCGAGGTCGGCGAACAGCCGATCAAGCCGGGAACGGTAGAGCGGGTAATACGTGAGAGGTTGCAATGATGTCTGTTCGAGCCACGGAATTCCTACGAGACGCCGGCAAGGAGGAATATTCCCTCGAGGACTACGCCGGTCGCGTGCCGCGCTGGTGTATTGGCTGTGGTGACCTCGCAATTCTCACGGCAGTACAGCGCGTTTGCCGTGATGCGCAATTGCCGCTGGAGAAAGTCGTGTTTGTATCGGGCATCGGTTGTTCCAGCCGTTTTCCACATTACATGGGCAGCTACGGCTTCCACGGGCTGCATGGTCGCGCCCTTCCGGTTGCCGAGGGCATCAAAATGCGCCGGCCGGACTTGCACGTATTTGTGAACATGGGTGACGGTGATTGCTGCAGCATCGGTGCCGCGCATTGGATACATGCAACACGCTACAACATGAACATGACCGTTATGATGCACGACAACAATATTTACGGTCTGACCAAGAATCAGGCGTCACCGACGTCACCGAAGGGAACAGTCAGCAATACCACGCCGCGAGGCTCCGATCTGGAGCCATTTGATCCCTTGCAGGCAACACTCGGCATGTCGAACTTGTCCTTCGTGGCGCAGGCAGCTGACTGGATCCCGGAACTGCTGTTCAATATTATCTCTGCAGCGTTCAAGCATCGTGGATTTTCGTTCATACGTATCCTGCAACGATGCCCCGAGTTTCTGGAGAACCGCTGGACGCCGTGCATAGACGATCCGGACCGACTGCTGATACTGACCCACGAAGACGGCGTTCAGCTATCGCCGGCCCTGTCGCGTGCCTATCGTTATCAGGATGAACACGACCCCGCTGATCTTGTCGAGGCCAGGCGGATTGTCGGTACAAGCGAGCGCTTGCCGGTCGGCGTCATTTATCGGAACCCGGACGTGCCGTGTTATGAGGAACTGCGCAAGCCAGATCGCTTGTACACGCCGGAGTCTATCGCGAAAGGACTGGGCGGAGAACTTGATAAATTTACGATCTGGCCGCCGGACTAGCTAGTCATGGGCGTTGAAATGCAGGAAATGATTCACTTTCACCTGACCGGGAAAAAAGGTGGTAGCGAAATTCAGGGGGTAACCCAGGGAAACATTTGCCCGGCACTGTTGGCGCCATACCGTCAGTTGCCAAAACTGCGTTATGACTTCCCGTTGATACTTCTCGATGATGGCAGTAGCCAGGCATTCACAGATACGCTCTCCGGCGTCATGAATCGGCTGCTGCGTGAAATCGCGCCGGAGGGTAATGCAGGCGCACGACTGCGCCATCATGTACTTCGGCTCGAAACCAGGATGCGCGAGCTTGTCACTAATGGGTTCGATGGGACGCTGGCTAAAGTCTGGGCCCGTGCGGAAAAGTCTCTTCTGGCAGAGTGTGAAGAGTCCGATGTTGAGTTGCTTCAAAATAGTCTGGCCGCTGCGCGCTTCGCCCTTGGCACAGACGGACAACTTGTGGATTGTGATGATCACTTACCAACTTTAGTGCTGCAGCACGCATGGGCGAAAGTCGAAACACAGCGCACGCAGCAGTCACTCGGGCAGATAGACACACTGATCATAGGGCTTCACAACATACTCAAGGTCGACGACCTGAAAGCCAATCGATCACAAACGCCGCAAAAACTCAAACAAACATTTGGCTTGCAGTACAAGGAGGCATTCGATTTTGAACTCATGTCCGAACTTCTGGATGGTGCAGTTGCGCATAACAGGTTACCGGCTGACCGTCGTCGCCGGATCAGGTCCGCACTTTCGGTTCTCAAATCACAGAAATTCTTTACCAGAAAGGGAGAAGACAAACACACGCAGTATCGTTTCGTTTTTAACAGCGTATCGGGCGCGCTGAAAGCCTACAACAAACGTCTACCCGAAATAGCAAACGTCATCAAGGCCATCACAATTGCGGAACTCGAGTGCGAGAATGCCTATCGCGAGCAGCAGCACGCGTCTTATTTCGATCGATTCGGCGTGCAAGCGCTTACGCCTGCCGACCTGACGATGTTTCCGTCGTATCTGATCTGTCTGCAGGAAAGCGATTGTGACACGCGTGATAAGGCGGAGTTGATCGAGATAGCGTCAACCGACCTGCCGATGAAGGTGTTGTTGCAAGTGAGTGATGTGCTCGGTGAGCCGTCGCCAGTTGACCGGCAACCGCAGCACGGTGCATTTGTGCAGCAACTGGCGAACACGTTTGTTGCGCTGGGTAATACTTATGTACTGCAGTCAGCGTGTTCCAATCTGTACCAGCAGAAAGAGGAGATTCGAAAGGGGCTGGAATTCTGCGGGCCGGCGATCTTCAGCATTTTTGCGGCCGACGATCGACAAGGAACGACGCTCCCGGCCTACTTGCTGGCCGCCGCGGCAATGGAGTCGCGAATCTTTCCGGCATTCAGTTACGATCCTGCGGCCGGACCCGGATTGGCAGATCGCTTTAGCATAAACACGAATCCGGAGATCGAGACAGCCTGGCCGCGCAGGGAGTTTCGCTACGAGGATGAAGACCTGCAAATAGTCACCGAGGATCAAGCTTTCACGTTGGTTGACTTTGCGGCCACAGACTCGCGCTATGACGAGCACTTTGCATCGGCGCCGAGAGCTAGCTGGAGCGACGATATGCTGCCGGTCGCCGATTATCTGAATCTGCCGGATGAGGAGACCTTTGAAAGGGTTCCCTATGTGCCGGTTATTGATGAAAGTAATGTTTTGCGGCG
>Ga0255047_10002529_pt1 | contig 12011 bp, 12 predicted proteins | sample JV7_2_1_MG_FD_183640 | JGI IMG/M metagenome (GOLD analysis project Ga0255047, IMG submission 183640) | Seawater microbial communities from Jervis Inlet, British Columbia, Canada - JV7_2_1 | ecosystem: Environmental > Aquatic > Marine > Inlet | place: Canada: British Columbia | collected 2016-10-06
TTCACGGCTCGATATGGTGGACAGTTAGAGCGTGGGGCCTGTGCAGCAGTGACAAATACCGCACCGGCATAGTGGGGATTCTCCCCCCGGTACCCCCTGTCGGTGGTTTTGATCTAGGTTCTCCTCCGCCGGCAGGGGGGCATTAAATAGGAGTTGTTTTGGAGAGCCATTTACTGGGTGGTAATGAGATAACTGAGGAGAGAACGATGAGTATTGTATCAGACGAGAAAAGTGAAAAAGGATTGGCTCCGTCTCCGTTCGTGATCGAAGCCAGGACGCCAAGGAACCAGGATTTAATAATCCAGAATCTGGATGGTATGAGGCTTCGTGGGGCTGTTCGAGCGACGGTCGAGGTGTTCGATCGTGGTTGGGAGGAAGATGATGAGGAAGACGATCCCGATGAGCTGCGGCAGGTGAGTCGCCCTGCCCCGGCCAATCTGATTGATGGCATTGGGGAACTGCCGGGGGAACAGTTGTATGTTAATCCGGAGACGGGTGAATGGAGGACGCTAGACCCTCTCTACGAGAAGAAGACAGTACTAGATAGAATACGTATGGCTTTGCGAAGGTCGTTGGGATTCGGTGTTGTCGGCCAGAAGCTTCGTGGTATGAAGCCGAGAGGTGGCATCGTCGATCCCGATCGAACGAAGACGCTTTGCGAAGAGCTGTTTAGCTTCGTGGGGGCTGAGGAAGCGAAGGTTGTTAAAGGACGTCTTCCTTCTCGTGAAGCTATCGAGCAGATGAAGGGACGAACGTTGTTGAATTGGATGAACCGGCAGAACTGGAAGCAGCCCAAGTATCGTGACCAGCTAGGAGATTGGGAACGACGTGTCAACCAACTAGATGGAAGCATCTGATGCCGTCAAGCGTATCAATTCCGAAAGCGGATGCCAGAGTAGAGAGTGCTCGCAGACGACGTGTTACAACGGCAGCACGTCGTCAAGTGAGGACCGAGTGGTTTATTGAGAATGTAAGTACTGTTATTGAGTTGACGATGCGAAAGCGAGTCTCCGTCGCGACTCAACTTCTCAAGGATCGGGTGGTACGAAACATTTCAACCCCAGTTGTCAAGGGGATCGGACCTCGTGGGGGACGGGTGATAACAGGCAGAAGCAGGCCGGGTGAGTTCCCTCACGCAGAGACTACCCAACTCATGAAAACCATCTTTTCGGAGGTGATCCAGTTGCGTCGTGGGGTCTTTGATGGATATGTTGGGACACCATTGGATTATGGTCTGATTCTTGAGACCAAGATGAACCGAAGTTTTCTCAGACGTACATTGAATGAAGCAACAACTGACATCCGTAGGATACTTTCGGGTCCAATAAAATGAGCATTGGCTAAACAGGAGCAGGTTTAGTGGCAGTTGGCCAAGCGGATCTTTTACAGAGTATCAATGTCGTCTGGGATGCTAGCACCCTGGACGCAACATTCAAGGCTCTCTGGCCAGCCACGCCTGATGGTGATGATTTTCCTGTGTTGCATGATATGTTGGCAGGAGGAGAACAGCCTTGGCCGTATTGTATGATTGAGGTGCAGTCTGGTGTAATCTCTGATTGGATGACGAAGGGTACGAACGATCTCTGGAGAATAGAGGATGTCCCGGCAGAGTTCAGGGTATTTGCTACAGAGGTGAGCGGAGACAGTAGGTCGGCGAAGGGAATAGCTGCTTATTTGGTTGAGGAAATAATGAAGGTATTTGGTGGTCATCCGACCGTAGTTTCCGACGACCTGACGCTAGACAATGGTAATCATTTGGTGACACTCTACCAATCTGACTTTTTCATACGGGAAGATAATGCTCGCTGGATGGGGTCTATAAGTTATCTTTTCCGAAACGATGTTCAGGAAATGGCCTGAGGAAAAATGAGATGACAAGAGAAATGAACTCGATATCGGTTTCGTTCAGAGTGAACGGGACGTTGAGAAATGTACTTAATGATACTACTGGTCCTAGTATCAATCATCCGGCTTTTGCATTCTCGAAGAGTGGAACTGCTCTGTCCAATGGTATTGGAGACAACCAGGCCAATCGAGCATGGCAATCTCAGAATCGTGCTATTCTGAGTGGGAATACAGAGACGTTGGATTTGTATGATTTAGCCGGAGTGGACATTGGAGCAGGATCTGGACTGGACGGACTAGGACAAGCTGTTGTATTCGAGGAAATTGTTTTCGTTGCTATTGTCAACGAGAACGATGCTGGTGATCTTGGGGCGTTGGAAATAGCTCCAGCGGCTGTACAGGGTTGGGCGCCGATAGGAACGCATTCGGTGGCAGTCGGTGGGGCTTTATACGGGCAAGGGGTATTGATCAAGCTACAGTTAGATGAGAGAGGATTCGATGTAGAAGATGGTGTGAGCCATCGAGTTGCACTGACTGCGAACGGTGGGAACGTAACGTATTCGATCTATATCCTGGGACGGCATGACGATGATGAGTCGAGCAGCTCCAGCAGTTTCAGCAGCAGTTCCAGCAGCAGTTCCGGTAGCAGTTCCAGTAGCAGTTCCAGTAGCAGTTCCAGCGTCAGTTCCAGTAGCAGTTCCAGCGTCAGTTCCAGCAGCAGCTCGTCTGGAACCAGTAGTTCCAGCAGCAGTTCCAGCAGCAGTTCTTGGTCGTCACCATCGTCCAGTAGCAGCTCTGTCAGTTCTAGCAGCTCGTCTGATACTAGCAGCTCGTCCGTAACGTCGAGCAGCAGCTCTAGCAGTGATGAAAGCAGTTCCTCCTGGTCTTCGGTACTGTGAAGAAGAGAACACACGGAAGAAGAAACAGAAAAGCAACGAGTTTCTCTGAAAGGAACGTGGGCAGATCCATAGAAGCAAATATCTTGGACTGCTTCTATGGATAGAAAGTCCAAATTAGAAGAACAGATTCTAGTACTAGGAGAAGTCAGATGAGCAGTGAAAACACCATCACAGGTCGGGACGGAAAATTCACTGTCGATGCGGCGCTAGTGGCCCGGACGACACAGTGGCAGCAAACAAAGACATTGGCAACCAAGACCGAGTGGGGAGATTCGGATTCAGCAGGATATACGAATCGAGCGGCAGGAAGGAGGGATTCGACCTTCACTGGTGAAGGGAAGTATGATACATCGGATGAAGTGTTTGATCTGTTCCAGGAAGGAGATATTATTCAGGCAACGCTGTTTCTGAACAATACGGCTCCGCTACTCTATTACGATTACCCACGAGCCTTATGTGATAACTTTCAGCTCACCGTAAACATCGACACTGCTGAAGTTATTGGATGGACAAGTGCATGGGGATCTGATGGGATTTATCACTATCCTGGAGAAGCTGGGGCTGCGGTTCGGGTCTTACCGTAAGATTGATAGACATGATGGACTTTACTGCAAATCCTGTTGCGATGCAAGTGTCGGTCACGTACCGCTGCAATGCATCTTGCAAAGATTGTGTGCAACGGCTTGACGTGATTCGTTGGGAGGTGGATACAGACATTACAGAGGAGGAGCTTCGGGTTGCAGCCCGTTTGCTCAAGCTTTATGGGATCAAGATTGGTAAGCTTCGTGTGACTGGCGGGGAGCCGATGCTGCACCCGAAGTTGAAAGAGTTGCTCCACGTGATCAACGAGACTTGGGCCCCTCGAAGTGGATGGTTTCGCGTCTATTCAAACGGGAAGATACCACCGCTTCGTCGTGTTCCCGGTCGGTTTTCGGTTGTGCCTTTGGAGAGCCCGAAGAAGACTAATCTGTTCACGCCGTTCAATGTTTCGCCTGGGGATCTTGGCATAGAACCCAAGTTCGGATTCGTTCGTCCATGCGTGCAGCAGCTCTACTGTGGGCGGTGGTTCGATTGTTTTGGATTTACTTCATGTGGAGTGGCTGGGGTGTTGGGGGCGATGCTGGGAGAAGATACATACGAGCCGTTGCCTGTAATGATGGGCCGTCCTTCTGTATGTCAGCATTGTCTTTACAGTCTGTCCAAGGCAGAACGGCATTCTGTTACACGCAAGGTCAAGGCCGGTAAGATTCCGGGGATCACCAAAACTTTCAGGCAAGCGATAGAACGTTGGCAGGACAACCCCCCTCATCCACGTTATTTTTGGGAACGTCTGCCAAAGGAGTATTTACAAGAGGGAGAACCTACTAATGAGCGATGTAGCAGACAAGACACTGATTGTTACGAAGACAGAGGTTCACTATTGGCCTCAGTGCCCGTGCGCAGTGTGTGAGAGCGAACGAACCCGCCGGGAGTCCGATTCAGGTACTCCTATCCGACAAGTCTCAGTCGAGACTGCCCATGTTCTGGGCTTGATCCCCTCCAGATGTCCCGAGGGTTCACTGACGAAAAAGATGGCCGAGGCATCGACCCCTATTAGGTAGACCTCTTTCGGTTTAGAGCTTGTTGGGGACGATCTTGGGGGATATGGGAGGGGGTTCTGGATCATGTCATATTTTCTTCCGGAGAAGAAAGCATTGTTTCTTCACATTCCTCGTACAGGAGGAACATGGACCAAAGAGGCAATGTTCCAAGCTGGAATCCCGATGGATAAGTGGGGCAGGATCGGTGAACCGTATCGTCCGAAGAAGCACACGATTATTCCACACATCCGTCCGGATCTCTTGCAACGAGTGGGGGTGGTGTTTGCTTTTGTTCGACATCCGGTTCAGTATTATGTTTCGATTTGGAGGTTCGCGACACGTTCATGGAAAGATCGGCCAGAGGAAATGCAATGGAAGGTTCGCGAGAGAAATGATCCAGCAGCAATCAATGAAGCGGTGAATCGGTGGAAGCCGGACTTCAACGAGTGGCTGGAGGAGATGCTTGAAGAAGAACCAGGATGGGCTACGCGATGGTTCGAGCGATACGTTGGGCCCCCTGGTGGAGAGTTTTGTCATTTCATAGGAAGAACGGAGACGATTGAGCAAGATGTTGAACAGGTGGTACGGATGCTTGGATATGGAGATAGGTGGGACGAGAAACGTGAACGAATAGCGATGATACGGCATGCTAGGAACAGGGTGCGGACCGCCAAGGCTCCACATCCTGAGGTAACGGACGAGCAACGGGTGAGGATAGAACGAAGCGAGCGAGTGTTGATCAATCGCTTCCTTTCTGAGGACACTTTCGAGAATCGCGTTTACAGAAATTTCCAAACCGGATGTCCTGTCTGATGGGTTGTATTTATCTAGCCAAATGTATGGTAAATGATCAAACAAAAGGAGAACCGACGTGAGTGACAAAGAATCGAGAGCGATGGGAACGGGCAGGAAGATCGTGGTGGCTGGTAAGGAGTATATGCTGCGGCCTGTTGTGGTTCAGCAGTTGTGTGATCTGGAACAAGAAGCACTACAGTTCTTCTGTCGTCAGGTACTAAAGACGTATACTGCCAACGCCGATTTATTGGGAGATCGGGCGGATGCTCTGATAGCCCAGAAGTTTGAGGAGGTGAGCAGGTTGACTTTGGACGAAGTTCCGATGAAATCTGCTTACGATGTTTCTAGCCTTCCCATAACCAACAAGATGCTGAAATGGGTGACCAAGTTTGGAAAAGAGGTCGGTGCGATAGGAGAAGAGAAGTTGACCGACAGGCAGGCAAAGATTTTGCTGGTAACGGCTTTGGATCAGGAGAAGATTTCTGTGGAGGATGTGGAGGATATGGTCGGGAACAAGCCGGCCAAGGGAAGAGTACGATACGATCAGTGGTGGATTACTGGTTGTATTGATGGAATGGTTTCGTTCATTTTGAGTTCGTTACGGCAGGAGCATCCAGATCTGACCAGGGAGGATGTAGGAAAATGGCCTGTAGCGGCTGTGTTTGAGACGTCTCGAACTGTCGAGAACTTGACTGCTCCAAACTTGGGAAATGGATAGGGCCCGCCGAACTCAACCGTCTGTCCAGAGATGCGGTAGACAGAGGAAAGGAGTTCGAGTCCGGCGGGCTGCTAGTTGGGGTTGGGAGAGTGGATGCATGGATGCTTCGATTGCTCTGTGATAATCCTTGGGAGGGAGGTGGCGGACATCAACCAAGAGATGTGGCCAAGTGGACACCAGATCAGGTGTGGTTTCGGCTATGCGGTGCGGACTTGTTGAAGACAGGCAAGAGAACGAAATCGGCTGAACCTCTTGCTGTTCAAGCGGGCAGTGGCGGGATGGTGACAGGAAGAGCTGCTGATGGGACGCCGATCAAGGGACGGATTGCAGGCAAGTCGTTGGCACGTCAGTTGATGGAAGAGTCTCAGGTCAGGAAGGCGGAAGAGAAGAAGGTGGAAGCTGAAAAGAGCTGATAGTCGTAAGCGGCTTCTTCCGAAAGAGAAGACTACGGTATAGGAGGGTTTCTGGTGGGACTAGAACTAGCAAGAGCGTTTGTCACTGTGCGAGGAGATGCTAGTCGGATACGGCAGGACTTCTCGGCTATGCGAACTCCTGTGGTTGCTGAAACTGCCAAGATTGGGGCTGCTGCTGGGAGAGCATTTTCTGCAGCAATGGCAGCAGCAGGGGTATTAGGATACGTTGGTATATTTTCGCTGGCTGCAGGAGAAGCTGCCCTCTTTGAAAGGAAGATGGTAGATGTTCGGGCGAATGCTCGTCTGTTAGGAGAGGAAGGGGCAGAATCGTTCGAGCTTTTGGCTGAGACTGCTCGGAGGCTGGGAGCCACTACAGAATTTAGTGCGAAGCAAGCTGCTGAGGCTCTTGATTGGATGGTGCTCGGCGGATTGAATGCTCGTGAAGCTACCGAAGCAGTATCAGGTGTTCTCAATTTGGCATCGTCTGCAAACATACAGTTGGCGGAGTCGGCCAAGATCGTGGTCGATAACATGCGGAAATACGGGATGGAGGCTAGTGAAACGGGGAAGGTAGCAGACTTCCTCTCTTCTGCTCAATCTAGAGCACAGATTACGGCATTGGATTTGTCTCAAGGTTTGCGATCTTTGGGGGCAGTTACTTCTTCGATGAACGTAAGTTTCCGAGATACAGTAGCATTGCTTACTGGAATGGGAAGGGCAGGCACTGAGATGAGCAAGGCCGGATCATCTCTTGGTATGGCTTTGTTTCGTTTAGCATCTCAACCGAAGGAGGTAGCTGACGCTTTGCGAGAGATGAACATACAAGTAGAATCTTTCGTTGATGAGAGTAGCGGGATGTTGAACATAGTTGGGCTGTTCAAAAGTATTGCGGAAGCTATGCCTACTAATCCTATTAAACAAGTAGCAGCAGCGGCAGCGTTATTTGGCGCGAGAGGACGTGAAATCCTTGGGTTGATCAACTTGATGAAAGGTACGACGTTTGTTGAAGAAACACAAATAGGACTGTTGGAAGATATGGGACGGGCCGCGGAGGTTTCCGAGGCCAAGTTGGATACGTTTTGGGGTACGTTGAGAGAACTTCGATCTGTTTTGGGGGAATTGGCTATAGCAGGTTTGACTCCGGTTTTGAAAGAACTTGGTCCCTTGTTGGATGGTATCAAGGCGAGTACTGCAATGTTTACTGTACTCGTTACTTGGGTTAACAAAACGGCCGACGCATTTAGTAGTTTACCCTTCGCGTTTGTACTATCTGGTTTTTGGGATTTGATAATAGTAGGCGGGGCATTGACGGGAGTTATTATCACGTTGGAACTTCTTGTGGCAAAACTAGGTTTAGCTTTTGCAGCTTTGCACGGTCCCGTAGGAATAGCCACGTTAGTTTTGGGGAAATGGAAGATTGTTGTAATTGCTTTAGCTGGTTTTATAAAAGCCGGTTTGGTCGTAGCGATAGGTGCTCTGGTAATTGCTATGACAGCCATAGCTGCACATCCTATACCAGCTTTTCTGATAGGTATAATAGGGATAGTCGTGCAATTAGGTAAGGAATGGGAGAAAGTGAATGCGATAGTAAAAGAGGGGAACAAGATATCTGCGGAGTTCGTGCAAAGAGGGGAAAAGCGAGAGGCAAATTTAGCTAAGCAAGCTACACGATTATTGGAGTTGAGTAAGGTTGGCAGGCTTAATAATAAAGATATGAAAGAAGCATTGGGGATCATTGATGATTTGGAGGGGTTATATGGATCGCTTGGGCTAACAATAGACCGGACTACGGGTGGTATCGTAGGGGTGACAAAAGCCATAGAGTTGTTGGCGGAAAAGAATCGCAAGTCGCGGATAAATGATCTAAGCAGGCATCTTTCTGATTTGGCTAAACAATCTCGAATTGCCGAAAAAGCATCACACACGTTATTCCGTGATCAGCAAGGTGCTATGTTGGAGCATATAAGGTTGATGGAAAAGATGGCTGAGGTACAGGAAGAGCTATTTGAGTTGCGGACAGCTCCGATTGGGATTCCTGGTATGGGTGAAGGAGTAGGCGATAATAAAGCATTTGATGAGTTCAAAAAAAGGATGGCTGAAGAAAAGAAAGAAAGAAGGAAAAAATTATTCGAGGAAAGAAGGGAATTGACGTCTGAGGTTCAAAGGCATGATCCATCTTCAGTCCGCAAGGAATTTCAGTTACTTCACATGCAAGTGGCGGCCATCGTCAATCAGTTTCCACAGCTTCATGGAGCAGCATCAAGATTTCTTGAGGCGGAATGGAAGAGGAACCCGTTTGGCAAGGTGGCTGAGCAGATCAAACAGGCCAAGTCCAAGACAGATAGCTTGAAGAGGGGTTGGGAGGGCTGGCGGTTAGAGCTGGAGAAGTTCTCTCGTCAAGATTGGGTATCTCCAGTTCAAGTGAGACAGATGCGGAACATGTTGGTGTTGCAAGACAGACTGGAGAAGCAAAGGGAACGAACAACATCGCTCAAAGGAATGGCTCAGAGCATACGAGAGGAATTGGAAACGCCGGTGCAGAAGGTGAAAAAATTAGCAGTTGAGGTGGGGACTCTTGTTGCGAGAGGAGAACAAGGTCTTCCTGGTAGTTTGTCTCGGGAGGAAGCGATAAAGCGTCTGATGTTGGAACGAAAGAGGATAGCAGAAGAAGGACCGGGAAGGGGAATTGGTATGGAAGCAGGACGTTTTGGATTTGCCAACTTCGGAAAATCTTTGCAGGATGCTATGTTGAAATCAGACGATCCGGCAAAAATGACGGCAAAGAATACAGCCATGACAAACAAGTTGCTTGATAAGATAGATCAAGCAGTTAGAGTGTTGGGAGAAAAGCCACAAGCTCCGGCTGTTCACGGTAAATAGGAGAGTACATATGCAAGATCCTGGTGATTGGCTACTGACCAGTCCGGGTGGAATCAAGCACAAGTTGATTCGACAGTGGGGAGAGTTCGGACGAGAGGATGCTTCATGGAAGATGGAGATTTGCATTCAATCTCATGACTTGCAGGCGTTTGTCGAAGAGTGCTTCCCAGTTCCTACTGTTGTAGGCCCTTTGATCGTATATGATAGACGATTTTATCCGGCAGGGCTTCCGTCCCTGGAATGCAAGAGACTGTCTGTAGAAGGGTTCGTCTCCGGTAGACCAATAGATCCGTTTTCTGCTGGGGTAGCTTTTTATGCCCCAGAAGTGTATGCCGATACCTATGAGCCTTTCCTCCGAGTAACGATTGACTTCGGTACCTCCCCAACGAACGATACACAAGTAAATCCAAACAATCCTTTTACTTTTCTGGAGATTGTCGCCTCGGAGAGTGGTGAGTTTCTTTCTCATGAGGTCAATCAAGAGGATGTAGAGTGGGAAGATGATGATGGAGAAACAGAGGTCCCAAATGAGAAAGATGTTGATTTGCACCAAACGGTCACGGCTACTGAGGTAGAGTGGACCTGTACGTGGGCACAGATTCCTTTCACGTTTTTTCATACGATATTAAAGCAACGTATGCACGCCGCGATGGGTAAAATCAGTAATGATGTTTTGTCCATTTTTGGGAATGCTCCTGCCGAAACGATCCTGTTTCTAGGTTATCAGAAGAGGTATGAATACACGTGGCGTCAAGGGTCTGCCGGAACAAGTCCCGTGCAAGTCACGATGCGATTTCTTGAGAAGAATTTTGAGGGGCGGCAAAAATCTGCATCCGGTACTTCCGAATCCAGCCAGAGCGGAGCGTTGAGTTGGCAGGATGTACAAGTGACACACAATCACATATGGCGACCTAATCGTGGCTGGCAACGATTGTTAGTAGATGGTGATCCGATCTATCAGCAACACGACATGTTATCAATCTTTACCGGGTGATAATAGAGACCATAGAGATGGCAAGTGAAAAGTTTCCAGAAATAACGCCTGGACAACCGCTTAGTGCTGATCGAGCCAATATGGAAGGTCAGGTCTTGGAAAGAGTGGCCAAGATGCGGCCTGGTTCGGGTATGGACGGTCGGCATGGGGGTTCGGCTCTACAGTTTAGCCGCACATTGGATGCAAAGTTGGCGGCGTTGAGGGTAACGGACGATTCTGATGCTCCGGTTTATCTGGGAGTACTGCGGCAATACAATTTTCAGTCCGACGAGTGGTCAGACGGAGAGAAGTTGTGGAAGATAGATGCTGGAGCGGTGAACACGACGCTCAGTGAAAATAACATTGTGGTGGCCTATTACAACAGGAAGCGGGGAGCTTTCATTCCGGTGGTTGGAAGCGGAGGCGGTGTCCAAATAATCCGCTTCGAGGTGTTGGCCGCCGGTCCGTTTCTTGGCGACGTCGCTACCGAATGCGATTCGGTTACGGCTGAAGTACTAGGCATCTCGTGTGAGGGCGCGGACGTTGCAGTCGGCGATGAGGTTGTTGTCTGGGATCCAAGCCGGTGTAACTTCAACATTCCCATTGAGGTCCTGATCGGTGCACATGGCATGGCCGCGTACATGATCAACTATGCGGCGGATGTGTCAGATTGTGAATATGAACTGTTGGCGGAAGGTGCCTGTCGTTGGGTCGTCCAAACGCTTTGTTGTGCTGAGGACATCTACGCTTGAGGCTGATGTATGCCAACGTTTACCGAGGGCCCTGATCCGTGCCGTAAAAGTCTCAACTGTCTCGAACTCCACGACGATCCGCCAGTAATCACTGGAAACCTCACGAACTGCTGCTGTTGCAATACCTGTTTCAGCGTTCGTCCGGGCGCCCCCGATCTGATCGATACGAACCACACCCATTGTTGCCGTTGTGTTCCTCGGCTGATCTTTCTTCAGTTTATCCCGTACGACGAAGATGATCCGTGTTGTGTCGCAGCATCGGTCCCGATGATAAACGGAGGAACGGGCACAAGTGACACCGACTGGCCGATCACGACTTATTCCGCAAGCATATTTGGTGCGAGCGTCACCGTCGAGCTTGGGCGTTTTGATGCCGGATCCGGCTATGGAACCATCGTAGAAGATGGTGATTGTGCTTGGCGTGTCGTGGCGACAAAGGCCGAGGACGGTCTTGCGGTCGACGAGTATTTTCCAATCGACCACGATACGCGATCTTGTCTGGATGTGTCGGGTATCGAAATCGGAAGCATTACGGGGCCTACCGGATGCACGGGCACGCTGCAACTTGTCAACTATGATGTGGCACACCTACCGTTTGTGTTGCGGGAAGACGTCCCCAGCGTGACAGAGGCGGGCCTGCCGGATGATCCGGAATTCATCACGCTCGATCCACCGTGTGGTGAATGTGGTGAGGTGTGCTCAAAGATTTGCGTGAGTGGAAGTCGGATCATCAGTGGCCTGAATGAATACGTGGAGTTTATTTGGGACGAATACAGCGAAGATAATAGATGGTCTTACTACAACGAAGCCACGGAAGAAACGGAATATATAACGCTATACGAAGACGCCTACGGGAATTGCACTCTCGATTTCAGTTGGACCGGAAGCGGGCCCATTGCCGATCAGGCGATTGATCCGGAAACCGCTTGCAGTTGCAGGATGAAAGAGGTCGTTACCGCTTCCGTCGGCAATAATTCGCTCGGTTTTACCATACGGTGCGGGGTTTGTACGTCGTGGAATTTCTTCTGCGGAACGTGCCGGTGTGTGCCGCTTTATCTTTGTGCCCAAACGTATATCGACAATGTGTTTACGGGTAACCAGATCCTTGAATGGGATGCGGAGGAAATGGCGTGGATGGATGGCTATGATGGTCTGG
>Ga0255047_10002531_pt1 | contig 12009 bp, 15 predicted proteins | sample JV7_2_1_MG_FD_183640 | JGI IMG/M metagenome (GOLD analysis project Ga0255047, IMG submission 183640) | Seawater microbial communities from Jervis Inlet, British Columbia, Canada - JV7_2_1 | ecosystem: Environmental > Aquatic > Marine > Inlet | place: Canada: British Columbia | collected 2016-10-06
GTAGATAGTTCTTATGGTGTTCTCGCCTTGGGAACGAACACTTGCCGCAGGGCTTCTGGTGCTTCGGCGCGACGCCCAGGACACCTTTGACGCCTGGGAGAGTAGACCTTCTTCTTGTGCCCTTCGCTCGCTTCGCCCGCGCGTTCCGCATTTCCGCGCCCTTCGGGCGGTTGCTCACTTCTTTCCCACGTGGCGCATTGCTGGCGGATGCGGCCTCGATGAAGCTTGGCGTATTTGCCGCACCACGCACGGCGCGACAGCTAGGGTCGACGGAACGCGACACACTCCTAATGGGGAGGGGATGATGAGACGCTTCAGAAGGGCGTTGATCGTTGGATCGGTGGTCTTCCTGGGCCTCAGTTTCTCCGTTGGCGCAATCGCCCAGAACGATTCGGAGGAAGACGACCCGGCCCTCGATGCGATCCGTGCGACAATACCGGACGGATTCCCGGGGGAATACGATCTCACCGAGGCCGACGAAGAGTTCAAGCAGCTAGTGGTTCTCTACGGTGAGTCGACTGCCGTCGCCGATTTTGGGCCGGGAAGCAAGCTCACGGGGGCCTGCGGGGGCTTTGCCTACTCGTACGGCGAGGACGGCGTGCTCATCGACGCGGCAATGGATGTCGGCGATAACGACCCACCAGTTGACCTGTTCGGGGGTGGGCAGGCATTCACTTCCAGTAATCCCTTCCAGGTCGACACGCGCGGCGTCGTCACGTATTTCGGGTTCTTCCCCGAGGAAGGTGATGGTCCTGAGGAGCACCGGTGGTACATCAAGACCGCCGGCATAAGTCTTGACAAGGGCGGAGACCCTAATCCGCAGCTCAAGAACCGGAACGTTGGCATCGTCGATCTGGACGAGGACCTCCCGGTCAAGTTCTCGGCCATTGTCAAAGTGGAGGGCGAGATGACCACTCAGAACATCGGAATGTGCTCCGGGAGAGGGCATGTCGAATTCATCGGTAACGGGCTCAACGACCCGGTCGGCTGGGTTGCCCTTCTTCTGCTCGGCGGTGGCTTCTTCGGCCTGCTGTTTAACTCCCGCCCGGCCCTCACGTACAAGGGGTGATCGATTATGACATCTGGTGATATGGGCGCAGCCCTGGTTAAGAAGACGCATCCGATTAGGGGAATCCTGTGGGGGATCCCGTTCGGGCTGGGCCTGGCCGTCGTGTTGGTCCTGACGAAAGTCATCCCACTAGAGCAAGCTCAGGTCGTTGGCGTGTTCTTCGGCGGTCTGTTGATTGGTTTGCTCTGGAGTTTGTTCGGCCCGGCCAAGAAGCCGAAAGGCGCCGCTCCGGCGGCGAGCGCTCCGGCGGCCGTCGTGGCGGCTGATGAACCGGAGACCCCGGACGATGCCGTCGGCATGTATGACGCTGGAACCGACGATGGTGCGGACCAAGCGGATAGTGCTGAGGACGCGGACGATGACTCCGGTGGTGATGAAACTGGGGACGACGGCAAGTCGACCTCCGGTTACTAGGTCCCGATCAGCCGTTCCGTCGCAGGATCGCGAAGTAGGACTGGTGGAGTAGCTCGAAGCCATGGTCCTGCCCGACAAACTCTGAGGTAGCCCGTACGACGCCCGGATAGGTGTCGGTGTGATCATCCAGGAAGATGAACCCGCCGGAGCGAACCTTGGGTGCGTACAGGGCAAGGTCACGAGAAACGCTCGCGTGCTCGTGGTCGCCGTCGATGATCAGTAGTCCGATTCGGGCAGTAACCGCAGGTGCCGCATCATGCGAGTACGCCACTAACGGCAAACACCGGTCCTCCAAACCGCGCTGGCGCATCGTCCGCACATACCGCCGGTACTTGCCGCCCGGATTCAACCGGGTGTGTGACACCCGCTCGAACGGATCGATACTCAGAACCTTGTTCAGATGGCCGGCTTCCGCCAGGGTCTCTGCCACGAATGCGGCCGTCGTCCCTGCGTAGGTGCCGATCTCGACCACCAGGTCGTCGGGAGCCCACTGGTAGGCCAGAGCAACTGCCGCCAGATATCGCAGCTCCCCATCATCCATCATGTCCGACGAGTATGCGTCGGCTCTGTGTGCCGCCGAAGGAGGGACCATGGCCCGGAATCCGCTCGGACTGAATTTCAGATTCTGGCCGGCCGAAAGTGGTGCCATGAGAGCAACGTTACCGGTCTCTATCACCCTGTTCTCCTCACTCATTCCGTAGAATCGTCCGATGCTCGTTGCCTCATCAGCCATCCGGGAGAACTTTGTCGACATCGACGTGCCCGGAGTCGCCTGGGTGATACTGGCTGGGATCATCCTCGGGTTGCTGGCCATCGACCTGTATCGGCACCGGGAGGCCCATGAACCCACCGCCCGCGAGGCGTTGCTCGAGTCCGGTTTCTGGGTCCTGTGTGGTGTCCTCTTCGGCGTGGGGGTCGCGGTCGCCTGGGGGAGTGAAGCCTTCGGCGAGTACATCTCCGGTTACTTGATCGAGAAATCTCTCAGCATCGACAACGTCTTTGTTTGGGCGATGATCTTCTCGACCCTGGCCATCCCCCTTCGCTATCAGCATCGCGTCCTGTTCTGGGGCATCTTCGGGGCCCTGACGCTGAGGGCGATCTTCATCGGGGTGGGATCGGCCTTGATCAGTCGTTTCATCTGGGTCCTCATCGTGTTCGGTGTCTTCTTGATCTACACCGGCATCAGGGTGATCCGCCACCGGGAGGGCGAGGGCGAGCAGGCCACCCGGGGGCTCAGTCTCGTCAGACGATTCATGCCGGTGAGCGAGGAATTCGATGGCCAAAAGTTCTTCACTCGGATCGATGCCAGGCGAATGGCTACCCCGCTATTCAGTGCCCTGGTGGTGATCGAGATCTCTGATGTCATCTTCGCCGTGGATTCTGTGCCGGCGATTCTGGCGGTGTCCAATGAGCCGTACCTGGTCTTCGCCTCCAACGCCTTTGCGATCCTGGGATTGCGGGCCATGTACTTCTTGCTGGCAAACGCCCGCCAACGGTTCCACTACCTGTCACATGCCCTCGGAGCCATCCTCATCTTCGTGGGGGTAAAGATGACTATCGCTAACTGGTATCACGTTGACACCTATGTGTCGCTGGCGATCATTGCGGTGATTCTGGTACTCGCCATCTGGCTAAGTGAGCTCAAGACCAGACGCTTGGCCGCGGCCGAGGCGTCAGAAGATGCCGGCTGACCTCTCTCGATTCCGGGCCGAGCAGATTCGGCGTGTAGGTTGAATGCATGGGTGAGAAGTCACAGCACGGCCACAGCAAGGGCCGCAAGCCGCCGGCCAACAAGATCCATCGGGGCCAGGGTGGATCGGGCGGCAAATATCGAGGTAAGAACGGCGGTGGCAAGGGCGGCCGTCAGCAGTCCGGAGGCAGCCGGGGACGAGCGGCCCCGCAGAACCGTCCTCAGCTAGACTTGACCGCGGGCAGCCAGCTTCCCAAATGGATCCAGGAAGAGGTCAATCGCACCACCCGCAAGGAGCGGCGGGCGGCGGTGATGCAGAGCCTGGAAGCCGCGGCCGATGCTTTTGCCGCCGCCCGGTACGGCAAGGCGATTGAGCATGCCGAGCGGGCCAAACAAGCATCATCGTCCAACGCCACGATCCGCGAGATCCTCGGCCTTTCGCTCTACCGGCTGGGCCGCTGGGAGGACGCACTCAAGGAGTTGCGGGGGTTTCGACGCATTGCGGGCGAGACCACCCATATGCCGGTGGAGATGGATTGCTTGCGGGCGTTGTCGCGGCCCGACGATGTCGACAAGGTGTGGGGCGAGTTGAAACACCTGGGCGGTAGGCCGGACACCTTCCACGAAGCCAGGGTGGTGTACGGCTCACACTTGCTCGATGAAGGCAAGGCCAAGCAGGCCTGGCAGGTGGTCAATCCCAAGCGGCTGGGAGAGCACCCGCACGAGGCTGAGCTGCGGCAGTGGTATGTGGCCGCCCGGGTGGCCGCCCACCTGGGTGACAACGATTCGGCGGAACAGATGCTCTCGGCAATCACCGCCGCCGACCCCGCTTTCCCCGGCCTCGACGAGCTGGAAGCGGCGATTGGCACCTGAGGCTCCAGGAGCCGACTACCTGGGACGTAACCGCTCGCATTGGGACGCCTATGCCCCCGGCTGGGTGGACTCCGGCCGCCGCGAGTGGGGGAGCGAGCCCTCCTGGGGCGAGTGGGGAGTCCCCGAATCTGAGCTGGGTCTCCTGGTAGATGCCGGGGGAGCTGATGCCCTCGAGGTCGGTTGCGGGACCGGCTACGTGTCGGCCTGGTTGGCCCGAGCCGGTGCCGCCCCCATCGGGCTGGATAACTCCTGGCAACAGCTGGCGACGGCCTCCGCTCTGCAAGAAGAGTTTGACCTGCACTTTCCACTCATCCACGGTGTCGGGGAGGCGCTGCCGTTTGCCGACGCCAGCTTCGACTTCGTCGTCTCAGAGTATGGATCGGCCATCTGGTCCGATCCATACGTCTGGATTCCCGAAGCTGCCAGGGTTCTGCGGCCCGGTGGGCGCCTCACGTTTCTGGGAAATAGCGTTCTGTTCGCTCTGGCCGCCCCGGAAGTGGACGGCATCCCGGCCGGCCCGCAACTGCTTCGCAAGCAGTTCGGAATGCACCGCTTCGAGTGGCCGGACGACCAGTCGGTGGAGTTCCACATCAGCCACGGTGACATGATCCGCCTTCTGAGGGCCAACGGCTTTGAGGTCGTGGACCTGCTGGAGATCCAGGCGCCGGATGGCCCGGCCGACATCCGCTTCAACGTTGCCCGTGACTGGGCCCGATCCTGGCCGGCGGAAGAGGTGTGGCTGGCCCGCAAACTGTCATGAGCGTCCCCACCCGTACCCAGCGCCGACAGATCGCGGCGGTTATTGCCATTTCGGTGGTGGGGGGCGCCTTGTTCGGATCGGTTGCCCTCAACGGCTCGCGTCTGACTGCTACCGGTGAGGGTGCCCTGGCCGGTTTGCTGGTGCCTTCGACGTTGATAGGCATCCAGTTCTCTTTGCGAGGCAGCCGCTTCAACGAGTGGCTGTTTCGTCGGTCTTTCGGTCTCTCGGTACTGGTAGGGGTGGGAATTTCCCTCATCGGCATCGTCCTGGCTCTGTCCATTGTCGGTCTCGTCTTCGCAGACGATGTTGTCAATGCCATTCCCGCTCTGCTGTTCTCGATAACTGCCTCGGTCGGCTTCACTGTCTGGTTCGCACTGGACCGACTCCTCGGCGGTGGCGTGCTTCCCAACTTGTTGCGCGGTTACTACCGCAAACCCCGCCAGGAGGACACGATCTTCCTCTTTGCCGATGTAGTGGGGAGCGTCGGACTGGCTCGCCAACTGGGGGCAGTCAAGTTTCACGAGATGCTGAATGACCTGTTCTTTGAGCTTGCAGTCCCGGTCGAGCAACACTTCGGGACCATCAGGCGCTATATCGGCGACGAGGTGATGGTGACCTGGCCGCAGCGAAGCGTTTCGAGTGCCGACCCGGTCAGGTGTGCCGTCGACATGCTCCAGTTGATCGAGACCCGAGCCTCCCGGTTCCAGTCGACGTTCGGTGCCGTCCCTCACCTCCGCATAGCCATGCATTGTGGTCCGGTGGTGGTGGGCGAGATGGGAGACCTGAAACGCGAGATCGTTTACACCGGCGACACCGTCAACACGACGGCCCGAATCGAGGGAGCTGCCAAGGAGCTGGGATTGGGGCTGGTGGTGTCGGGCGACGTGGTCGAGTCAGTCGGTGTCCCCGAAGGCCTGTCAGCCCGATCACTCGGCCATTTCACACTCAGAGGACGAGACGAGAGCATCGAGTTGATGGCAATCGAGGGCTAGTCCTGCGGTGGGCGGATCGATAACCAACGCTGTATGCCGGTGGCCTGCATCGGCCAGAACGTGTTGCGGTCGTACTGGTCGATTTCTCCTTCGCTCAGCCCTTCCTGCCGGTGGCGGGCCAGTACCCAATCCCGCATCCGCTCGTCGGCATTGTCGGCGTCACCGATGGACTCGACGAATTCGACCCATTCATGCAGCCGCAGCTCGGCCTCGTCGAACACGCGAGCCGAATCGCCGGTGACGCCGTAGTGAGCGAAACCTACGAAACCGGGCTGGCGAGCCGCCATCCGCCGCAGTTGCTGCACCGTTTGGGGCTCGTCGAAGTCGGGGGGAGGAGTCACCGGCTGCACCATGTGTCCGTGCGGGAAGGCGATGCCGACCGAGTCGCCGACGAACATGCCGCCGGACACTTCTTCGCTGAACACGATGTGGTGTTTGGCATGACCGGGCGTATACATCACATCCAGGCGCCGTCCCCCGCCGAGGTCGATTTCCGAACCCTCGTCGAGGACCAGCAGCCGATCCTCGGAAACCGGTCGCATCGGCCCCCATAGGTGTTGCATTCCCTCCGGCGTGTAGATGCGCTCGGCTGAGTCCCACAGCCGTGTGGGATCGACCAGGTGTCTGGCTCCGGCCGTGTGCACGCCGATGAGGGAGCCTGGGTAGCGCTCCGCGAAGTGACCGGCTCCGCCGGCGTGGTCGAGGTGAATATGAGTGACGACCATGGCGGCAACATCGGTCACCCCGATCGAATCGAGGGCAGCGGTCAGGTTGGGGAGCACATTCGAGGGTCCGCACTCGATCAGCACGCGGTTGGGAGTGTCGAATAGGTAGCAAGCCAACCGCTCCGGTTCGTCGTGTATCCCCGCGTCGATCATGTACAGCGAATCGCCGAGGTCGGTCACGGTTACGTCGAACATGATCCGGACGCTAGCCGGGCCCGTCCGTGTGTCCCACCTGCCCGTTACGTTGCCAAACGAGGACAGAAAGGAACGGGATGCATGGATATCAATTTGGTGGTGATGGCAGGCACACTGGCCGCAGCACCCGAGTTACGAGAGTTCGATTCAGGGGCGCGGCTATTGCGGTTGTTGGTAACGACCAGGACCACCGAGCCCCGCAAACGGGTGGACGTGGTCCCTGTCACCCTGTGGGACCCACCGCCGGACCTGCTGGCCGAGGACCTCGAACGAGGGAGGCGGGTGTGGGTATGCGGCGGAGCTCAGCGCCGCTTCTGGGGGGCGAAGGAGGGGCGACGAAACCGGATCGAAATAGTCGCCGAGCACGTCGTGGCACGGCCGGCAGAGGATCTCGAGTCCTGCGAGTGAGGGTTTGCATCATTCCGGCTAGCGTGAATCGACGACGATTGTGGCTCCGTCGCGGCAGGGGAGGCAGACGATGACCGAGGTTCCAGACGCAACTGGCAAGGACGGCGCCGGCTGGCAGCCGAGACCGGCAACCGTGATCGATTCCCGTTGGTCCGCCCGTCATCGGCAGCGGTGATTGAATTCCCTGGTGAGCTCGTGTTCGCGATTCCACGCTCCGAAGTGGAGGGAGCGGGGCCGCTGGTGGTCCGAGCCACTGCTTTCCGTAACGCCGGGGCCGTAACCGGGATCCCGGATCCGGCTTTCTCTGTGCTGGACGTGACCGGAGAAAACCCGCTTGACCCTCTGGTTGAGATCGATCTAGCTGAGGTCGCCGAAGCGAAAAACTTGGGAGCGCTGCCGCCTGATGCCGAAGGCCAGGGCCCGCAGCGGACCGACCGCGGCGGAGAAGACCTTCTCCTGGCGACGATTACTGAGATCACCGACGGCTACATCGGCCGGCTCGACGCGGCGCTGGCTGCTGGATCCGACGGAGCAACGCTGGAGGCGTACCTCAGCGCGCTGACGACCGACGCCTATCCGGCCGGCGCATGCGCGGCGGTGCTCGACGCCAGCCTGGCACAGGCCGTCGGGCTGGAGGCGGTGGCCGCCCCGGTGGAGTTCGTTCTGGAACCGACCCTCGGTGTTGTAGCCCATGATGTCGCCACCAAGCTGACCTACCCAACCGGGGTGGTTGACTTCACGCTCCGGCTGGTGCGGACCAGCCCGGGCGACGTGGGCGCCCTGATCTCCTGTAGCTAGCTGCTCGGGAACCGGGTCGCGGCTTTAGGCTTCGGTTATGCCAAAAGTCATGACCGCAGCCGGCTCGACCCTCGGGGCTGAGGCCGCGGCCGCCGTTGCCGACGCCGGCGGCAACGCGGTAGACGCGGCGCTGGCCGCGGTGATCGTTTCCATGTGCACGGAGCCTGGGATAATCGCCCCGGCCGCCGGCGCCTTCGTGACGGTGTGGGAGCCCGGAGACGACCCGCTCACCATCGACGGATACGGTGAGATGCCCGGGCGAGCCGACCCGGATCGGATTGGGACCGGCCGTACCGAGGTGTTCATGACCTATGGCGGCGGCATGCGCACCAACATCGGCTACAGCTCGGTGGCCACCCCGGGGGCCTTCGCCGCTTTCGACGTCGCCTCCCGGCGCTTCGGCGCCGTTCCGTGGGATGAAGTGTTCAAGCCTGCCATTCATTACACCCGGACCGGTTTTCCGGTCCCCGGCGTCACCGCCCGGTATTGGGAGCACTCCCACGAGGTCATTTTCGGGTGGCATCCCGACAGCCACGACGTCGTTCACCACGCCGACGGCACGGTTCGGGGCCAGGGAGAGATTCTCACCCTGCCGGATCTCTCCAACTCGTTGCAAGCGATCGCCGACGGCGGGGCCGAAGTCTTCTACACCGGCGAAATCGGCCGGGCCATCGCCGACGAGGTTCACGAGCACGGCGGAATCCTCTCCCGCACCGACATGGCCGCCTACGAGGTAGTCGTTCGCGACCCCATCCGTCTTCGCCTCAACGATTGGGACATAGCCACCAACCCGGCTCCCGCCATCGGCGGCGCCGCCCTGGCCGGCATGTTGATGCTCCTGGGCGAGGAGGGGATGAGCGGGTGGACCGCTCCCGAGATCGATCGCCTGGTGCGAGCTCAGAAGGCGATCTTCAACTACCGGGCAGCCCATATCGAGTCGGCGGAGGAAGACCTCCCCACTGCTGTTGCCGAACTGCTTGATGCCGCCCGGATGGGCGACTTCGGGCGATTGATGGCCTCAGGATCAACCGCCCACGTCTCGGCCGTCGACTCGGAGGGGCGGGCCTGCTCCATCACGTCTTCGGCCGGTTACGGCAGCGGTGTGATGGTTCCCGGGACCGGCATGTGGCTGAACAACTCGCTGGGCGAGCTGGAACTCCATCCCAAAGGGTTTCACGGCCTCGAACCCGGCACCCGCCTCATGTCGAACATGGCACCCACCATTGCCCGCAACCGGGACGGTGAGGTGCTGGCGATCGGCTCGGCTGGTGCCGACCGGATCACAACTGCGGTGGGGGAGTCCCTCATCAATCACCTGTGGCTCGGCATGGACCTGGTGGAAGCGGTCGCCCACCCGAGGGTGCACGCCGAGGTGTTCGACGGCGAGCCGACCGTGGCCTACGAATTGAGTCTGCCGGTTGAGGTCGATGGCCCCGTTCGTCATTTCCCCGAGCGGTCCATGTACTTCGGGGGGGTGCAGGCTGCCGCCTGGAGCCCGGCTGAGGGACTGGTCGGAACGGCAGACCCGCGGCGGTCGGGAGATACTGCCGCCGGCGGCCGGCTCTAGTTCACCTCATGGCCACTTCGCTGCTCAGAGGCCGCTGGCTGGTCGGCCATGTGCTGGTGGCCGGATTCACGGCCCTGTTCGTCGTCCTCGGCTTCTGGCAGCTAGGCCGTCACTTCGATCAGAAGGACACCAACCTGGTGGTGGAGGCAAGGCTGGCGGCGGCTCCTGTGAGTCTGCGGCTTCCGGTCGAATCGCCAGGGGATCTGGAGCTGAGGCAGGCGAGAGTGCGCGGACATTACGATTACGGAGCACAGTTGGAGCTTCGCCCGCGGGCCCAGGGCGGGCGGGTCGGCTACGACCAGGTGGTTCCTCTTTTTGTCCCCGACGGGATCATCCTTGTCAACCGGGGTTTCATCGCAGATAGCAGCGGGTCGGCTCGTCAGCAGGCGCCGTCTTCGGTTGAGCTCGAGCTGGTTGGGACCGTCCGCCTCAGCCAGGGCACGTCCCGGTTCGGGCCGCAGAATCCGGAGGAAGGGGAGCTCGATACGATTGTCAGGATGGATCTCGACCGACTCTGGGAACAGTTCGGAGGACAGTTGTATCCGGTATACCTAGACCTGGCCGAGGAGCAGCCGGAGGCGGGCGGGCCGCCGACGGTTCTACCGATCCCGCCTGAGCCCACCAGCAGGCCCCATCTCCCCTACGCGCTGCAGTGGTGGGCGTTTGCCTCCGTCGTGTCGATCGGGTGGGCGCTCTACCTCCGGAAGCAGTTCTTCACCTCATGAACGGCAAGTGGTGGGGGGGAATGATCAGCCTGGCGATTGGAGTGGGAGTGGTCCTCGCCACCGTCGCGAGCTTTCTGGCCGGAACCAGCTGGTTGTTTGACCTCATCGGAAACTTCCGTCTCCAATATGTCCTGATCGGGGTGATCGCGCTCGGCGGCTTGGCGTGGAACCGTCTCTGGATTCCATTCGGGGTGGTGTTGCTCGCCGTCCTCATCAATTTGGCCTCCGTTGCCCCCTACTTCACCGACTCAGTGACGGCCCCGGCCGGTGAGGATCGCCTGACGATCGTCCACCTCAACACCCAGGCCGACAATCCGCACAAGGATGAGGTCGTCGACTTCGTGAAGAACTCGCAGGCCGACATCATTCTGCTGGCGGAGGTGACACCCGTCCTCCTTGACCGGCTGGAGGAGGCCGACCTGCCCTATGAGCTCGTGGCGGGCACTCCACCAACCACCCGGATCGGCATCCTGGCTCTGGCGCGGGATGCGAGCGTCACCGGCCAGCTCACCAATCTGGGTCGAACCGAGGTGCCGGGAGTCGTCCTCCGGACTCAGCTGGAGGGACGGCCGGTGGAGATCCTCGGTTTTCACACTACCTCCCCCAGCGCTGAAGGCCGAGCCTCAGACCGCGACGATCAGATGGCAGCGGCCGGTGCCCGGGTGGTCGATCGAGACACTCCGATGATCCTGGTGGGAGATTTCAATGCCACACCCTGGACGGGGGCATTTCGCGAGTTGGTTGATATCGGGCTGGTGGATTCTCAGCGCGGCAGAGGTGTTGCCGGCAGTTGGCCGGCCGGATGGGGGCCGTTGATGATCCCAATCGACCATTTGCTTCACACTCCCGAGTTGACGACCACGGCATTCGCTTTTGGCCCTTCGGCCGGCAGCGACCATCGGTCGCTGGCGGTGACGCTGGCCCTGGCCGGGAGCTAGGTCGGGTGCCTAGAGGGCAGTGGCCAGCTCGAGCACTTCTGCCTCGTCGAACGGTCCATACCAGATGAATTGGCCGCGGCCATTGGAGTCGAACAGAATGGCGATCGGCTGACCCCGGACGCCGAGCTGGGACCAGGACTCAAACGACTCGTCGTAAAGCATCCGGAAAGAGGATGTGCCGTACTTCTCGACGAAGTCGAGCGCTTCTTGATGGGAGTCCTGTGCGCCGAGCCCAACGACGGTCACAGTGTCCGTATTCTCTCGAGCAAACTGCTCGACGCCGGGAGCCTCCCGACGGCAAGTCGGTCAATGAGGAGCCCAGAACCACAACAAAACCGGCTCTGATTCCAGCGCCAATTCCCGGAGGTTGACCTCACCGCCGGCCAGGTCGGCGACGACAACGTCCGGGTAGTCGGACTCGGGGAGTTCAGCGGGATCCGCAGGAGCAGGGGGAGCCACCGGCGCGGCCGAAGTGTCGGTGGTGTCGGCGGCCGTCGTCGGGGTGGTAGTCGATGGCGCCGGAGCGGATGTAGAAGGAGTGATGGTGCCTGACGGCCCAGCTTCGAGGCTCTCGAAGGTTTCCGAAGACGCGCCGCCGCCACAGGCAGCTGACACGAGGGCCAGGGATATGAGAGCAACAAATTTCCGCATACGTCTTCCGCTGCTGACGTTAACGCTGGCCAATCGCCAGAAGTTCCATCCTCAGCGTGGATATCCGATTACTTCGGACGCTTTGATCGAAACCCAAACCTGATCACCCTCAGAGAAGAGGGCAGCTCCCCGGCGGGTCACCTCGGCGACCACCCGGATCGGTCCCGTCACCTCGATTCTTACCTGCTGCAGGCTCGGCTCGAT
>Ga0255047_10002534_pt1 | contig 11998 bp, 8 predicted proteins | sample JV7_2_1_MG_FD_183640 | JGI IMG/M metagenome (GOLD analysis project Ga0255047, IMG submission 183640) | Seawater microbial communities from Jervis Inlet, British Columbia, Canada - JV7_2_1 | ecosystem: Environmental > Aquatic > Marine > Inlet | place: Canada: British Columbia | collected 2016-10-06
GTCCGAGGGTTGACGGAGACGATCGACGGCGCCGGGGGAAGCGAATTGAGCACCGCCCAAGCCTTCAACGAAGTACCCGCGCCGGACCCGGCCGGCATCTTCAAGAGCCCTCAGCACCGGGTAGATCCCTGAGAACCCGCCGGCTATGCCTTCCGCCGCCGCCACATCCCGGGTCAGGATCCCCGACCGTTCCAGGAGCTGTTCGGTAATCGCCTTCGACGACGAGGTCTGGTCAGGGGCCGGTTCGAGGAGCGAATCCACCAGGTACCAACGCCCGCTGCCCGCAGGAGGCGAGGCGGAAGGCGCGCGGGGGCGGCGGGCCGTGGTCGTCCCCTTGACCTTGCCCCACAGGAAAGCCCGCAAGGGTGCCAGCGTGTCGTTGGTCACCTCACCCGCCCATACCAGATCCCACAGGGCATCCAGGGTGTCCTGCGGGTCGCGGCCCCCGGCGGCCTCGTACAGGTCACGAAAGAACGATGCCCCCTTGTCGCGCAGGTGCGCCCGGAGGTCATGGTGAATCGGATCTGATGGAGCCTCCTCCGGGGATGGGCGGTGCAGCAGCGGGATCTGGTCACGCAGGTACAGCGAGAGGCGCCCATCGTTGGCAGCCAGCGGAGCCCTTCCCACCCAGACGATCTCACCGGAGGCCATGAGCTGATCCAGCAGCTCAGGACCATATGACATCCGGGCCGGAAGCACGTCGGTCTCCACGATCGAGGCCGGGATGGACGACCCTTGCAGTTGACGAACGACCTCGTGGAGGCGGTCGAGGGATCCCTGGCGGTTGCCGACCTGCTGCCAACGAGCCAGGAACTCGCTCAGAGCCGGGGGCTCGACCGGCTCGACCTCCGAACGGAGCTTGGCAAGGCTGCGCCGCCGCAATCGGCGCAATACGTCGGTGTCCACCCACTCCTGACCGCTCCCGGCGGGTAGGAAGGATCCCCGGGCGGTACGCCCGGCCGCCTCCAGTCGGGCCAGGACCTCCTCGACCACCGCTGTGGCAAGGCCAAGGGCGGCACCGGCCTGGGCGGCGGTGAACGGGCCGTGAGTCCGGGCGAAGCGCCCGACGACGTCGCCGAGCGGATCGACGACCGCTTCAAGGAACGCAGCAGGCACTCCTTGCGGAATCGCCAGGCCAAGAGCGTCACGCAAACGGGCCGCGTCTTCCACAGCGGCCCAGCGCGGGTCACCACCCTGCTGAAGGAGGATGATCTGTCGTGACTGCTCAAGCTCGGCCAACAGCGCGTCGAGGTCCCCCTCGACTCTGGCCTCCAGATCGGCCCGGCCCAGCGGACCGACGTGGCGCAGCAAGTCGTGCAGCGCAGGTGCCGTCCGGGCGTGCCGCTCCTCCGACAGTCGCTGCAGCTCAAGCTCCACCTCGGCGACAACCCCGGCATCCAGCAAGCTACGCAGTTCCGGCTCACCCAGCAGCTCGGCCAGCAGGCTGCGGTCGAGCGTCAGGGCCGCCGCCCGCCGCTCGGCCGGTGGTGCGTCGTATTCGTACATGTAGGCGGCGATGAAATCGAACGTGAGCGAGGAGGCGAACGGGCTCGGCGAGTCAAGGCTCACATCGGTGAGTCGCACCTTGCGGGCGCGGATATCTGAGAGCAGTCCGGTCAGGGCCGGCAGGTCGAAATGCTCCTGTAGGACCTCGCGGTAGGTCTCCAGCACGATCGGGAAGGATGGATAGTTGCGAGCGATCTTGAGCAGGTCTGCGGAACGACGTCGCTGCAGCCACAGCGGTGTGCGGTCGCCCGGGCGACGCCGCGGCAGCAGGAGGGCCCGCCCGGCGGCTTCCCGGAAGCGAGAAGCAAAGAGCGCGCTGCTGGCCACCTCTTCCACCACCATGCCCTCCAACTCCTCAGGCTCGACCAGGAGCGCGTCGGCAGGAGGCGGCTGGTCGGCATCTGGAAAGCGGAACACCATCCCGTCGTCGGTCCACATGGCGTCCACCTGATAGTCGTAGTGGCTGCGGAGCTTGGCGGAGGCGGCCAACGACCAGGGAGCGTGCACCCTGGCACCGAACGGCGACAACAAGACCATCCGCCAGTCGCCGATCTCATCCCGGTAACGCTGAATGACGATGGTGCGATCGGTGGGAAGCGTGCCGGTGGCATCCTTCTCCTCGGCGATGAACCCGGCCAGATTGGCGGCCGCCCAGGGATCGAGTCGATACCTCTCCACCAGACACTGCTCGGCTGCCGACCTGTCGAGTGCTCCCAGCTCCCTGACAAAGCCGCCGATGGCCCGCCCAAGCTCGAGCGGCCTGCCCACCATGTCACCATGCCAGAACGGCAGCTTGCTGGGCGTTCCGGGCGGGGCAGGAGTGACCCGCACTCGATCGTGATCGATCTCATTGATCCGCCAGGCGGTTGAGCCCAGCGTGATGACGTCGCCCACCCGCGACTCGTAGACCATTTCCTCATCGAGCTCACCGACGTGGCCGCCTTCGGGAAGCGAGACCCGGTACATGCCCCGGTCGGGGATGGTGCCCGGGTTGGTGACGGCCAGCATCTGGGCACCGGGCCGGGCAGTCAGGCTGCCATCTACCCGGTCCCAAACCAGCCGCGGCCGCAGTTCGGCGAATTCATCAGACGGATACCGGCCCGACAACATGTCGAGGACGGCCTCAAACGCTCCCCGGCCCAGGGTGGCGTACGGCGATGCCCTCCGGACCAGGTCGTACAGGTCGTCGACCTGCCAGGAGTCCATGGCCACCATCGCCACGATGTGCTGCGATAGCACATCGAGCGGATTCATTGGTATGGCGGTGGATTCAATCTCACCGTCGTACATCCGATCAACCACCACCGCCGCCTCCAGAAGATCGGCGCGGTGCTTGGGGAAGACCCGGGCCCGGCTGGGAGCGCCGACCTGGTGGCCGGCCCGCCCCACTCGCTGCAGCCCGCTGGCCACCGTGGTGGGTGACTCGACCAGCAGGACCAGATCCACCGCCTCCATATCGATGCCAAGTTCCAGCGAACTGGTGGCCACCACCGCAGGCAGGTCTCCTCGCTTGAGCCGGTCCTCGATTTCCAGGCGCTGTTCACGAGACAGCGACCCGTGATGGGCTTGGGCCACCTCGCGACCGGCCAGATCATTGAGCTGCTGGGCAAGTCGTTCGACCAGGCCCCGGCTGTTGCCGAACACGATGGTGGAGCGGTGTTTCTCGATTAGTTCCAGCAAGCGGGGATACATCAGCGGCCAGATCGAGCGGGTGGGAGGATCGTCGGGGTCGTTGGCGGGAGCCGCCAGGTCGGGGCGGGTCATGTCCTGCAGCGGGACCACGACCTGAATGTCGAGTTCCTTTTCCCACGGAGTGTCGACCACGGTGACCGGCCTCGCCTCCCACCCTTCTCCGTTTGTCGATCCCCCTCCCAGGAAGCGGGCGATGTCCGCCAGCGGCCGCTGGGTGGCCGACAGCCCTATCCGCTGGGGAGCATCGGCCAGCTCCTCCAAGCGCTCCAGCGTCAGAGCCAGGTGTGAGCCCCGCTTGGTTCCGGCCACCGCATGCACTTCGTCGACGATCACCCACCGAACCGGGGCCAGGATTTCTCGCACCTGGGAGGTGAGCATCAAGTAGAGCGATTCGGGTGTGGTGATGAGGACATCGGGAGGGGTACGCATCATCCGCCGGCGCTCGTCGGCCGGGGTGTCGCCGGTACGCATGGCGGTCGTCACATCAGGTAACTCCAGGCCTAGGCGCAGGGCGGCATTGCGAATCCCGGCCAGCGGCGCTCGCAAATTCCGATCGATGTCGTAGGCGAGGGCTTTCATGGGTGAGATGTAGAGGACCCGGCAGCGCTCCTTATCGGCCGGGGACGGATCAGCGTGCAGCCGATCAAGGGCGTAGAGGAAAGCGGCCAGCGTCTTACCGGAGCCGGTGGGAGCGTGGATCAGCGTGTGCGAACCGGCCGCGATGGCCGCCCAGCCATCAGTCTGCGCGCGAGTGGGCGCCGGGAACGAGGTTTCAAACCATTCCCGGGTCGGTTGCGAGAACAACCCCAGAGCTTTGCCTGCCGAGTCAGCCACTGCCCGTCGAGAATACCGGCCGGCTGCGACAAGAACACCGGCCGAGCCGGCCTACCTGAGCATCGCTGCTGTTTGCCGGTGGCTTCGCGGGGGACAGAAAAATTGTTGCGGGTGACGCCGGAGGCGACCTGCTTACATCCTCCTAGCAGCCAGACCCACCGGGAGAGGCGGCGGTGATGGAGCCTCGCAGGACGAAGCCCGGCCGGATCGTGATCCGATACGAGCGACGCCGACGACGCCCTTCCGGCGAACCGGAGCCGTTGCCCCGCCAGCCATTGGCCGGGTCCGGCAAGTTCTGGATCTTTCTGGCCGTGTTCACCGTTGTCATCGTGAGCTTGCTCCTGTCTTCCACGGGCTTCTTCCTCGGCTCAGGCAACTGGTGGAACTCGCTCGATGAGGACCTGATGAGTGCCTTCGTCGATGCCCGGGTGGGGTGGGCAGTGACCCTGGCGGAAGCCTTCGACAAACTCCGCTCCGAATGGCTCATAACCGCTCTTCGACTTGGCACGATCGGTGCCCTGATTGCCTTCAAGCGATGGCGCCACCTCATGGTATTTGTGGTGATCATGCTGGTCACCGAACCGCTTATGACCGGACTGGGCAATCGACTGGCCCGTCCCCGGCCCGATGGGGTCGAGATTCTGACGGATTGGAGTGGCTTCTCCTTCCCCTCGCTTCCTATGACCGCCTTGACGGTGACGCTGCTCTCGATGGCATATGTCCTGCTGGTGCCGGGATCGTTTCGCAAGCGAACCCTGCTGGCCATTTCAGCGGTGCTCACGCTGGTAGGGCTCTCCCGCATCTACCTGGGGGCTGAGCGTCCCACCGAGATGGCGGTAGCCGGGATCGTGGGAGCAACCATCACGCTGCTGGCCTTCCGGCTCATCACTCCCGACAGTGTGTTTCCCGTGTCATACAGTCGGAACAAGACCGCTCACCTGGAGATGAACGAAGCGCGGGTGGGAGCCATCTTCGTCGGGCTGCGCGATCAACTCGGAATCGAGGCTGCATCCGCCGAGCTATTCGGAGCGGAAGGATCCGCCGGTTCCACACCCCTCCGAGTGGGACTGGCCGAAGGCGGCTACATCTTCGCCAAGCTCTATGCCCAGAATCACCTTCGCTCCGACCGCTGGTACAAGCTGGGCCGCACGCTGCTGTATGGCAAGCTCGAAGACGAGACGCCGTACCGCACCGTGCGCCGGCTGGCCGAACATGAGGATCACGTGATGCGCCTCATGATCGCCGCAGGCGTCCCCGTTCCCGAGCCACTGGGAATCGTCGAGATCACCCATGGTCGGGAGTACCTCATGGTCACCGAGTTCGTAGAGGGTGCCCGCGAGATGTCCCAATCGGAGGTGGACGAGGGGTTAGTCGATGCCGGCTTGCAGGCGGTTCGGGCGATGTGGAACGCCGGACTGGCTCACCGCGACATCAAACCGGCCAATGTCCTGGTTGTGGATGGGGCCATCTATCTGATCGATCACGCCTTCGGCGAGATCAGATCGAGTCCGTGGCGGCAGGCGGTCGACCTCGCCAACATGATGCTCGGTCTCTCTGTTCGGTACCCACCGGAGGAAGTCCACCGGAGAGCCGCGCTGCTGTTCTCCGAAGACGAGATTGGCGAGGCGTTTGCAGTGCCCGCAGTGTGACCATTCCCGGGGAGTTGCGGACCGCCATCAGGGAAGCCGACGGAGATCTGATGGCCCGCCACCGTGAATTGGCCCCCGCCCGGCCACCGATCGGGATTCAACGCTGGACCCCCCGCCGGATCTCAGCCCTGGTTGCCGTGTTCGCCTCGGTCGTGATCCTCGGCCGCCTCATCGCCATCAACCTGTCGATCGTGGGGAGATTGTTGTGAGACGAACCTTCGCCGTTGGGTTGATCATGCTGACACTTCTGAGCGGTTGCGCGGTCGACAGCGAAAGTGTCCGGATCGGTGCGCTCCCGTTGTGCGACCACCCCAACACCGGTCGGCTGCTGCTGATGGCCCAGTCTGTCCCTTCAGCAAGCCTCATCCCTTGCATCGAGCAGCTCCCTGAGGGCTGGCAGTTGGAACATGTCGATGTTGAATCAGGCCAGAGCCGCCTCCAGTTCGACAATCCGGTCGGTGACGACGTGCGCCTCTTCCTTCTTCCCGGTTGCTCTCCGGCCGGAAGTCCGATGGCAGCAGGGAATGGAGTCGACACATACGTAACAACCGACGGGAGCCTGCGGATTGATGAGCACGTGTTCGACGGGGGTTGCATCCGCCTGGAAGTTCCGGCCAGCGGCGACGCAGTACGAATGGCCGACGCGATTGGATGGGTGACACGGGACTGGCTCCGGCAAGAGAGCGACTGGGAGCTCTAGCCCACAGCGCCACAAGCGAGACCGGGGTCTTAGTGCCCTATCGGTGATTCTCCACCGCGACTACCAATCGACCCATGGAGACGATCCGTGACGCTCCGGTTGCGGATACCTCCTCAACAAGCTCGGTTATCAAGCTGAGCGGGGTCGAGAAGGTATATCGCACCGGTCGCGTCGAATACCCGGCTCTGCGCGGTGTTGACCTCGAAGTAGCATCGGGCGAGTTGGTGGCGGTGGTTGGGCCAAGTGGAAGCGGGAAGTCCACCATCCTCAACGTCATCACCGGCATCGACCGTCCCACCGCGGGACGAGTGGTGGTCACAGGCCGGAATCTTGCGGATCTCGACGAGGAAGCCCTGGCCGAATGGCGGGGCACTCACGTCGGCATAGTCTTCCAGTTCTTTCAACTACTTCCGACCCTGACGGCACTCGAGAATGTGATGCTCCCCCTCGACTTCGCTCGGTCCGGATCGATCCCCGAACGGGCGGAGCAGGCCCTGAGCCAGCTCAAGCTCGTCGGGTTGGAGGACAAGCCGGGCAACTTCCCGGCCGAGCTCTCGGGGGGAGAACAGCAGCGGGTAGCCATCGCCAGGGCTCTTGCCTGCAACCCGGACGTTCTGGTGGCCGACGAGCCCACCGGGAACCTCGATACCGATACGGCCGCCGAGATGTTCGACGTGCTCGACAGCGTCAGCTCGGAGGGCACCACCATCGTCTACGTGACCCACGATCCGGACCTGGCCGCCCGGGCGCACAGGGTGGTGTCGATTCGCGACGGGCTGGTGGTTGACGGAACCCGGCCATGATCTCGGCCATGAACCGCCGGTCTCTGCGCGAGCTGAGTCGACGCCGGGCCCGCTCGATACTCACGATTCTGACCATCTCAGTTGCCATCGCCGGTATCTGGCTTTTCGCCATACCGGGCAGCATCGACAAATCGATGTCGGCCCGGGTCGACGTCGACGCCATGCACACGGTTCGCCTGGCCCCGAATGTGCTCGACCTCACCGACCAGGAGCTGGCCCAATTGCGGGCCACAGCCAATGTCGCCGCCCTCGACGTCAGGACCCTGGGCAGAACAACCATGCGAATCGGCGATCGAACCCAGGGAGTCGTCCTGGTCGGGGTGGAAGACTTCGCAAACCAGACGGTCAACAAGGTCACGGTCCAGCAAGGAGCGTTTCCCGGCGTGGGTGGCCTGATCAGCGACTACGAGAATAGCCGCACCGGCCGGTACCGGGGGGCCGTCGGAGAAATAGTGGAGATCGCCACCCATAACGGCCGGTGGGCGGAGTTCCAGGTGGCGGGACGGGGCGGCACCCTCCGCTACAGCAGCGAGGTGGCCGAGGACGTCCCTTTCCTGTACCTCACCAACACCGACGTCCAGCAACTGATGGGATACCCGGCTCCCAACTCGATTGACGTCGTTGCCGCAGATACTTCAGCAGAAGCAGTGGACGCCATGGTCGTAGAGCTACGCGCCACTCTCGAATCAGTCGCCTCCAACCTCGCCTACTGGGATGTCCTCGAGGTCTGGGACGAAGGAACCTGGCCTGGCTCCGAAGGGTTTGAGAATTTCATCGTGCTGTTCTACGTAGTGGCAGGGGTGGCACTGGTCTCAGCCCTTGTCCTCATCTACACCACGATGAATACCGTGGTGCGGGAGCAAACTCGGGAGATTGGAGTGATGAAGGCGGTGGGGGCCGGCCGGCGCCCTATCGCCCTCGGGTACCTGCGTACCGCTCTTCTCCTCGGCAGCCTCGGGACCGGACTCGGGATCCTCATCGGGATCCCGCTGAGCAATCTCGTCATGACCTGGATGAGCAAGGAGTTCGGTGGAACCAGCATCGGATGGGAGTTGAGCGGCACTGCCGTCGGACTCAGCATCCTGGTTGGGTTGGGAGGGACTTCCCTGGCGACCTGGCCGGCTCTGCGGCGAGCTACCGCCATCACCGTGCGGGAGGCGATTGACGATCACGGGGTAGCTGCGGGCTTCGGCCTTAGTCGCCTCGACCGCTTCGTTGCCTCGGCCGGGTGGTTGAGCCGTCGGCACCAGATGGGCCTCAGGAACGCCACCAGGAGGGTCGGGCGCAGCCTGGCAACCGCGGTTCCGGTCGGCCTGGCAGTCGGCACCATGCTGGCTTTCAGCGCAGTGTCCATCACCGCTCTGGACGAGACCAGGAACTCGCAGGATCTCGAGGGCGGCGACATCACGGTGTGGAACAACGGGGGCCGCGGTCTCGGCGTCGAGGCCGGCAAACTCATCGAAACAGTGCCAGGCGTGGAATCGGCCCACCAGATGATCTACAGCAGCGTTGAGTTCGACGGCGAACGTTTTGTATGGGGTTTGCCGGCCGAAAGCACTTACGAACACGACGTGATCGAGGGCCGGTGGTTCACCACTGATGAGGCCTCTGCAGCAGCCGGAGTGGCGGTCATCGGCGAAGCTCTCTCGGAACTGACCGGGACCGGCGTGGGTGAAGCGATCACCGTCGAGACGAGACGGGGACCAATCGATCTCCGGGTAGTCGGTATCGACGGGCACCTCGTCAACGACGGCCAGGGCATGTTCATGCCTTTCCAGACTGTGCTCGACTACGAAGAATGGGAGACAGGCAACTACTGGGTTCGGACAGTGGCACCGGATGCGGCAACTGTCGACGCCACCGCATCAGCTATCCATCGTTCTATGGAACAGAGTGGCTACGTCGTCGGAAGCAACCTCCGCTACATCCAGCGCGAGCAGAACATGGCCGAGAGTCGGCTTGTGGTGACCGTGATCATGGCGATGGGGCTTCCCATCGTCGCCATCGGCATGATCGGGTTAGTCGGCTCGATGACCAGCAACATCCTCGACCGCACCCGGGAGATCGGAGTGTTGCGATCGATCGGGGCGCGTCGCCGCGACCTGCGGGGGATGTTCCGAGCCGAGGGTCTGGTGGTCGCCCTCGTCGGCTGGCTGATCGGCATCCCGATCGGGTATGGGATTGGACGCCTCATCATACGAGTACTCGAAAGTGAATTCCACGCCGGCTTTGACTTCCGGTTCCCTCCTTGGCCCATAGGAGTGGCGCTTATCGTCACCCTGGTCGTGACTCGGCTGGTGCTTCGCCTCCCGCTTCGCAGGGTGCTTCGCATGCAACCGGGCGAGGCGCTTCGCTACGAGTGAGCCCGCTTACCTAGACGGTCAACCGCTTCATTGCCCGCGGTGGCCTTGCTTGTGAAAGGAATCACCTAGTGTGCACTCGGCAAAACGACACAAAGGTGACCAAATGAAGAGCCTCAAAGGATTGATCGCACTGCTGTGCCTGGTACTAGTCGCGACTGCGTGCGGCGACGGCGACGAGTCGGAGTCGACCACACCATCCGTCGAAACCACAGCCCAGGCCGAAAATCCGAGCGATCCCACGGGGACCGTCAACCAACTACAGACCGACCTCGCCGAGTTGGGCTACTACGACGGCCCGATCGACGGTGTATATGGCACAGCCACCGAGGAAGCAGTCCGCGAGTTCCAGGCTTTCGCCGGTATCGAGGAGGACGGGATTTACGGCCCGACGACTGGCACTGCGGTTGCCGTCGCCGTTGGCAGACCCGGCGCGACTTCGTCTCTGCAGACCGCACTAACCACGTTGTGCTACTACCGCGGTCCCATTGACGGTGATTATGGGGAGCAGACAACTGAAGCAGTGCTGGCATTTCAGAAGGACGCAGGCGTTCCCGAAGATGGCCTCTATGGGCCCGCCACCGCGGACGCCCTCGTCGCCGCGTGGCCTTCTCGCCCGAGCGAGTGCGAGGAGAACCTGGGCTCCGGCACCGCGGCCATCGCCGCCATAGTGGATGGTGAGACCATTCCGTTCCGCAACGACGTCTCCTGCGAGTTGGGGCCCGATGACACCGGGATGATCGCTGCGACAGCCGAAGACGGCACGACGCTGGCGTTCACGCTCGACGGTACCGCGACCAGGCTGGTGATCGACGGGCCGACTGCGTCCTACGACGGTGATATCGATAACGTCTCCAGCTCCGGCACTCTGATGACGGTCACGGCCGACGGCGGAGCAGTGGCTCTGACCGTGCCCCTATCCCAGTGCAATCAGTCGTAGCGACAGACGCGGAGGAATAGCTCAGCTGCACGGATCGGGATGAGCCGCGCCACGGGGCGGCAGTCGAAAACGATGTCATTATGTGGAGGTGCTGGCGCATGACACGATGGTCGACCTCGAACAGCTTCTGAACCTCTACGGCTCAGTCGGCTGGTCTGCCTACACCGATCATCCCGAGTGGCTCCAACTGGCTGTGGAACAGTCCAGCTACGTTGTGACGGAATGGACGGACGACGGCGAATTGATCGGCCTGGCTCGCGGGTTATCGGATGGGCACTCCATCTTCTATCTCCAGGACATCCTGGTGCGGCCGGACCATCAGGGGCGAGGGGTGGGCACCCGCCTGTTGGCCGATTGCCTGGCGCGATTCAGCCACGTCCGCCAGAAAGTTCTGCTGACCGATGACGAGGACGCCCAGCGACGGCTGTATGAAGGTGCCGGATTCGTGCGCCTTGCCGACTACGAGGACGCCGCGCTCAACGCCTACGTCAGATTCGATTGAGCCGGCGCGCAAGGCAAGGTCCCTCCACCTACTTGCGACTGCTCCTCGCCAGACGGTTGGACGCCACCACCAGAAGGGCCGCACCCACCACGAACCCGATTCCAATCGTGAGCGCACTGGCGATGCCGAGCAGTCCAAACAGAATCGCCGAGCCGATCATGATTCTGCGCGATGCGTCCGCGTCCTCGAGCCGAGCCGAGATCAGCGCGCCGACCGCGGCCAGCGACATCAGCAGCGCCCATGGCAGCACCTGGAGTGAAGCGTCGCCCTGGCTTGCGATCAGGGTCAGATAGACGACCACCATGACGAAGCCCACCGCGGCTGCGGCCATCGCCCAGGGACGCTGCCAGCGTTTCCACTCGAACATGAGCAGATGGTACGTGGCCACAGTCGGACAGAAACTGATCCATCGTCCGCACGCACTCCTACGGCTTGGAGTAGTACTGCGACGGGCCACAAATCCCGCAGTCGCCAAGGGTGGTTGGAGGCGACACCCCGTCATCTTGTTCTTCGCAGTCCGGATCGTCGGAGACATCGGTGACTTCGATCGTCATCTCGGCGCCCGGTTTGACGGCCGTAACAACCAGAGTCGTCTCCCCCTCGAGAACCGCGGGTGGGACCTCGTCCCATGAGCCCGGTTCTCCGGGTGCCCCCCGCCGCCACGAGGACTTCTGTTCACCGGTCTGGAATGTCTCGAAGCATCCATATAGGCCTTCCGGGACCGTTATCAGGATGCGCTTGACCCCAAAGGGCAAAACGGTGAAGGGTGCGTCGGTTGGGCCGGTGAGCGGTATCTCCCAGACTCGAGGCTCATAGGGGACGGTTCCCGGTCCCAGGTCCGGAACGTTGGCGTCGGTGAGGGCACGCTCAAAGTCGTGGAACAGTTCCGGCGTGTCCGAGAAGGCGGCCAACGCGGCAACGTGATCGCCTCCCACCGGGAAGCCGCCGATCGTCGCCAGGTTGCCCTCCACTCCCAGGAGAGAGTGAAGATATTCGAACAGGACCCAATTGG
>Ga0255047_10002536_pt1 | contig 11995 bp, 8 predicted proteins | sample JV7_2_1_MG_FD_183640 | JGI IMG/M metagenome (GOLD analysis project Ga0255047, IMG submission 183640) | Seawater microbial communities from Jervis Inlet, British Columbia, Canada - JV7_2_1 | ecosystem: Environmental > Aquatic > Marine > Inlet | place: Canada: British Columbia | collected 2016-10-06
CGACGACGCTGCCGGTGGTGATGATGTCCGCCGTCGCCGAGCGAGAAGACCAGGACCGGGCGAAAGCAGCGGGCGTCGACGTCTATTTCGACAAGTCAGATTTCCGCGAGGGAGCGCTCGTATCAACGCTTCATTCCTTGCTGGAAAGAGCCGATAAGGGACAAGAGGCGCAAGCACGATGAAAGTACTAATCGCAGACGACAGCCCGGTCCTGGTGACCGCTCTCCGCAAGCTGCTCGAACAGAGCGGCTACGAGGTAGTGGCCGCGATGGACGGCCTGGAAGCCGTTCAGTGCTTCTATCAAGAGAACCCCGACCTGGTCCTCCTCGACATCCAGATGCCAAAGCTGCATGGATATGTCGTGTGCCGCCTGCTCAAAGAAGACCCTGCCTCCCGCCACATTCCGGTACTGATCCTGACCGGTCGTGACTCGGCCGAGGATCGCTACTGGGGCGATCGCTCCGGCGCCGACGGCTACCTGACCAAGGAGTCGATGGGCGATGAGCTTCTCGACGCCATTCAGTCAGCTCTGGCCAGCCGGGCACTCTCAGACATGGGCCGGGTTGAGCCGCTGCCACAGTCACTCGACGAGAGCGATGTCTTGAGCCGGGTGTGCGAGGTGCTGGACCGCAAGCTGTTCGAAGCCACCATTGTCAACGACATCGTCGGTGTTGGCGTGCGAGCGATGGACCTGGAGGCCACGGTGGCAGAAGCGCTCAGCATCCTGAGGCGCATCCTTGACTTCGAGGCTGGTGGGGTCGTGCTCCCCAAGGAGCGTCGACTGCTCATGCGCTTCGAGAAGCAGATCTCGACCGGGGACTATGAGGAGTTCCGCTCTCTGAGCGCACTCCGCTGCCGCCAGTTCACCACGGCAGATGTGACGGTGGATGACCTCGGTGTTTCTTTCGTAACCGGTGCCGGCAAAGAAGAGCCACTCGACGATCCTGCAATGGAGGACCGGGGCTGGCCTTCGTTTGCGGTGGCACCGCTGTGGTCGCGCGGCGAAGTCGTGGGAGTGCTGGTGCTGGGTGCCCAGCGCGAAGGCGCCTTTGACGACGCGACCGATCGGACGCTTCGCACCATCGAGCCGCACGTCGCCAGTGTGGTCGACTCGGCCCGGCACTATCAGAAGCTGTTGGAGCAAGAGGCAAGAACCTCGCTTTCCAGCCTGTTCGAATAACACCCCCTCTGTCTCGGGACCCTGGCCGGACTCCGTCCGGCTTAGGAGTTACTTCGCAACTCCACGTCCATGTCCAGGCCGTCCGTGGGAACGCCAAAGGTGTTCCCCCAGTAAGCAGTAGGCAAGAAACCGGACGCTACCGCTGTTTACTGTTCGCTGTTCGCCAATAATCACACGTCTGAGATTTAGGTCGGCGGCGGCGAATATAATCGCCTCCATGCCCGTTGAATCACCGTTGTTTGCCGACCTCAATCCTGCTCAGCGAGAGGCGGTCGCGGCCACTGATGGCCCGGTGCTGGTGGTGGCCGGTGCCGGCTCCGGCAAGACGCGGGTTCTGACCTACCGGATCGCTTATCTCGTCCAGGATCTGGAGGTCTCGCCCTATCAGGTGCTGGCCATCACCTTCACCAACAAGGCTGCCAGTGAGATGAAAGAAAGGGTCGGTGAGTTGGTGGGCCCGGTCATCGACTCGATGTGGGTGTCGACCTTCCACTCTGCGTGTGTGCGGATTCTGCGGCGGGAGGCGTCCCGGTTTGGCTACAAATCCTCCTTTTCCATTTACGACGCCGCCGATTCGCTCCGCCTGATCACTTACTGCTTGCGCGACCTGGATCTGGATACGAAACGATTCCCTCCCCGCAACATTCGCGCTGCCATCAGCAACGCCAAGAACGAGCTGGTCGATCATGAGACGTTTACCTCGCAGGGGAGCGGGTACTTCCACGAGCAGGTGTCAGAGGTGTATCGCCTTTACCAGCAGCGCCTGGTGGAGGCGTCGGCCATGGACTTCGACGATCTCCTCAAGGTCACCGTTGAGCTCTTCGGGGCGTTCCCGGAAGTTCTGTCCCACTACCAGAACCGGTTCCAGTACATCCTGATCGACGAGTATCAGGACACCAATCATGCCCAGTACATGCTGGTGAAGATGCTGGCCGAGCAACACCAGAACCTGTGCGTGGTAGGGGACTCCGATCAGAGCATCTATGCGTTCCGCGGCGCCGACATCCGCAACATCATCGAGTTCGAGCGTGATTACCCCGCCGCCCGCATCATCTTGCTGGAGCAGAACTACCGCTCCACCCAGAACATTCTTGATGCCGCCAATTCGGTTATAGCCAACAACCCGGCTCGTCAGCCCAAGCGGTTGTGGACCGATGAAGGCGGTGGGGAGAAGATCCGCCGCTACGAGGCCCAGGATGAACGCGACGAGGCCGCGTATGTGGCCGAGCAGGTTGGCGAGTTGGAACAGGAGGGTATGGCGGCGCGCGACATGGCCGTCTTCTACCGGACCAACGCCCAGAGCCGGGTTCTGGAAGAAGTCTTTGTCCGTTATGGGATTCCCTATCAGGTGGTGGGCGGCACCAAGTTCTACGAGCGCCGGGAGGTCAAGGACGGCTTCGGGTATTTGCAGGTCCTGGTCAATCCCGACGATCAAGTCGCCCTCAAACGGGTGCTCAACTCACCCAAACGCGGCATCGGCGACACCTCCGTCGGTCATATCGACCGTTTCTCACAGGCTGAAGGCATCACGTTCTACGACGCGCTGCTCAAGATCCACGACATACCCGGCGTTTCGGCCCGGGCCGTCAGGTCGGTAACCGAGTTCTTGGGGCTTCTCGACTACCTGCGGGACAAGGCCGAGGGCGGGCCGCGGGCGGCGGTTGACGCGGTGCTGGCTGAGAGCGGACTGGTCCAGGCGTTCGAAGCCGAGCGAACCGTCGAGGCGCTCGGACGGGTGGAGAACTTGAAGGAGATGGTGACCATCGCCGAGGAGTTCGAAGAGAGTGGGCCGGGCCGTGAGAATGCCGACGGGGTTCCGTGGGTGGAGTTGGATGGTATGAGCCGACTGCAGCTCTTTCTGGAGACGGTGAGCCTGGTCAACGAGATCGACGAACTGGACGACGGCCACTCGGGAGCCGTCACCCTGATGACGCTTCACAACGCCAAGGGACTGGAGTTCCCGGTGATCTTCATGGTCGGCCTGGAAGACGGCGTGTTTCCTCATATGCGCTCGCTGGGCGAACCGGCCGAGATGGAAGAAGAGCGGCGCCTGTTCTACGTGGGAGTGACCCGGGCCGAACAACGGCTATTTCTCATCAGTGCCATCCAGCGCGCCCTGTGGGGCGCCCCCAACTTCAACGGCCCCAGCCGGTTCCTGCGGGAGGTCCCCGACCACCTGATCGAGGAGGAATCGAGGGTCAAGCGGGATCGACGCGAAGCAATTGTTGCCAAGCCCGATGCGTTGTCCGACGTTCATCCCGGGGAGATGGTGATTCACGATCACTGGGGTCGGGGCACGGTGGTGTCGGTGACGGGAGCAGGTGACAAGGCCGAAGCCGTGGTCGAGTTCGATGGTGAGGGTAGGAAGACCTTGTTGCTGGCCTGGGCGCCCCTTCGCCAGGCCTGACCCGGCCGCCATGGTGAGCGAAACCGGATTAGGAGGACCGATGGGGATGGATCCCGAAATCACGGCGGTCACGGTCGCTGAAGCCTTTCCGCTACGGCGGTTCGTGCTCCGGCCCATGCTGGCGACCGCCTCCTCCCATTACCCGGGCGACGATGATCCCGCCGCCCTCCATCTGGGCGCCTTCGCCGACCTTGGATCCGGTCGCGAGCTGGTGGGCGTGGTGTCTTTCCTTCCTCGAACCGAGCATGGCGATGCCGGCGATCGGATATTCGAGCTCCAGGCCATGGTCACCCTCCCGGCAGTGCGCAATGAGGGGCTGGGGGCACTGCTGGCCGGTCACGGCATCGCCGTTATCGAGTCACGGGGGGCGACCCGCGTCTGGTGCAACGGGCGCTCGCCGGCCCGGTCGTTCTATGAGCGCCTGGGATTCCATGCCGTCGGTGAGGAGTTCATCACGCCGGGCACAGGACCGCACTACCGATTCGTGCTTGATCTAGGCTGAGGCTCCTCAGGTCAGATCCCGCAGAGCTCGCAGGAAGGCCTCTCCATAGGTCTCCAGTTTCTTGGGGCCCACCCCGTTGATCGCGAGTAGTTCGGCGGGGGTGGCAGGCCGGTGTTGGACCATTTCGGCGAGGGTGGCGTCGCTGAATACGACATAGGCAGGCACGCCGGCCGCATCGGCCAATCGGCGCCGGACTGCCCGCAACGAGTCGAAAGCGGGACTGTCGGTGGCCGTGGCCTGGGAGGTGCCGATCGGCGTCGCGGTTCTGCTGGGGAGCCGGGTCGTTAGCCCGGCCAGAATCGCAGTATCCGTGCAGACATCGCAGGAGACCTCACAGCGTCCGATGTCCTCGCCGAAGTACCCGACCAGGGTCCGGTGCCGGCAGGACCGGCGATCCGCCCAGTTGTACATCTGGCGGATCCGGTTCTGATGCCGGGAGGTCTCCCCATCTGTCATTCGTTCAAGATTCTTGACGTCGGCCCACGAGTAGAACAGGATGCAATCGCTGTCCAGCCCGTCCCGGCCGGCCCGCCCGATTTCCTGGTAATAGGACTCGATTGACTTGGGCATGTCCCGGTGGATCACGTAGCGAACGTTCGACTTGTCGATGCCCATGCCGAAGGCGATGGTGGCGCAGATGACGTCCACCTCGTCGTGGATGAAGGCGTCCTGCACGGCGGTGCGGTCAGACCGCTCCAGGCCGGCGTGGTAGGGCATCGTCGCCACCCCCAGGCTTCGGAGGTAGGCGGCCGTTGACTCGGCCGACTTGCGGGACAGGGTGTAGATGATGCCGCTCTGGCCGGGTCGGGCCAGGCACAGCTTCCCAATCGATTCCTTGACCTTGATCCGCCGTCCGTCTGGTTGTTCTCCCTTCTTGATTAGGTGGATCTTGAGGTTGGGGCGAAGGAACGAGCCCCGGAAGTGGACCGGATTGCGCAGCCCCAACTGCTCCTCGATGTCGGCTGTCACTTCGGCGGTGGCGGTCGCGGTCAAAGCGAGCACCGGCACCCCGAACCGATCTTTGAGTCCCTGCAGATTGCGATAAGCGGGACGGAAATCATGACCCCACTGACTGATGCAGTGGGCTTCATCAACGGCGATGAGGGACAGGTCGGTCCCGGAAAGGGCCCCGCCCACCGACGCTTCCAGGCCCTCCGGAGCCGCATACACCAACTCATACTCGCCTTTGCGCAACCGGGAAACGCGGTCGGACCTCTCTGATGGATCAAGGCTGGAGTTGAGGAAGGTCGAATGAAAACCTGCCTGGTCCAGTCCGTCGACCTGGTCCTTCATGAGGGCTATGAGTGGTGATATCACCAGAGTGGTTCCGCCCAGCACCCGGGCGGCCAATTGGAACGTGAGGGACTTGCCCGCCCCGGTCGGCATTATCCCGATGCAATCCCGCCCGGCCACCACCGCGTCGATGATCTCACGCTGTCCCCGCCGGAACCCGGAGAAGCCGAAGGTGGCGGCCAGCGCCGCGTCGATGGCGGCGGCTTGTTGATCGGAGAGTCGGGCTGCCAGCGCCGTCAGTGCCTGGACCTGGGCATCCGTGAACTCCGATGGTGAGGCGGTCCAATAGCTGCGCAAGGCAGCGAGCTGTTTGGCTGCGGCCCGGTGGTCTCCGGCCTCGATTGACTCATGCAGCTGGGAGACGGCGTAGGCGATATCGGATTCCTTCATGGATCGATGACGGTAGTGGAGAGGGTGAAGCAGGCATAGGCAGTATGGGGAGGGTGTGAGACAAATCTCGACACGGCCCGTCGAATCCCCGGATCCTGTGGCGTCTATGGGGGAGGAAAGGAAACAACCATGAAAAGAACCCTGACGATTGCCTTGACGGCCGCACTCTTCGCGTCGCTGTTCGGCGGCCTGGCTTCTGCCCAGACCGTGGCCGCCGATCCAGCCCCGACTGCTCGGGTGGTGACGGACGGAGGAGACGGGTCCGATGTGGCCAGCATTCTGCGGCGGTGCCGCCACCTCTTCGGAGAGGAAGAGCTCAAGGCTTCGGTCAAAGAGCGGTGTTTCAACCTGTGGAAGAGGTGGTGCGATGCCCATCCCGACGCCAGGTACTGCCGACGCCCCGACGTTCGGCCCCATGACTGCCGCATCACCGACCGCGTGATCGATCGACGGTGCCACCCTCATCGGCCGGTGCCCGCTCCCACCGATCGACCGGGCGATCGGCCTTCTGACCGTCCTCCCACCCGCCCGTCCGACCTCCCCGCCGACCGGAGGCTGGCAGACCCGCCCGACAAAGCCGACCTCGACATAGCCCGTGATCGGATTCCCTCAGCCACAGACCGAGCAGGAAATGACATTCACCTTGGCGCTCGCCGCGCCGATCTCTAGATATACCTTCAAGGTCATTGGAGTAGCTACGGGTACCGACGAACTCGCCGAGCTTGACGCACTCCCGGAGGGGGTGCGTCGGCTCGCGCCCGAATCCTTCAACATTCTGTACCGGCTGCTGGCCGACGGCCTGAACTCCTTTGCCTATTCGATCGTGAGGGATCGAGCCGCCGCCGAGGATGCGGTCCAGCAAGCCTTTCTCGAGCTGGTCAAGGCTGCCCCCACCATCCGCGGCGATGGACGAGCTCTCCGTTCGTGGCTCTTTCGAAGTGTTCGGTTTCGCTGTCTGGATGAGCTGCGACGTCGCGAGCGGCGTCGCGAGAACCTGCACGCCGAGATTCCCGATCATCTTGCTTCCTCTGGTCCTTCCCCAGGGGGTACCGGCGATCTCGCGGCCGCCATGTCCGAGCTGACTCAGCAACAGCGCCAGGTGCTGTTCTTGCGTCACGTGATGGGCATGAGCGGTCACGAGGTCGCGACCGTGCTCGAAACCAATCGAGCGGCTGTGTTTGCCACCGCCGCCCGAGCCGAGAGACGGCTCCGACAAATCCTGTCCGACGAAGGGCCGATGGCCCGGAGGAGTGCCTGACATGGCGCGCCCATCAATGTCAGATCGAATACGGCAGGCCATGTGGAGGCCCATCTCCACGGAGCGACGGGGCCTGGATCTCGCCGCCATTGAGGCCGCCCTGGCGGAAGCCGTTCGCACGGGTTCCGCTGTTCCCAGGGTCCGCCGGCGGCTGGCACTGGTGGCGTTGACGGCGGCTCTGGTGATCGTCCCGGCCGGGATGGCACTGGCCGCTGAGGGTTCCGTCCCGGGCGATCTCCTCTTTCCGGTCAAGCGAGTGACCGAGACCGTCCGGTCGTGGGTGGACGAGGACGTTGTCGCTGTGCATCGGATCGAGGAGCTGGAGAAGATGATTCGCGCCGAGGTCGCGGCCGACCGGATCGCCGACCAGGTCGATCGGGCAGCGGCTGCCATCGATCGGCTGGAGACAGACCACGTGCTCGACCAACGACTGGCCGCGGTGGCAGCAGGCCCGACCGACGTCCGCCCTTCAGATGTGGCCGATTCGGGGACTGTCGGTGAAGCTTCCGACCGCCCCCCGGGCATTGCGCCGCCCGTCGATACCCCACCGACCTCCGAGCACCCGTCCGGCTCGGCCACAACCACCACCTCGACCTCGGTGGTCGACTCGACGACCACCAGCGTGACGGACACCACGACGACCACAGCTCTTGACACCTTCCGCGTGGCAGGCCGGGTACTGGCGGGTCCCACCTGCCCGGTCCAGCGATTCCCTCCAGATCCCGACTGTGCCGATCTACCGGTGGCAGGGGCGGTACTGGTTGTTACCACTCTGGATGGCAAGGAACTGGCGCGAGTTGAGTCGACGGAGGAGGGGCGCTTTCAAACACGGCTACCCAATGGCATCTACTTACTGGTCCCACAACCCTTCGATGGCCTGCTGGGTACGGCGCCCTCCCAGGAGTTTGTCCTCGAGGGAGCACCTGTGGACCTCCAGGTGGGTTACGACACCGGCATCCGATAGGTCTGCTGCCCGAAGCTCTGCGTTCCGGAGTCGCGATTAGCCTCCAGGCCACATGAACTGTTCATCCTGTGGGTTCGAGAACGCGGAGGGTCAATCCTTCTGCAATAAATGTGGGACCTCGTTGGCGTCGGCCTGTGGGTCCTGCGGCTCTGAGAACCCGGCTTCCAGTCGGTTCTGTGGTCACTGTGGGAAGCCTCTGGCCGACGGGCCGACGACGGCTGCGGCCCAGGCCCCGGACGAAGCGCAACGCCGTCTGGTGTCTGTGTTGTTTGCCGATATCACCGGATTCACCTCCTTTTCGGAGAGCCGGGACCCGGAGGAAGTCAGGGCGCTTCTCACCCGCTACTTCGACGAGTGCCGAGAGGTCATCGAGCGCTTTGGGGGAACCGTCGACAAGTTCATAGGCGATGCCGTCACTGCCGTGTGGGGCGCCGTCACGGCGCACGAGGATGATGCCGAGCGGGCGGTCCGGTCCGGTCTGGAACTGACCGACGTAGTGGCCAAACTGGGTGCTGATATCGGAGCCGACAGCGTGGCGCTGCGGGTGGGGGTGCTGACAGGCGAGGCTTCGGTTGGGCCCGGTGGCAACGAGATGGGCCTGGTGGTGGGGGACATGGTCAATACCGCTTCCCGGCTCCAATCCGCCGCTGAGCCCGGTACGGTTTTTGTCGGTGAGTCGACCTTCCAGGCAGCCCGGCACGCGGTGGCTTTCGAGGCGGTCGGCGAGCAGGACATGAAGGGGAAGGCAGCGCCGGTCGCTGCCTGGAAAGCACTGCAGGTGGTCGCCGAGAGGGGCGGCCGCGGGCGGGCGGAAACCATTGAGCCGCCGTTCGTCGGCAGGGCCGACGAGCTGCGGTTGCTGAAAGACATGCTGGCATCGGTGGGCCGGGATCAGAGAGCGCGGCTGGTCTCCATCGTTGGGGAAGGCGGCATCGGCAAGAGCCGGCTGGTGTGGGAGTTCCTCAAGTTCGTCGATGGGCTGGTGGAGGACGTCTACTGGCACGAAGGTCGATCGCCCTCTTACGGAGAAGGTCTCACCTACTGGGCAGTTGCCGAGATGATTCGCAGCCGGGCCGGGATCGCCGACGGCGACGATGATGCTGCCAGTCTGACCGCGTTGAGCGAGACCATCGAGAGGTTCGTTCCCGAGGCGGATGAGCGGGACTGGATCTTGCCCAGGGTGGCGACGGTGCTGGGATTGGCAGATGCTCCGCCTGGGGAGAGGTCTGAACTAGACGCTGCCCTGAGGGGGTTCTTTCAGGCGATTGCCGAGTCCGGGACGGTGGTTCTGGTCTTTGAGGACATGCACTGGGCAGACCCGGCGCTCATCGAGTTCGTCCAGGAGCTGACAGAGTGGTCCCACGATCACCCGATCATGGTGGTGACCTTGTTCCGTCCCGACCTCCTGGAGCGACACCCCACCTGGGGGGTCGGTAAGAGCGGTTTCATGAGCTCGCACCTCGGGCCTCTCACCGAACCTGAGATGACGGCCCTGGTGGTGGGAACGGTGCCTGGCATTCCTGAGCAAACGGCGGCAGCCATTGTCGGTCGGGCTGAAGGAATGCCCTTGTACGCCGTCGAGATGATTCGCATGCTGGTCGGCGACGGAGAGATCGATGCTGCCGAGGGTAGGTACGAGTTCACCGGCGATGTCACCGACCTGGCGATTCCCGAGTCGTTGCAAGCCGTCATCGGTGCCCGCATCGACCGGTTGGATGCCGATCACCGCAAGCTGCTGCAGGACGCGGCCATTCTCGGGATCTCGTTCACGCCCGCCGGCCTGGCGGCCCTGTCGGGGGTCTCGGAGGCGGAATTGGAGGCTGCGCTCTCCGACTTATCCCGTCGCGAGCTGCTGGAACCGGTGAGAGACCCACGCTCGCCTGAGCGAGGCCAGTACCGCTTTGTGCAAGGCTTGATCCGCGAGGTGGTCGTCGGCCGAATGAGCCGGGACTCCCGTCGGCAGCGCCATCTGGATGCGGCTACTCATTTCGAATCGTTGGAAGACCCCGAGATGGCACTGGTGATCGCCACTCACTACCTGGAGGCGTTCGAAGCCACCCCCGACGGAGACGAGGCGGCTCGACTCCGGAGCCGGGCTCTCGGCACGCTCACCGCCTCGGTGGATCGGGTGGCCGCTCTGCGGGCTCATGAGCAGGTGGTCACCATGTGCGAGCAGGCCTTGGAGTTGGCCGCCGACGACGCCGAACGAGCCCCGTTCTGGGAACGGTTGACCGAGGCAGCCGGCAAGTTGGCAGATCCCGACTCGGCCGTCAGCTTCGGCCTCCTGGCCCTCGAGCATTACCGGGTCGTCGACAATGAAGTAGCCATTAATCGGATGGTGCGGCTGCTGGCCTTCTCCTACACGGAATTACAGCGCCCGTCTCAGGCGGTTGAGCTGCTGGCCGATCACCTGGAGGGCCGCGATCTTGCGAGTGACTCGGAGCTGGCTCGGGCCGGGATTGTCTATGCCCGCAGCCTCATGCTGGCAGGGCAATTCGGCGACGTGGTGGCTCAGGCCGACCGGGCGCTGGCGGCAGCCGAGAGGCTGGGTCTGGTGGCAGATGCGGTGGACGGGATCATCACGCGGGCCACGATGATCGGATCCTCCGGCCGCAGGCTCGAGGCCAGGGTGCTCCTGGAGGGGGCGGTGGACTTGGCTCGAGAACGGGACTTGCCGCACGCCTCGATCCGGGCTCTCAACAATCTCGGTTATCTGTTTGGGTTTACCGATCCCGACTTCGCCTTCGACGCGATCAAAGAGGCTCTGCAGGTGGCTCGCAAGATCGGTGACCGAACCCAGTATCTGTTCATGACCGGTCAGATGTTCGCCTGGCTGATCAGCCGGGGTGAGCTCGACCAGATTGACATCGCCCGGGCCGACCCGCTTTCTGAGGGTGCCCCGGGGTCATTTCAATCCGTCTCCGCCTCATACGGTGCCCAGGTTGCTCTCTTGCGGGGCCAGGATGATGAGGCCGAGCGTCTGCGCTTGGAAGGAGAATCACACCGGGGAATCGTCGACGTGCAGGGTCAAATACAGCTGGACGCTACGGACGCTTACTTCGTTGCGGACCGGGAAGGCCCGGTGGCGGGGTTTAATGCCGCGATCGATGTTGTGCGCTCCGGCAAGATGACGGGTGCCTTGAAGGCCTACGGCTGCGCCTGGTTCAATGCCTTGTTGTCGGGCGATCTGATGCTTGTCGAAGAGGCGGCGCAGCTGGCCGAAGACGATTACTCCGAACCGTTCGAGGGTTGGATCCGAGTTCTGAGGCAAATGCCGGCGGTTGGCGAGGGGGATGCTGATGCGATTGCGGCTGCATTGGATGTGGTGGCCTTGATGGAACAGGCGAGCAGTCCCATCAGCGCCATCGACGCCCGAGCGGGTATCGCCCGATTCTTGCCTGTCGACCACCCGGCTCGCCAAGGCGTGCTCGACGATGCGTTGCGCGGATGCGAACAGCTCGGAGCCGAAGGGCTCAGGCGGCGCATTGAGCAGTATGTGATCGGAGCCGATTAGGCGACCAGCTAACGCCAGTCGACGCTTCCAGTCGTTGGTGTGATGTGGAGCCAGGTACGGCCCTGGTCCATCGGGATCTCCCGGCCGTCCGGTCGGATGAATCGGAAGAACTCGCTGGTGTTGTCGCGTTCCCAGGTGACCGGCCAGGCCTTGCCGTTGCGGAACACAACTGCCTCGCCGCTTCCCACCACGCGGTAGTCGGGCACCGGCTGCCCGGCGGAATCGAAACGACCGGTATCGATTTGTTCAACGAAGGCGACCACGACCGAGTTGGCCGTGATGGGGGCCCCGTCCGCGTCGACAGACAGCGAGCCCGACTGCCGGCGCAGGTAGGCGCCCCACTTGTACTCCCATGCCAGGGTGTTAGGGGAGGTCATGGCGACGTCGATTCGTGTAGCCGGCACTCCCTGCGACGGGATCCAGGGGTCGTAACGAAGAACCGGGCCAACCGATCCCACCCATCCGTCGGCGGGGAGGCTCTCGAACT
>Ga0255047_10002538_pt1 | contig 11994 bp, 25 predicted proteins | sample JV7_2_1_MG_FD_183640 | JGI IMG/M metagenome (GOLD analysis project Ga0255047, IMG submission 183640) | Seawater microbial communities from Jervis Inlet, British Columbia, Canada - JV7_2_1 | ecosystem: Environmental > Aquatic > Marine > Inlet | place: Canada: British Columbia | collected 2016-10-06
GGCCCAGGGCCATCGCCGCTTTGTCTCCAGCGCGGCCCAGCATCGATCGTCGGACACTCGCGCAGTTCTTAGCGCGTCCTCCGTGCACGCTATAGCGAACTGATGCAGCGTCCGCCCTGCGTCCGTCATGGCTAACACGCGGCGATTACGAGCGCATGTCTTGTCTGTATCGTGCAGCATCTCGCCGGTGAGTTCTACGACGCAAGCTATCGGCCCGGGAGCATAATTGAGCGCGTCGAGTGCGCGCGTGGATGCGTGCAATCCGTTTCGACACAATGCGAGCTTACCCTCACAAGAGATCGGCTCATCGACATGCACCACAGCACGATCGCCAAAGCGCAACCGCCTATCGCCAGCAAGAAAATGCCAGCCGATCACCGTGGCGCACCTTGCGCTCGCCCCTCGCCGCCCCGCTCTTGAAAGGCGAACTGCGTAATCCTGATCGCGTCGCTCGGGACGCAGTCCTCGCAAATGCTTTCGCGGAGATGCTTCGCGGAGATGCGGCCCTCCGGGCGATCGAGATCGGCGGCGGCAGCGTAGACGATGACTACGGCGGTTCGCTCGCGACACCGCTGGCACTTCATGACGCGCTCCTCGGCCGGAACGTCTCGTCCTCCTGGCCGATGATGTCGAAGACGGTTTGCGTCTGGTGTCCATACGCGTCTGTATGAGCCTGGGCCTGCGTCCGAGCGGGCCTCGGCTCTTGCGCGAGGTGCTCACTCTTCCAAGTCCAGCCACAGTCGCGGCAGATCACGCGATAGACGGGCATGTTGTCCACGATCTCGGGCGGCGCGGCTTCGGCCCTCGCCGCTTCGAGACGGTTTCGCGTCTTGAAAAACTTGACGCGAGAGCCGCTAGAGAGTATGTTCAGCATGTTCTTTCTCCTTTCGGGATAGAGGGGTCAAGAATCGAGAGCCGGGCCAGCCGCCCGGCTTTCTTCGTTTTGGGGTTTACTCGTCTCGTGGCGCGCCGCGTTGAACGCCCTCACCATCTCGGCGGCATCGGCCATCGTGCAATAGAAACAGCCGGTCCCCCATGAGCCGCAGACGGCGTCATCCGGGCTGACGATCTTGTCGCAGGGGCCTTCCGTCTCAAGGTAGTCACCGACTCGGTTGTAGAGATACTCGAGCGCCTCTTCGTAATTCGTCGGTTGCTTCATCGATCCGGATCCCCTTCGCTCGGGGAAACGTCGTAGCCCCCGCCGAGCTCGCGCGCACGACCGAAGACGAAACAGACGAGACCGGCCGCGTTGAACCACACGACGCCGATGAACAGGTAGCGGATCGCGTCGTCGCTCATGCCGCCGCCCTCTTGAAAATCGATCGCAGCGATAGCCCGAACGCGCGAAAGATGCCTCGTCGCTCGTCTTCGTCTGCGCCGTCCAGCATCGAACGCTTGGAGCGCTGCGCGCGCGCCAGTTCCTTACGTGATCGCCTTGCGTTCAGCCGGTGTGCAAGCTTTCCGCAAACACCCACACCTCCCTGCCATCGCTTGATTGGAGCTTGGCCACAGACCCAGCACCTCATGTCGCGCCCGCCCTCAAAAGTGAATCGCTCGTGAGCCTTACCGTTTCCGCACCCGGGAGGCTCCCTATCAGGCTGACCGCTGACCAGGCATTTCGACGGCCATTCAACGGATCCACGCTGGGACGGCCCAACGCACGCTGGTGCTGGTACCTCGCGGTCGGCGTACGCCGCCCACCCACGAGCGAACGGGAGGAGCGGGGGCAGGATTCACACCTGCGGTCTTCGTGGCATGGAGCCGTACCGGCCAACTGATTGCCCCGCTCCGTAATAGAATTGCTCGCCACGCTGGCGATCGCACCGAAGAACCCGCGCCTATTCACGCCGGCTCCTCAAGGAGGTTGACGAGTTCATCACGGGCCACGCTCCGCGACAAGCCTAGAATTAGCTGTCCCGGAAGCACAGCATCACGATGCTTTCCGTCAGCATCCGTCCAGTGCAGATGAGCGTCGCCCGACCAGTCAGAATTGTGGTTTACGAAAAACGATTTGCCAGCGACATTAACGGTCGTCGTGTGCATCACGCCGCCCGCCTCTTCTCAGCGAGCAGAAGGATCAAGCGCGCCATTTTATCGGGGATGGTGACGACGGCGTTCTCCCATCGAGAGACGGTGGACTCGTGCACGCCGACGAACACGGCAAAGTCGCGCTGACTCATTTCGAACTCTACGCGAATTCTAGAAATATGCTTTCCCGTCAGAAGCATGGCCCTAGGTTTGCACCATGCATGCGGCAATGTCAAGGACTTTTTGCAGCCCGCGTGGAATTACGACTTACGTAAATCCCTCCGTGCCGCTTTTTTTTGAAAGAAAACCCTTGACACCGTACCTAGCGCTAGGTATAATACTTACATGATGAGGGAGGCAGAAATGAGCCAGACAACCAAACACCCGCAACACGGACACTTGCTCCAATGCGCCGAATACCCGATCACGGTAGAGGCACACAAGGGCCAGATGTTTCGGCTCGTGGGCGAGGCCGGCGATCTCCTCCATGCCGAGCAGATGATCCGGATGACCCTGCGCGATGCCGATACTCCCCTGCACCAAATGGCGTGGGATTTTGACGCCCGAGGCGTTTTGGTCATCGACACCAGCGAGGCGAAATGAGAGACGAGCAGGCGCTGAAGCGCAACGCAGACGGCACCATCGGAATCGTCACAGTTTATCGGGACGCCGACGGACATCGTTACGTGGATCCGAAGGCCGCAGATTACGGGACGCCGTCAGAGCGGCTCGCTTGTACTGGTGAGGGCACGACGATCAAAGGATGGGGCGAGCTTGACGGACCTGCGGCTGTCTATCGCACGCCAGCGGGGATGGAGATCCTGCTAGCGGAGTACGCGACATGAAGATCCAGAAGCGAGGTAACAAAGCCGCCCAAGCGCTCGGGAGCCTCGGCGGCAAAGCGCGCGCCGAGAATCTCACCGCTGACGAGCTCAGTGAGATCGGGCGCCAGGGCGCGCGGTCTCGCTGGGATGGGATGAGCGCAGAGGAGCGACGGGCAGCGACCGCGAAGGCGAGCGCGGCCCGACGGAAGAAGTGATTTAGGGCCTGGGGACTTTCATTTCCGCGACCCGAGCGCCTCTTGAAAGCGCCGCGCCGCGCTCGCGCTCGACTTATTGAGCCAGTGCCCGTAGATGTCGTAGGTCATCAGGATCGACGAATGTCCAAGCTGCTCTTTGAGATAGGTGATATCCGTCCCAAGCTTGATGTGCACCGACGCGAACGTGTGCCGCAGGCTGTGCGGCGAGAAGTGCGTCGGGAGATTGCCGTGCCCGAGGATCTTTTTCATCTGCTCACCGACGCCGCTATGAGTCAGCCGCTCGCCGCTCGGGCGGCGGAAAACCCACGGCCCGAGCGCGCGGCCGGCGCGCATGTTGGCCTCGAGAAACTCCCGGTGAGCACGGGCGAGCTCGTCGCGGACGGCTCTATCGATATCGACGCGGCGCACCCGGTCCGATTTCGTCGTGTCTACCACGCGACCATATGAAAACTGGCTCGTACACGACTGCGGGGGCGCCCAACTTCAGCTTCGCCGGGTCTCCGCCGCGATCGGAAGCTCCCAGTACCCCATGAGCCCTGCGCCCCCGTTCGCCGTGATTTTTGCCGTGTAATTCGAGCCGTGCGACAGCACGAGGACGTCCTCGAGCGTGGCGCGATAATTCCCGTTGCTCGCCGCGACGTAGCTGAGGGTCACAGGCCAAGACTGTCCCGACACGTTGGCACCATCTTCATCGACGAGCGTGGCGGTCACGGTTGCGTCGTTGATATACGTGGTGGTGGTGGCGGCTTCGTCCTCGAGCCCGTCGAGTTTGAGTAGGCTGTCGTTCGATACGTATGCGATTTCAGACATTGGAATTCCTCAGCAGTCCAGAAGCGAGGGCGTGCCATCGACGGCCGGGCTCGTCGAGGGCGTGCCCGCCGCGGCGGGTTGGGTCGAGGGTGTCCCGGCGACGGCGGGGACGACACTGATCGCGGCGCAGACGAGCCCCAGCGTGACAGTGGTCTCCGTCTTCGCGCTGAACGAACGTGTACGCCCTGGCGCGCCGAAAGGCTGTAAGGCGGTGGTTTGAGAGCCGCTGAATGCCATCGCCCTAAAGAATCACGAACGTATCGCCAGACGTTGCGCCTTCGGTGACGGCTGTGAACGTGAACGTTTTCGTGCCACCGTCATAGTCGGTGATATCCGTGGCCTGCCCGAGCAAGACGCCCGACGTCCAGATGATGATCCGCCCGTTGTAGTGGTCGTCGGTCGCTTCCGTAAGCGCGCTCGCCGGCATCGTCGTCGTGGTTGGCGTACCAGTTGCCGCTCCGGTGATGATGGTCTTTGCGCTCGGCGCGAGGTTCTGGATGGCCTCGTTGATCGAGTCAGCGGTCGGGCTTCCCGGGATAGCGGTATCGAGCGCACCATCGACCTCAGTATTGACTTCGCCCTTCATACCCGTAGACATGCCGCCTAGGTCGGTGAGTCCTGCGCCCGCGGTGCCGATCTCTCCGGTGTCGGTTCGGACCTCATCCACCTGATTCGCCATCTTGCCAGCCGTGGCTTCGTCGAGCTCGCTGAGCCGAGCCTCGGTGGCCACGGAAGCGAGCGCCGCGCTATCCGTGCCACGCATCGCTGTCGTTGGGATCGCCGCGATGTCGGTTGGGAGATTGGCCGCGTCGAGCTCGGCGAGCCTGGCTTCGGTTGCTACCGATGCAAGCGCGGCGCTATCCGTGCCGCGCATGGCGGTGGTGGGGATCGCTGCGACATCGGTGGGCAAGTTGGCTGCGTCCAGCTCAGCAAGGCGCGCTTCCGTCGCAACTGAAGCCAGAGCCGCGCTATCGGTCCCGCGCATGTCCGTGTTCGTCGTGGTCGTATCGGCGAGCTGGATATCCGTTCCCGCCAAATCAAGCGCCGTCGCCGGGTTCTCGACATTAGCCCAATCGATACCTGCGTTGCCATTGGCGGAGACGTCGAGCTGACGATTCTGGTCGGTCGACTTCAGGGCATTCTCGGCGAGGATATACACCTTGTCCGTCGTCGCCATAGTGAAAATACCCGGATCGTATTTAAGCGTGACCGTTTTGGTCGCGCCCGTGTACGCCGACACAAGACCCACGGCCTTTTGCGTGGCGGTCGACGCGTCCTCGATCACGATGGTGCAGTTGACGTACGCGCCATCATCAACCGAGCCGGCCGTCAAAGTGAAGGACGTCTGCGAGGCGAGGGTTGCGATCGTGGTGTCGACCATCAAAAGGCGATCCGACCCCCCTGCTCCGGTTGTCCATGCGGCGTCACCTCTGTCGCGGATGGCTTCCAGCGAATCAGTCACGGAGCTAAAGGTTGCCCCCATCGCGTTATCAATATCAGCGGGAATGTTCGCGGCGTCGAGCTCGGCGAGGCGCGCCTCGGTGGCGACCGACGCAAGAGCAGCGCTGTCGGTTCCGCGCATTGCGGTGGTAGGAATCGCGGCCACGTCTGTCGGGAGGTTCGCAGCATCGAGTTCCGCCAAGCGTCCCTCGGTACACACGGAGGCTAGAGCAGCGGAATCCGTTCCCCTCATAGCAGTAGTGGGGATCGCCGCGACATCTGTAGGAAGGTTGGCCGCGTCGAGCTCGGCTAGGCGCGCTTCTGTCGCAACACTCGCGAGCGCCGCGCTATCAGTTCCTCGCATCGCCGTTGTTGGGATGGCGTCCAAGAGCGTGTCGAGGCGCCCGCCATCAATCCAGTCAGTGAGCGCTGCCATGCGCGCGGCCGTGACCTCGTTCGTGTTTGCGAGTTTCGTATCGAGGTCAAGCCCGCCGGCGTCGCTGATGGGAACCCCGCCGGGGGCATCTGCGGCAGCGTTCGGGAGTGGGTTGGTGGTTGCCAACGGTACGTTGTTCCACGATGCCACCTGAGACGGCAGAAATACACTTATACTGTCTCCTGCAGCCATCGTGAAAATGGCGGGATCCACTGCTAAAGTGACCGTCTTCGTTGTCACGGCATAAGCAGAAATGAAACCAATTGCCATTTGCACTGCTGACGCCAAGTCGTGAATTATGACAGGGCACCCTTTCAGAGCGTCAGCTTCCGCCGGGCCTTCTTCGAGAGTGAACGATACTTGGCTCGCCAGCGTCGCGATCGTCGTGTTGAGGATGGCATTCGGATATCCGATCTGGAAAGTGCCGATCCACGCATTGACGTTTCCCGCGTCTACAGTAGCGCCTTCTATTCTTACGTGATACGTGCTGCCAGCTTCGTAAAAATTCGCCGTCGTATTGTCGGCGGTATCTATCTCGAGTAGGTGATTGCCCGCAACGCTGTCGTAGTCTATCGATAGGGTTTCGCCGGCTGACGATGCTCGTTGCGTCGTGCCGCCGTCTTTGTGGACGTGGCAATCCGTGTTGAGCCATGTCGTTGCGGTCACCGACGCGGCGGGGTCGTCCGAAGTGTACGTATTGACCGGAATCCACACCTTGCTGCCAGGTCGAACCATTCCAGCGTTAAACATCAGCCTATCGGTCCTCCAAGAGGATTACGCGCGCCGCTAGCGGCTCCTCCGCCTACCCCATCGTCAAACCCAGTCAAAAGCAAGCCCATGACAATTCTCTCAGTGGAGGTTTCCGACCAGCCGCCGCCCCCGGTTTGTGACGTTAGGTGGCAGCTGGCCCCGCCTGGCGTGGTGTTTTGCGCATACATGAAGTAGCGCATGATACGGATGTCTGACGCTCCCGGCTTGATCGCCATCCGGTACTCCGTGTCCTTGGCTAGGTCGACCGGGTCAAACCGAGCAAGAAGAACGCCGTACGATGAGCCGTACTTGATATCCTTGTCAAAAGACGTTGTTCCGAGCACTGTCGACCCATCGCTGTCATAAAGAACCAGATCGAAATCGTTGTCCGCATCCACCGATGCCCATATTCCACAGCATCGAGCCGGACTCGGAAGCGTGATCACATTGCCGTACTCGTCCGGCGTATCACCACTGTTGAACGTGAGAGCACCAGCGGCAGTAAGCGTGCCGCTTGCAGGCCCAAAGCTCTCGTAAGAAGCATCGCTGTACTTTAGTCCGAGAGCCATGTTCATAGTGCTCACCGCCCAGGACGTTGCATTGTGAAAAGCTCCATAGATGGAATTACTGTCATGCCACTCGTTGTAACTATGAGTCAGCGCTGAAATATCTACATCATCACTGCCAGCCCAAGAGTCAAACTCGATGACAACCGCGAGAACTTCGCCAGCCGTCACGACCCTAGAGGCCCCCATAGTCACTTCGTACCAAGTATTCGACGCTACCGCCTGAACCACGGACTGGTCGACGACTCCATCCGGAAGCCCGGTGGTAACGTCTACCGTTTGAAATGAAATCTTCAAGCCGTTGGTGTCTTGAGCCACAACAGAAGTACGGAAGACTACATCGGTGAGGGTGCCGTCCTTCGGACACTGAAAAATCAGTGCGCACTTTTCTCCGTCAGCGTCAAGAATATGCCTCACAGCCGACGGTGTCGGGTCGCCGGAATGGTCTGGGTAGTAAAGCCCTCCTGGCCAATCTTGGATCGTCACGGCATCGGCTCCACAATCGTCTCGCCCCGCATGTCTGCGATAGTGGCTCCGTGGTCGAGATGGTAGCCGATCCACAAAATCGCCAGAGCTAATTCTTGGTTCCTGGGTCCCTCGCCAATCACCTTTCCGATCCTTTCGCGAAGGTCATCTAGCTCCGAGAGCACTATTCGGCGCGTTCGCTGGGTCGCATCGTCGACCTCCACGGTAAGCGTGTAATGGCTGCAAGGAGCCGGGTTGTCGCGTACCGCATCGATGAACTTGACCGCCATTTACGTGATTCCCGCCACCGCCGCGTCAGCGACAACGGCGCGATAAATGTTTCCGTGAAGCTCTTCGACCCAGTGCTCCTTGGGTGGCTCACCATAAAACTCGAACCACTCCGACCAGATCGCCCCCTTTAGCGCCAGCGCCTTTCGCTCCGGCTTCATGGGGATGACCATGAGTTTCTGGCACATGGACTTCCACCGAGGGATGTGCTCGATCTTCCAGTTGCGCTCCTTTTGCTTGCGCGTCTCGTCGTCGTCATCAGGAAGGAGCGACGCAACGCCGCTAGCGATTGGTGCGAACGGCGCGAGCGGAGTGATCCCGAGGATGGCGGCGCTCAGCTCGAGGATGTCTCTGGGACTAGGCATTATCCGTCTCCCGTGTCAGCTCAGAATCCTAACGCTGGATTGCCCTGATCTGATTTTAGATTTGACTCTCATTGGTTACCTCATCAGCTACCGGTTTTGATCCATTCCTTTGCGTCCCTCATCACGAGTGGTGGTCCGTGTGGGTCCATAGCCGGATGACAAAGTCTGGACGCGAGGACCACGGCTCCCCGCGGCGCAGGATCTCGTTCGCTCCCGTCGTGCGAGCGACGATCCAGATCCGCAGCTTGTTCGTCGTGACGAAAGCGGTGCGCTTCCAGTCCTCGGAATCGAACGGCGCGGCCGTCTCCTTGTGAAATGACCGGGAGTAGATCTCCGGTCCGCCTCGAGCTGCGATGACGACCGCGAACTCTCCGATGTCGCCGCGGTCGAGGCCGATGAAGCTGCCCGCCGCGTAGAAGGTGTACTCCTCCGGAAGATCGATATCGTGGATCTCGGTGACGGCGTCTTCGGGGGCAACACCGGGGACGACACGGGGCCAGATCTCCGGGAACTCCACGCGCATCGAGCGCACGCCATTCTTATCGGGGGGCGTGACGATGAGCTTCGCACCGCTGGGCGGATCCGGCGGGTCTGGCGGGTCTGGTGGCGGCGGTGGTGGGTCGAGCTTGCTTGCTCCAGTAATGTCCCGAATATCCTCTTCGACTGGAGTTTGTGGGGTATCCGGCCACCCTCCATCCATCGCGCGCAATGTGTGAAAGGTGGTATAGACATCGTTCTCGACATAGTTTTGATGCATGTTGCGCCAACGTCGCCGGTCTGTCGTCCCGAGCCCTTCCCACTTCGGGATGAGTCTCACCCATGCCGCTCGTTGTTCTTGCGTCCAACCCATGTTCGATTCGTTGGAGTCGATCAACTCCTTGGGCCACGTGCTACGCAGCACATCACCAGCCATATCCCAATCACCGGAACGAGGCGTATGCTTTGCCACTCCCAGATACCCAGATAAGCCCGCACTGGTTTCGAGTGGAGCCCCATACCGATCGGCGCGGCCTGACTCAGAAATCAATAACGGCGCGCCCGGTTGTTCACGTTCATTCCATCGACGCGCGACGCTCTTGAGAACCTTCTCATTCCATATCTCAGGCACGTGCGCGGTACGCTCGTTCATTGCGTCGACTATTAGGTTGAGTCCGCCTGGATCAACGCGATGCGGGCCGTCGCCGTCGCCGTCGTTGCGTAACCGGTGGAGGTAAGCACCAACACCGTGCTCCGCAAGAACATGCTCGTTCCATAGCGCAACGCCATGCTCCGATCCGCCGTTGGCTTCGAAAGGTGTTCGAGTGAATCGCATTCTCGGATCGGGAGGGTCCGAATCGAATCCTAGGCGCTTCGCCGCTCCGCCCTTAGCCTCGCTCTTTATGGTCCACAGCACCGGAATCTCGATCACGATGTCGAATTCCCTAGCGAGTACCACGTACATTCGGATCAACTTTTTCATTCCCGGCGTAAGGGAGAACGCCGAGCCTGTGCCGGCACGAAGGTTCATCAACTCAAGAGTGTTGGCTATGTTCGAGTGCCCGCGCCATGGAATCGGAGCTTGATCCGAGACATCAAAGTAAGGCCCCGTCCACAGAGTCAGCTCCAACGGAGACCGCATCCGCCGACATCCATTTCCGAGCACCTCTTTCTCGATGTACCGTTTGGCATTCGATAGGTGCTTCCCGCCAGAAGTGGGCGTTCCCTTGCCAGCGGTGATCCATCCCCAAATGTGGTTTGGAAACTTGAACCCACCGATACCGTAGAATTTGTTCGGCCGGACGACCTCTCCATTCAGGGTATAGAACTTACCTTCGCGCCCAACATCTATTGCGCCCATCAGATCACGAGCCTCTCTTTCGCTGAGCAGCCCGCGCAGTAAACGAAGATCGCGACGCCCTCGTAAACGATCGACAGTCTCGAGGCGGCCGCCGGATCGCCGGATTCACGCTCGCACACGAGGCAGACGAGCATCTCGTGGTCACCGACACGGCGCTTGTAGAACAGCTTGTACCCCTGCTGGTGCGGCATCTCGTCACAGCGCCTCCATCGCGTCGCAAAGCGGCGAGCGACATCGAGCGAAGAGCTTCCGCCCGCGCCGGATCACATCGACGCCCGGTCGCCGTCCATCACGCTCGCATCGTCCGCACATCAGCTTCGCCTCGCTCCCATAGACGCGCCAAAAGCTGTAGCTGATCGACTCAACGGCTCGCATCTCAATCGGTCCATTCGAAGCCCACCTCTCCCGGCTGGATGCGGAGCTCACAGTGGATATGCGGATCGATCTTGTTTCTGCCGCCCCGCTCCTCGATTTGCTCTTTGGTCATCCAGTCGGGCTCGAGCAAAACAGCTAGGTCGAGTACGGTTTGAAGCCAACTGCAAAAGTCCTCGGCCCCATCCAGCGCGTCAAGGCGCCATCGGCGAATATCAGCGCTCGTGACTGGCACGTGGGCCGCGGGGCTATGCCTCGATCCTGAGCTCACGGGTCGTCGGAGCGAGGTGACGACAAGCTCCTCGCCTGTCGTCACGATGTGCTGCTTGTCCGCAAGGAGAAGTTTTCCCCAGAGGAGCGCGTGCACGTTGTCCCGATTCACGCCGCGCTTCAGCTTCATTCGCGAACCTACTCGCTCGAACTTCTGCCGATCCCAGGCCGCGGAGGATCGGGGGTGATAACGTCCACCGCTCTAATTGCGCCCATCACCACATAGAGCGTGCGCTCTAGGCGCTCGCGAGTGGTGCGCCCGGCGAAGATGTACCGCTGAAGGGCGCTCGCGTTAGAGAATGACTTCGTGGCGATTTCAACACCGTCGTCGAAATCGATGACGCCGGGGTCTTCGTCTCCAGGCCCTAGCTGGGCTTGGACGTTTCCGTAGATGTCCACCAAATCTTCGATGGCTCTTGTCTCGTCTGGCGCCCACGGAACTTTGCTCATGTCTGCTTTCACGATTTCCTCCTTGATGCCAAAGAAAAAGGCCGCGGGCTCCGGTCGGCGCTTTCGCGCTGCGGTACGTACCGGAACCGCGGCCTGATTCTTCGGCTTGAACCGCTCGCCACCCGTCGGCGTTGAGCGGATGAGCCGTAACTATTAGCTACTCGATATCAATTCTCCCGTGCTCATTATGGCTCAACTTATGGCCTGAATCGACGCGCATACAAAAACGCTGCCGGCGCTCCGAACAGCGCTAACACCTTCGTGACGAAATCCATCGTCTCATGGGACGGAAGCGGCAGACCAAAAACGTCACGCACGAGCCACGAAAGAACAAGGATCGCGACGATCGCGACGATCGGCAGGCGGTCACGCTTTCCGACGTAGCCGCCGTTCGCGTAGCGCTGCGGCCGAGGTAGCGTTTCGTCCAGCGCTTTCGCGACTCGTTTTCTCATCATTCGCTCCTCTGCTGCTCCTCGATTCGACGAAGCAACGTCTTGATCTCCTCCATGTCCTGCTCCCAGCGCGACTCCATCCGCGCGAGTCGCGCCTCGAGTTGATCCTGCACTTGGTCCGCTGCCTCGCGCCCAAGAGCATCCCCTCGGATCACCATCCCAGCACCGGAGATCAACACGCCAGCAAGGAAAAGAGCGATCCCCGCCCAGTATTTGCCGCCGTTTCCGCTAGTCGCTGCCACTCTGCCTCCGCATCTCCTTTTACCGCTCCAACGCCACCAGCCGCCGGTCGTGATCCCGCAGCTCCGCGTTTTGGGTGACGTCGGTAACTGCCGACGCATCCACACGGGCTTGAAGTGCTTGGATAAGAGCCAACAAGCGCGCGGTCTCGTTCCCTTGGCTGGTGTCCGTCGCTTGGAACCTACG